>Ga0154006_1000379_pt1 | contig 14868 bp, 13 predicted proteins | sample TSFL090MetaG_FD_104747 | JGI IMG/M metagenome (GOLD analysis project Ga0154006, IMG submission 104747) | Attine ant fungus gardens microbial communities from Florida, USA - TSFL090 MetaG | ecosystem: Host-associated > Fungi > Mycelium > Unclassified | place: USA: Florida, Wakulla State Forest...
CTCCTAATGTGCCAACAAACTCTCAATGCTTCAATAAGTCATCTCGTCATGGTTTCTACTATGCCTACAAGTTGTTCGTCTAACAAGTTGAAGAAAAATTGGGTCTTTAGGGCGGGACCTGTCATTTGTGTTTTCTCCCCTAATTTGAAGAAATTGATTTGGGAATTTTTCATTGGATCACCGAGGCTCTTGCTTTGAAAAATCACTCCAGTGACAAAATGGCGTTTGGTGCCATCAAACTACTACAATCACATGTCTTTCTATTTATATTTTTAGTACTGATTTATAGTAGTCTATGTGGTCGTTGTCTATTTGCCGATTACTCACCTACAATGCACACTTAGTGTTGAGCTCCTTTAACAGGAATTTCAGTGAAAGGGCACTAGTATTTTTGCCCAGGGAAAACTGGCTAGCTAGTGCAAAACATCTTTTGGGGTCTAGGAGACCTGAGAGTTTCGGGGCCTTACTGTTCTCAGACAGCAGGATGTATACAAGTCTCTGGGAGCAAGTCTATTATATTTCATGACCCTGAGCTCAGGGTTGTAGGACTATTTTTACCCTTTTGCGCTAGCATTGTTTCTTCTTTGATATTGTCCGTCTCCATACGAGTCAAATAGAATCCAAGATTGACCATTGTAGAGAACGAGGTGAAATTAATAGCTGACTAGTCTTCCGCAAACACGGGAAACGTTGTTACACAGGAACGGATTTGCGGCGTGGTACGGGCTTGGAACGCTTTCGCTTCTTGCCCTTTTCGAATGCATTTGCACTTTTGAGGTCTCGACCTAATGGGTCTTCTTTCTTGACCTGATAGATGCGAACCTGGGAAGGTAACAGCCGTTAGCTCACGGAAGGGAATATAAGTGATGAGACTTGCGATCCAGTTCTCTGATGTGAATGCTTCATCTAAATCAACGAGATGAGCCCAGGCGAGTTGACCAGGCTGAGTAACATACCAAGGTAGTCAAGCGTAGGGCCTTGTTTGGGCAGGTGTTGCTGTCTCACACGATCAACAGGCTGTCCGCCGCCATATAATTCCTCGAATCTTGAATTGCACGTATGATTGGTCAACTCAACCACCGTAAACCTATGTACAAAAATCTTGAATGCACGCACCGGTAATAGCTCATCTTGTACATCAAACTATTCTTCATCGTCGGTGTCGCTTTATCGTCTACTCGGTATTCTCCTGCTGGTGTGAAAAAGTTTGATTCTTGAACTTCATCCGGCCAAACGCCTTGTGCGATCCTAATCATCCACAAAAACTTGTTGATGTCGTCCCCAGAATAGCCAATCAAGGCACCAAATATGACGAGAACGTAATCGACATCATGTTTTCTGAGAATAGGATAAGCAACCTCTTCGCTACTTGCCATCGCCTTTCCGACAGTAGCGATATGGGCTGTGTATGTGACATGAGCATTTGATCCTCATTGACAAATATGCAAGACGTTTTCGGAGAACGTACTGTTATTCCAAGTATTGTTATCAACCAAAGTAGGCCTGTCAGCCATGCCAGCGATTTGGTATCCATAGTCCCACCAACTCATCACCACAGCATCCTGGGGCGTATTTTGCCTCAACCAGTAGTATGCCTCTCTGAAATCATCAATGATATGTTGGCTGCCGTCCGGATTGGAGGAAGCTAAAACAACCGAAGGAGAGGAGTAGGCATGAGATGTGGTCCAGGTGCAGTGGAACACGAAGAAAGCAAGCATAAAAAGTGTGTGTGAAATGACAACTAGACGGGTGTCCATGCCAAAGATACCTTTCCTAGCTCTTTTGTTGGTGGAAGATGTCGCTGGAGTGGTAAGCTCGTTGATGGCGCTGGAAAGTGCTGTCTGAGGTATCGCAGGTCTCTTCGCTTTCTTTGATGTGGCTGCCGGCGAGGCTCCGTTGGCAGGTGTACCTGGCACATTACTAGACTCGCTTCTATCGTCATCGGCGATGTCAGGCTCAGACGGGTCAGCGTAGGTGTCCAAAACAGTGGAAAGGGTGATGGCTGCTGTTACGCAGACCACGGGAGTGAGAGTGAGCATCAATCGAACCATGACTCCAGCGAAGTAACTAGCCATGACCGCGTAAATGATGACAAATATGTGTTCGTCGCGAAGTTGGCGGAAGCAGAGAACAACACCAGCGGGGAAGAGGAAGATGAGGAATTGAAGATCCATAAAGAATGATGGCCAGGCCGTTGGTTGATGCTCGGATACAGATGCGATTATGGGGATGTATTTCTTTGCATATCCTGTATCCCAAAGGGAGTAGAAGCGACCAGTCCAGGGTGCAATCCACCCTTTGTAAGTAAGGAGGCCAAATGCAAGAGTTCCAATAAGGCCAATCACAACAACACCAATTTTGACTAGATTTTTGAACTGCTGGTCAGAGACGTGAGATCGTACCAGCTGAGCGAAAGCAACGATTTGGAGGAGACCAAACACAGCTGCCTTTCTCATGAGCAAGGATATGCCAACAAGTACAGAGACAAGACGCACCCAAAGCTGCCATGTGCTCACTGGTCTTGACCGGTTGGAAGCCCACGAAGGGCACCTGCATACTAGCGAGCGTTCCAATAGCATACCAGGATGAATATGCTACATATAATCGACTTGAAAACCTGCCCATGAGAATAAGGACGAGGGCATGAAGGGGAATCATGTTGGTGATGAAAACATAGCCGCCTATTTTGAGTGAGTCTATTTCTTATCCGGATCGAGAAATAGAACACACCCCAAGCGGCAACCATGTAAAAGTAGAAAACAGCAGCGAGGGTTCCAAATAGTGCACTGCCGATCTTCAAGGCGCGTATCCAGAGGAAGAAAGTAATCATGAGGAGGAATATGGCGATAGCTTCATTGTCGTATGAACCAGCAACTGAACGGGAGATGTAACCAGGGACGATGCCGATGAACGCAGCGGCGAGAAGGCCAGCACTCGAGTCTTTCATCTCCTTTGTGAACCTATGCACAGAACGAATATAGTGAGAGAGCTGAAGTGAAAATGACAGAAGCTGTTTCTAACATGTAAGTTGCCCACGCAGTTAAAGCACTAAACCCAGGCGCCAGAAGAACACAAATATTCCGGATATCAACAGGTAAGTTGATTGCGAGAAGGAAGTTGTAGATGACGCCGCTGGTAGCCATCAGGCCGGGATACACAGTCCCACCGACGACACGTCCGAGGGGGTACCAAGCTGTCGGGTCGAACCAATTCCAGAATTCCTATTCACACCATGAGAATAGTAACTGAAATTAAAGGAATGGAACGTACATAAAAGCCCTTGGAAGCCAAGACCCGAGTGGCTCGGCTTTGGAGGGTAGATTAGTCAAGACTAGGTTGAAAATCACAAGTCCACTCACTAATTGAACCAGGGGTCACTGTGTAGAACCACGCCACCATTATCAGCAATATATTAATGTACCATAGTTGTGTGTACTCACAATTCATGAATGATACTTTCAAAATTGACGACAGCAAACAGACGCGAAGCGATGGCGGCACCTGAGATCAAAGCAAGGGCAACAATGCGTATGAGGGACGCAGTATTTGCCACAGTGGCTGGAGTAACATCCAAAGGGACTGGGTAGGCCGTAGGCATGGCCAACAGTGGTCAAAGCGTAGGCAGTAATATCTTTGCCAAATCAAACTGAGGACAGGCAGTCGACGTGTCGAATCTGATCCTCGGTAGGCTTGCTTAGTCAGCAATATCACATATGTTCCTCCACAAATGCCTGGACATCTATTAGCAGAGGGAATGGTTTCTCACAGCTCAGGCTTTGCGGATTCATGTGAATATCCCTGGACTTCCATATAAGCTTCCAAGCATATCCTTTCTCTGCTTCCATCCCCATGCCTGCGAAACGCGTTCTCATTGGATTCGGTGTCGATGTCGATGCTGTAGCTGGATGGTAATCTCTGGTGCTACGACTCTCAGATAAATCCTCAGACTTGATCTAGGCTAGGCTCATATGGAGGAGAGGGTTCGCCCCTCGATATTTCACGAGTATGCAAGCTTTTCGTTCCACCTGGATGGACTTACCGTCCCTCAGGGCTTGTTTGCTGGAGAGGTTGGCGTACCGAGGCTCTTGAAACTCTTCGCCAAATATAATATGAAGACGACATGGTTCATCCCAGGTATTGAACATTCCTGTTCCTTAAAGCACTGTCGCATCATCCATAATTTCTCTAGGACATAGCTTAGAAACATTCCCAAAAGAGATGGCAGCCGTACGCGATGCCGGTCATGAGTTAGGCCTCCGTGGGTACTCGCATGAGGTAGAATCGTGACACTAACAGTTATGTCGAGCTAACCATTTGGTTAGAATCCTATCGTATTGAATGTACAACAACAGAAAGATATCCTCAAGCATACGTTCTCATTGCTCACTGAATTCAATCACGGCATTAAACCGAAAGGGAGTGTTGCTCCCTGGTGGGAAGTCAGTGCAGAGGGTACTAATCTGCTACTTGAGGCTGGAATAGAGTATGGTGAGCCCAACCATAGCTTTCATTTCCACGTTTTGGCAGTTAAACAGTGCACAGATCATTCCAATATGGCCCATGAGTTTGTGAACCATTTTCTTCATCAAAGAGCTAGTTGGAATATGATGTTGAAGTTGTCAGGCATTTTACTTACGCGACCAAGACCACTGGACCAATATCGATTATAAACAGCAGGCACACACATGGATGAAGCCACTTTACAAAGGAAAGGAAACAGGTCTTGTGTGTATTCCAGCAAACTGGTAATCGTAGTGATTCCAAATCATACACCTCAAAGACTCATTGGAGCTCGCTAGGTATCTGGATGATGTGCCACCAATGATGTGCGTTTTACTGCCAGTATTTCCTAGTTTCTCAACAGTCGTTCCAGGTTCATTAAACAGATTCCGAACTCGCATGGATGGGTAAATTATCTGACTATCGCATTTTTGATCCAGGATGTTAACAAGGTAGGGATAGGTTAGTCCGCACGTCATTGAGCAGCTGTGGAAAGACATGTTTACGTACTACTATCGGTGCGTTATAACTCTACCGGAGCCACTATACTTTCTCATCAGATCCTTCGTGTAGTGAGGAAGAAGAATTCATATTTCCAATCACCATCCACCCAGATGTCAGCGGGTATTTTTTTTTTCTTTTTCCATGGAGCCACACTTGTCTCATCGAACCGTGAAGGAGGCCACAGGTAATCCTCATGCTGGTAAGTCTCTTGCTTTTCAATCATGATACAGAGCATCCTCATACTATACTAGGAACGATTCATTGAATGGATCAACACACACGATAATGTTCACTGGGTTCCTATGATTGATATGGTGCGGGAATTCAGAGCAAAGAATAAACCTGCCGTGGGTGCAAAGATGCCTCGTGATTTTGTAGGTGAAGGAGACCTTGAGAAATTGTGATACTTGATTTAGTATCTCCATCACTCGTCCAAGAAAGCACACCAATAAGGTCATCTATACTTGCATCGGCTGCTGTATGAATTGATGGCCAATCATTGATCATTCTGAATAAGAATAAGAGGGAACCATGGACGACAATGCTTCCTTCTCCACCTGCGTCGAAACAGATCTGCCTAGACATAATGGGAATCTCAAATCTGCATGACGAACTACGAGACTCCACTAAGCATGTCATCGTCCAGACCAAGTATGGCAAGATTATTGGTGCTAGGGCGTGTACCGGGGCTGCAGCATTCCTAGGTAGTTTTTGAATCTTTCCCCAAGAACTGAAAGTTCAGAATTTTTCTGTCGTCAGAGGTTCCATATGCGTTGCCTCCAGGGCGGTTTCAAGATCCGAAACCCTTACCAGCAGGATATCAGTACCCAAAGAATCAGTTCATCACTGAGTCGGCGTATGCTGCACAACCCATGAACGATGGCCAGGCACAAAGCAAGATTATTATCATTTGCATGATCATTCGTACTGAGTGGCTTCAATAGGGAGATCATTTAAAGATAAAGTCGGGCACGGACAGCCGACCGAGAATCCGTATGTCATGAGAGTCTCTTACTGTGATCTATACTAAGCGTGATACAGACTGTTTTTAAATATTGTCGTTCCTCCATCGTTTCCTACCGAACGCAATTTTCCAGTCAGAATTTACGTCCATGGAGGGTACGTCTATCACTTCATGGGACACATCAAGATTGTCATAACTAATATCTCTTGACAGGTTCTTACAGTTTGGGTCCCCACATGATCTATCTGCACAAGCTGAATACATCGCTGCACAGCGAAAGGAAATATGGGTCAATATAGGCTATCGCTTGTCCGCCTTTGGCTTTCTGGCCAGTGACATGCCGCACTTGAGTGGTAATTATGGATTCAAGGATCAATGGCTAGGGTTGTTGTGGATTAAAGATAATATTGCTGTATTTGGTGGTAAGATCCAATTATTTCATTCTTTCAGCAGACTTGCCGAAAGAATTAACAGGAAATACGAAAAATATTCAGCTCAGTGGACTTTCCGCTGGTGAGTGTTTCAACGACACTATTATCATCTTACCGAATACGTCTTCTACAGGTGCCCACTCCGTACACCAGCTTTTGCACCATGTTTCATTACTTCCTGAAGGAGAGGCGGCTCCATTTCAAGTTGCGATTCTTCAATCAAATGCAATACTGTCAGTTTTTGTGCTCATCTCCAGTTGAGGTCTCAACTAAATATTTCGAAGGACTGATCCCAAGTCTCCTGCTGAGCTCAGGCCTCAGTTTCAAGCACTCTGTCGTGGTCTGGAGCTCGATCCCAATGAACCTGGTATTCTGAACACTTTGCGGGACCCTCAGAAAGTACCATGGCAGTCGATTACCAGGGTGATAGAAACGGATATGTTAGGACAGTATGGCACCTTCCGGGGTTGTCTCTCTCCCGACTGGATGATACCATCACCAGGACCAATGACGCGACAGCGGTCAGGCACGTTCAGCGCTTCACTCAGGGCCCATGGTGTCAAGGGCATCGTCATAGGTGACGTGACAGAGGAGTGGTATCTGTATTCTATCGCCCATCCGATATCATCTCCCAAGGATATATTGCCTAATTTAAACAGGTACTTCCCAGATGTTGTGTCGAGGAAACTATTCGATAAGATCAAACGGTCAGCCCGGTTTAAGGATCGGGAAGGTAGTGTTGCGGAGAGATTGTTCGGTGAGGTCTTGAGCACTGGCCAAGTTTATCTTCCTGGAAGAATTTTGGCGAGGGATCTGCTGGCTAGCGGATTTCCGGTCTTGAGGTATGAGATTCGTTGGACCCCCGAAGAAGTTCGACCATTGGGTAAGATCGTCTTTGTTGTTTCCTCCGATCTTAAGCTCAATTTTTGAAATAATTCAGGTTATGTGACGCACGGAACAGATCGGTGCTTATGGGCACTTCGAAAGCCCGACCTGAATCCGAAACAGTGGGAGGTGGCAAATCAATGGGTAGATGTTGTCCAGCAAGAGTTGAACAAGGTGCTCGAGGCAGGAAATAGTCACACTTTTAATCAAGTGTTGACGTTGAGGGAAGACCAGACTATCTCTTGGACCATTGATAGGTTGTGGGGTGAGCTGATGGATCTTGTGAACATCTTACCTGGAGAGTGGAAAGCGACGTCCTCGCTATAGTTTCACACCTTCGCCTTGAGAATTGGACACGTGATGGCGGGATATTGTGAATTTCCTCATATCAGATATCTTTCGATAGAATAAGCTACTCGTGCACGCAATTCGACTTGCAAAGTATCAGAGTCTACTGCAGCTCTATTCAGGAGTGATCAATGTCCCTCCAGGTCAACTTATCGGGTAGAGATCTTTTGGATGCATATCAAGGCGTCATCAATCGCCAAGATATCAACTGGGCGATATTCACGTATGAGAAGGGCACGAATGACTTAAAGGTACAAGGTACTGGAACAGGTGGTCTCGAGGAGCTCGAGGAGGAATTCTCAGATGGAAAGTACGTCGTGCTGTTTCGTTGATTGGTTATCTTCTTTCACAAATGGTTGTAGAATTCAATATGCTTTTGCTCGAGTGCAGGATCCAAATGTCAATAAAATTTATTAACAACTTGAGTCCTTTTTCAAGTACTAATATCCTGCTCTTAGAGTCAACTACCAAAATTCTTGCAGATCAACTGGTGCGGAGATGGTGTACCAGAGGCCAAGAAGGGTTTGTTCCATACACACTCCAGTTCGGTAGCGCGCTTCCTTCGTGGAACACATGTCGTGATCAGTGCCCGGAACGAGGTAAGTATGGCTACGCAGGTGAACAATAATTGACCCTTCTCGATTTGATAGAATGATGTTGTACCTGCGGTCATCATGTCTCGTGTGGAAGCAGCATCTGGGGCGAAATATTCAGCTCAAAAAGAAGCGCCACGCAAGTTTGAACCAATTGCACCTGTTGGGACAAATTATACTCCTGTAGGCAAGATCGATATGAACGAGCTAAGAAAGGGTCAAAATCCCAGTACTCCGAAGGCAGTTGTTCCGCCAGCTTCGAGTCGTCCAGCATTTTCTTCTCTTACCAAGCCTTCGGTCGCCACTGCAGCATCTTTGTATGGAAATCCTGCAATGCCGAAGACCACGTCGAGTGGACCTACCGGTGCCGATGCTTTGCCTACAGTACGCACCCAGCCTGCACTTGCTGATCGCCCTCCTCCTATACCTCCGGCTTCAAGCCGTCCACCCAGGCTGCCCAATTCTGCTCGTCCTGCTTTCAGTGCCTCGGTAAGCTTTTGAAATATCAGCTGGGCAGTCTGGCTGATTCTATGTTTATAGCCTCCTTCCGCAGCTGCAAGGGTTGTTCCTACTCCCCCCGTTGTTGTTCCATCGTCTGTTATCCCGACAAAGCCTGCTGAAGAAGATCGGATTGAGCCAAACAAGTCTGCTTATACACCTGTCGTTCTTCCTACACCCAAAAAGCTCAAGAGCCCCTTTGCCAAATTTGAGCAACAAGCTGCTGAAAGCGCACCATCACCGCCTCGCTTAACGGCTAGTTCTGGGTCTGGGTCAAAGAAATTGAGTTGGAGTGAGCGCCAAGCACTAGCAAAGAAGCAACAGGAAGAAGAAGAAGCAAGGAGTCGTGCAGCTAGTTTCACTCCTTCAGCTGAGTCGACGGTAACAAAGCCGGTATTCAAGTCAAATGTTCCTACTGCTGGGAGGGTCACTGCATCCTCTACGATTCGTAATTTTGGTGCTGCGGGGATGGCTGCCGGTGCAGGTGTCGGCTTGGTTGCATCTAGATTTACAAAGCAGCAAGAGGCTGAAGAGAGCCTAGCACCGGAACCAGAACCGGAACCAGAACCAGAGCCAGAACCAGAGCCAGAACCAGAGCCAGAACCAGAGCCAGAACCAGAACCAGAACCAGAAATTGCTGTATGCAGTCTGTCATCTCCGTTTGCTGAATTATTTACGAGTTATTTGTAGCCTCCGCCCCCTCCTCCTCCTCCTCCACCGCCGCCACTCCCTTCTCTGTCTCGTTCTCAACAGATTGAGGAAGTAGCATCGGCCCCTCCTCCTCCTCCTCCTCCTCCTCCTCCACCACCACCACCACCACCACCTGCTCCCTATCGTTCACAACAGATTGAGGAAGAAGAGGAGGTAGCACCAGCTTCTCCTCCACCGCCACCACCGCCTCCTCCGCCTCCTCCGCCTCCTCTTCCACCTCCGCTACCTAAAGTCGCCAACGTCGAGGACACTCCTCCGCCTCCGGCACCTGGTCCGTTGGGCCAAGTAAGTAGACAGCCTCGTTATGTGAAACTTTCTTATCCTTGATCTCTAGCGATACGAGCCAGAGCCAGAGCCAGAGTCCGAAGCTGAACCTCAAGCTCCTCCAGTCGGGCAAGTGGTAGCACTCGTACTATATGACTATGAAGTATGTAGGCCGTGTCTTGGGTGTGTTTGATGACTAATTTTCTGAGATAGGCTACTGAGGATAATGAAATAAACCTTGTTGAAGGCGAATACATTGAACAAATCGAAGAAGTAGATGAAGGTTGGTGGACTGGCATTGGATCCGGAGGCAAGAGTGGTCTTTTCCCCTGTACGTCTCTCCATGTTCTCTTGGTGTTGTCACCTCCGACCATGTTTACGATAAGCCAATTATGTGGAACTTGTTTCTTTACCGGGAGAACAAGAGGACACTGTACCACCACCCCCTCCGCCCCCTCCTGCTCCACCAGTGGGTATAATTCAAAAATGATAAGAATATTTCTAATTATGCATTTAACTACAGGCACCAGCTGCACCGCAGGCACCTCCTGAATCACCTCCACCTCAGCAAGATATGGGTATCACGGCAATTGCGCTCTACGAGTACGTGGTTAATGCTGTATCTATGCATCAATATTGATTGAGCTCATCTAGTTATGATGCCGTTGAGGATAACGAGATCAGTTTCAGGGAGGCTGACAAAATTTTTGACATTGATGCAGTCTCCGAAGATTGGTGGCAAGGCAGGACTTTGACAGGGCATGTTGGATTTTTCCCTGGTGCGTATCGACCTTGAAGGTAGAGTAAAGTGGTCCCTAACTATCTCACGATTATACAGCGAATTTCGTGGAAGTTCAAGAATGATGAATAGCTGGCTTGTATCAGGATGGGTGCCTGAACTCTTGAGTAATCGAGTTACCGTGAAGCACCACAATTTTCAGATGATAGGAGTCTTTTCCTGGAACCGTTTGATATTCCTTGGCACAATCACAATGACATGAGTTGTGTACTCATCCTCTAATGTGAAATGACGCAATGATCCTGAAATTTGCTATATCTATGTTATAAGTACAGCAGCTTTGTCATGATCCATAGCAGTTGTCAATTCACACTGTCAGTTACCGTCAACTGAGCTTGTTCAAGGTCCATGATCTTGTGGCATATTTATTTATTGATTGTGAGGCTGAATTCTCTAGTTCATTGGACTGTAGTGTTAGCTCTGTTCGAGTGTAGGGATATATCTACATTGCATCAAAAGCATGTTTTCCATTGCATGACAATTATAGTCAATTTGAAGTGTTGTGTGGGAGAAAGTTGACAGATTTGTGTTGGCGAGATAGCCGAGTTCGTAAGGGCACACTACTGACCGCGGAAGCAGTGGGGCAGGAGTTCGAACTGCGTCTTGACCACTAAGGTAATGCCTTATCGCAGGCACTAATTCCACACTAAATGTGTGAAAAGCAATTCACTTCTGAATTGTTTTTCCTCATCTTAACATGCTTCTCATCTATATCATCTGCTCTAATTCATCTTCAAAGACAGCATTACCAGAGATAGTGTGAGAATGTAACTAAAGTTGTGACCCCATCAGTGATGCATGAAGTCATGTTGACACGATTGCTCGGGCAGATGATGCGAACTGGACGACTGTGAAGCACAGATCGGTCCTTTGCATAAAATATCGTTACGTTGAGTTCTTCTTACCTGGGACAATGGTTGTGGCATGAGGTCCTGAATGTTACGGTACAACCAAAACCCATCTGTATCTCACGAAACAAGGTTCATACGGTGCACGGCCTGCAATATCTGAGGTTTTTGGTAAGGCATAACAATATAATATCGTAGCAAGGTCTCAGATCACTTTGACCGAAGGCATCTCATTCCAATGATGATCTGCGAGTCATACTTAATAAACTCTTAGGAGTACCGAATTCTACGGATGAAGAGTTGAAAGACGCCCAAGATACGGCCACTCCTGGCTGAAATATTAGGCTGAACCTGTAGTGTCACGCCGTAGCATGTGATGGAGTGATACAAATCTTTGTAATTTCACATGCACATTCTTATGGTTGATTTAGGGCTTTTGAAATCTCCAGACATGGTTCTTGGGCTCTTTTGTCTAACCCTGCAGTATGATACTGCTTCAATTGCCTCCACTCAGACTGTGTAAAACTATTCAGGTTTCATCATTTCAAACAAAAATTCCGTCTCTGAGGTTTATAACTGCTCGACGCATCACTTCCACAAAATACGCTTTTGCAAATCTGTTTTGCCCTTTTTCCGATCTCTGTGCACTAAAGCCAGGCAACCTGTCGAAATGCGTTGGCCTGAGGAACCTCTAGACATTCCTGTGGATCGTCATGGTGGCTTCTACGATGCATCCCTTAGTGCCATTCTCAATTCCAGATACATAGTCATTTGCAAACTTGGGCGGGGTCATCACTCAAATGTGTGGCTTGCTCGCAACGTCAAGTGAGAGATTAAATACAATGTCCATAAGCGTCTAATGACTTCCTGTTTTTCTTCCAGAGCAGAGTCTGGATTCTTTGCGATCAGGACAGCCTATGTCACCTGGCACGTTCTTGATGAGTTCAGTGTCCCTCAGCGTATCGCTGAGCAGACGAGGATAATAAATCATCCAGGATGCAGACACATTTTGACTATGCAAGAAAGCTTCCAACTTGATAGCGTTCATGGTCGTCATCTTTGCTTTGTTCATTAGGCATTAGGAATCTTCCCCGCTCTTTTCGATCACGATAAGAAATAACCTATTCCAGTTGTAAAACATGTATCAAGACAATTGCTCAAGGCTCTTGATTTTCTTCACAGTCCATGTTGTGTAATACATACAGGTGACACTCCAGCCTTCTGATCTCTCGAAATAATATTGAGATTGACAAGTTCATCTACGGTAGCGAGTTCGCAGCAGCTCAGGCTACACCCAGAAATCATAAAACATCCCCGGAAAATGCTATCCTGTCGAAGCCTTTGGCTGTATCTACATCTGCAGAGCTTGCCGATCTAAACCAGGTACCGAAGTTTGATGTTTTGCTGACGGATTACGGTACAGGTAAGTGTGCAACTAAGAAACTGTGACAGTATACCCCACCTACTTACAGCCGCGTTTGTAGATGGGTATCACACCGATGAGATCCAGTTATGCCCTACGTGCCCCTGAGGGCATACTTGGTAGTGAGTGGGGAACAAGTGGAACCTTGGATGCCTTGTATGTGTTTTAATGCCAGAATCATTCAACGCTGAAGTTGTGACAGATATTCGACTTCCTCACTGGTAGATGGCTCTTCAATGCACGAACGGGGTCTACATGAACTGCAATGGGAATATGCTGGGAACTGTCGGAGAAGACTTTGATTTTTCCTATTACAAAGAGGCAGAGCGATTGAAAGACTATATTCTGGAAGATGAGGGTCCGTAAACTTGCCCCTCATCTGGTATGTTACTAATGTCCAAGTCAGGACGACTGCACATCAGGGTCGGCGGCGTAGTAAGCTTAGAACTCGCCCTCAAATGATACAGTGTAATAACGCTGATGGAGTAAACCTCGTCGACTTTCTTCGGTCAACGTTGTTATTCAAGCTGTGTGACAGGTTGTCTGCAGGCGAGCTGCTCGGTCATAGATGGCTTAGCTCATGATCAGCGTAAGCCTTGGTTCAACAATTTATTACGCGGTGCACGTACACAGTCCGCGGTAGTCTACTGACTACTTCATAAACATAAAATGAAAATAGGAAAGAAGTCGCAATTGTAAGAAATAGAAGTAGGGAGGAGATCTATGCCATGGGTTTTGAGTATGGGTTATGAGAGAAGTTTAGATGCCTCAAAATTGACCTGGGCAATGGGATTACGACAGAGTATGGGGGTCATTACAGTTATGAATTGTTACAGAGCCAACTGCAATGGTGTCAGAACCTATCGGTCCAGAGTATTTATACTACAACGCCAGAAAATGATTGATTGTGTGACACGATAGCATGTGAAGTGATGTCATTGTCATTATACCTACTCTATCACTTGAAGCATCCAGTGCATAGAATCTACCTCCAATATCGCTCGAGCACGAACACTAGAACTTGACCTGCTTGTTTTTTTGTCATTTCTTCCATTGGTTTGTTATTCCAATCCGGACGCTGCATATAATGATATGTAACTTAGCGTCTTTCTCGAATGTGTTTCCAACCTGGATCCGACAGGGCGAGAAAAGCGTAACGGGTACAAGGCTATGCTACAGATTCATACTGACGACCTGAGGTGCTCAGACATTGCCCGGTTGCTTGGCCTGTCCCTGAGGAAGTGTTGAAGGTAAGCCCGGGAAGCTCAAACTTGGAGAACCCATGTCTGCGCACGTATGTTTTACTCTGGTTCTTTTTGACCTAAGTTATTGACACCAATGAAAAAAATCACCAGCAAACCCTGGAAACGATTGGTGGTGAGAGTTATATATATATGCATTGTGCCTTTTGTGCCATGTTGACATCATGAGCAGAATCGGTATACTCAGCGGATTTTTGACTTTGTCACAGTAGACCCGGTGCTTTCTTCAGCGCATTCCTTGTTGGAAAGTACGTGCCAAGATTGATTAGTCGATGGCTGAACTGATACAAAGATCAGGACCATCTGGTGGATTATGTACGAAGGAAGAACGCCACATTTCACCTGCTTCGATTGTAATAAACAATGCTAGAAAGCGGAAGGGCGACAGTTTTTCTCCAGAGGACCATGTGTTTCCGAGATTCAATGAACGACAGCTAACTACCAGGAAACCTCGGAGCTCAGGAATTGCTTCAGAAGAATGTATCTCGCATACAACCATCGGTCGGCGATGCCAGGATCCAACCGAGCAACTCAAAAAAGTTCGCTTTGACACTTCATTGGAGGCGTCACCTCGTCGAAAGGTATCTCAAGTACAGGGGAGCAAAGCCGAACCTTGGTTATCGGCCCAAAATCTGTCAGGCTTTGTGGAAGGAAAAGAAAATACCTCATGGCCTTCTCCTGTCAGCCTAGGAAATGTTAGTGTGAAAGGATTCACCAGCCGGCCGTTAACCTCAGAGCTTGATTTGCATATCATCCGAGGGCGGGAAAGTCTCGCAACTGATCAATTAGCCTCAGCTTCTACCGCAATCAATTCTGTGTCAGTGTCATCACCTCTGCC
>Ga0154006_1000381_pt1 | contig 14829 bp, 18 predicted proteins | sample TSFL090MetaG_FD_104747 | JGI IMG/M metagenome (GOLD analysis project Ga0154006, IMG submission 104747) | Attine ant fungus gardens microbial communities from Florida, USA - TSFL090 MetaG | ecosystem: Host-associated > Fungi > Mycelium > Unclassified | place: USA: Florida, Wakulla State Forest...
AACTAGTTCTTTACTATCAGCTCTATGCTACCAATCTATTGTGACTGGTCTATACAGGGGAATGATGGCAACCTCTTAAAGGCCCGTCTAGCTCAGAGATTCCCTTCTTAGGGATAATATTGTTTTACCCTTCTTAGTTAGTAGCTAGTCATAAGTACAGATAAAGAAGACCGTTCATCCTCCTACGAGGAATCATCATCATTACCATCACTATCACCATTACCAATGTCTCACCAACAACAACAGCAACAGGGGGAACATCCTTTGGTGCCTGTCTCCCTTCAGACCAGAGAGGAGCAACTTCTTGCCATGATTGCAACCCTACAACAGCAGGTCAACACCATGCTCCTTCAGCAACAGGGGAGCAGAGTAGAGATTGCAAGACCTCAAGTTTTCAGTGGGAAGATGGAAGAGGTGAGTGCGTTTGTTAACACGGCTTGCCTATACATTAGAATGAAGATAACAGAAGAGGTAGCAGCAACCCAGGTGGCCTGGGTGTTGTCATATATATAGAGGGGAATAGTGGAGGCATAGAAGGATAACTTGCTGAATGAGTTGGCTAAGAGAGAGTCAGAAGTGGAATTAGCAGAGCAGCTGTTCACAAAGATAAGGAACAACTTTGGGGAAACATTAGAGGAGGAGAGAAAAATAGAATAGCTAAAAACAATTGAGCAAGAAGAGAGGACCTGCAACGAGTATATGCAGAAATTCAAAAAGATTGCCAGGGGGAGTGGCTATGAGGGAAGACCTCTCATCAAAGAATTCAAGAGAGGGTTGAATGGAAGTATTAGGAGGAAGCTGACAGAAGCAGAAAAACCACTAACCACCATTGGAGAGTAGCAAGAAAGAGCAGTGAGGCTAGATAGAAATCAGAGGCAAAGCAGAATAGAAGAGAGGACATTGGGGAGAAATACAGCATGCCCAGGGAGAAATGCATAGCCTAGAGGGGGAGGATCATATGGGGGAAAGGGGGGGCAAATAACATGAAGAATAGAAGGAGGGTATAGAGGAGAAGGAGAAGGAAATATGTTCAATAGAGAGAGAACTCAAGTGGGTCCAAGGAGAGACCTAAATGCAATGGATATAGATAGAGGAAGAGGAGGAGACAGGACATGCTATGTATGTGGGAAGTGGGGCCACATGGCCAAAAATTGTTGGGAAAAGCATAAAGAAAGAGTAGTGGAAACACTGCAGGAGTCGGCAAAAGAAAATAGAGGACAGTGAGCTCTCAGCTGGCCTCCAATAATCTGTACAGTGTATTGTGCCCAGAAAAGCTGGGAAATAAATTCAATTACACCAATACAACTGAGAGAGTAAGAAATGTATGGCGTACTCTACGACTACTAAAAGAAGTTTGGATGAAGGTGGGGTTAGAGAAGCTGGAAAACTATGAAGGGGTAGCAGTAAGAGCACTGCTAGATAGTGGGGTAACAGGCCTATTCATGGATACAACCTTTGCCAGAGAAAAGGGGTTTAAAATAGAGAAGCTAAAGAAACCTCTGTTAGTCAGAAATGTAGATGGAACAGTAAATGCAGGGGGAGCCATAACGCACCAGGTAAAGTGCAATATGTTCTTTAAAGGACATGTGGAGAGGGCAAGAATAGATGTATATAACTTAGGAAAAACAGAGGTGATACTGGAAATGCCATGGTTAGCAGTCCACAATCCAGAGATAGATTGGGAGAAAGGAGAGGTAAAAATAACATGCTGTCCACCTATATGTGGAAAGAGAAAGCAAGAAGAGAAGAGAAAGGAGGTAAAGAAAGTGGAGAGAGACGAGGACGAAGAAATATTGAAAAAACTGGTGCCTAAAAGGTTTTGGAGGTAAGGGAAGGTATTTGGAAAAAATACCAGTATGAAAAACCTGGAACCACGCTATAGAGTTGAAGGAAAGATTTACACCAAAAAAGGAAAAGATATACTCACTGTCCAGAGAGGAGAGAGAGGAGGTACAAGTATTTGTAGAAGACCAGCTAAGAAAAGGATATATTCGCCCTTCCAAGTCACCCCAAATGTCACCAGTACACTTTGTAGCAAAGAAGGATGGCACATGGAGAATGGTGCAGGACTATTGACATATAAATCAGTGGATAATAAAGAATGGGTATCCCTTACCTCTCATTATAGACATACTGGATGGAGTAAGAAAGAGGAAGGTGTTTACAAAGCTGGACCTGAGGTGGGGATACAATAATATCAGGATCAAAGAGGGAGATGAGTGAAAGGCAGCATTTACAACACATATTAGAGCTTATGAACCCACGGTCATGTACTTTGGGTTAACAAACTCTTCCGCTATCTTCCAAACAATAATGAATGACCTATTCAGAGATCTCATAAACCAGGGAGATACGGTGATATTTATCAATAACATCCTGGTAGCCACAGACACTAAAGAAGGACACAATGAGTTAGTAGAGAAGGTACTAAAAAGGTTAGAGGAGAACAACCTATTTGTAAAGCCCAAAAAGTGTAAATGGAAAGTAAGAGAGGTAGAATTTCTAGGAGTAGTAATCAGTCTAAGAGGAGTGGAAATGCAGAAGGAAAAAGTGGAGAGAGTACTAAACTGGCTGGTACCCCAAAACATCAAAAAAGTGCAGAAGTTTTTAGATTTCGCCAATTATTACAGAAGATTTATAAAAGACTTCACTAGGATAGCAGCACCACTGCATGTGCTGGTCAGAAAGGAGCAGAAATGGAAATGGGAAGAGGAACAGGAGAAGGTGTTTGAAAAGCTTAAGGTGGTATTCACCATAGAATCCATTTTAGCTATTCCAGATATTGATAGGGAGATGAAAGTGGAGACCAGTGGCCTTCATCTCTAAATCATTGAACACTACAGAGCAAAATTAAGAAATTCACGATAAAGAGATGCTAGCAGTTATTAGGTATCTAGAAGCATGAAAACATTACTTGGAGGGAGCAAAACTCGAATTTGAAATCTGAACAGACCATAAAAACCTCCAGTATTTTATGATGAGCCAAAAATTAAACCGTAAACAAGCGAGATGGACCCTATACCTATCATGATTTAATTTTACATTAAAACATGTTCCAGGAAAGAGCATGGGGAAGGCAGATGGACTAAGTAGAAGACCTAACTAGTAGGAGGGAGTGGAAAAGGACAACAAGAACCAGAAACTAATAAAACCAGAATGGATTAGGAGAGCCAAAACAATGGTAGAGGAAGAAGACCTAAAAGAAAGAATCAAAAGGGGATGAAAGGGTAGTGAAAGTGGTAGAAGAGCTGAAAAGGGCAGGAATTAAGACACTGAAAGACGAAGAATGGGAAATAAAGGATAGAATAGTAACAAAAGAAGGAAAGATATACATGTCAGAAGAGAAACTCAGGGGAGAGATAATATGATTGCACTACAACACTCCAGTAGGAGGACATAGAGGGAGATAGAAGACAGTAGAGTTGGTCACCAGGAATTACTGGTGGCCAGGAGTAACAAAGGAGATAGAGAGGTATGTGGATAAATATGACGCGTATCAAAGATACAAGAATCAAAGCAAAGCACCAGCAGGAAAACTAATGCCCAATACAATCCCAGAAAAGCCATGGAGCCACATCTCAGCAGACTTTATCACCAAGCTGCCATTAGCCCAAGAATACAATGCTATCCTGGTGGTGTACAACTGCTTTAGCAAAATGGCATATTTTATAGCTACAACAGAGGAAACATCAGCAGAAGGACTCGCAAAGCTGTTCCGAGATCACATATAGAAGTTACATGGACTTCCAGAAAGCATCATATCAGATAGAGGAGTGTAGTTTGCAGCGGGAATGATAAAGAAGCTGAATAACTTATTAGAAATCTAGACAAAACTCTTGATGGCCTATCACCCCCAAACAGATAGGTAGATGGAAAGGATAAACCAGGAGTTAGAGCAGTATCTAAAGGTCTTCATTGACCATAGACAAGAGCAGTGGCTGGATTGGTTAGGAACAGCAGAATTTGTGTATAACAACAAAATCTACACAGCAACAAAAATATTGCTATTCAAAGTGAACTATGGTCAGGATCCAAGGATAGGGTTTAAAGGAAGGAGAAAGGGGAAGTATGAAGTGGCAGGAAAATATGTGGAAAGAATGAAGAAAATCTAGGAGGAAGCAAAAGCAGCACTAGAGAAAGTGCAGGAAGAAATAAAGAAGTTTACAAATAAAAGGCAAAGAGAAAAAGAAGAATACAGAATAGAGGACTTAGTACTGCTAAGTACAAAAGACTTAAAATGGCAGATGAAGGGGAGGAGATCAGAGAAATTAACAGAGCATTTTGTGGGTCTCTACAAAGTTAAGGGAATTGTCTCTAGCAACGCAATAGAGTTAGAACTATCTAAGTCTATTAGAATATACCCTGTAGTTAACGTAAGTAGAGTACGACTCTATAAACCACAGGTAGAAGGGCAGAAGAAGACACCACCAAAACCAGTCATTATCAAAGAAGAAGAGGAATTCAAGGTAGAAAAAATCATAAACAAAAGAATAGTTAGAGGAAAGGAAAAGTTTCTGGTAAGGTAGAAGAGGTATACAGCAGAAGAAGATACTTGGGAGAATAGAGAAAACTTAGAGAATGCAAAAGAGTTGGTAGAAGAGTTTGAGAGAATATATGGAGAAGAGGTTGAAGAACTAAGATGACAGGAGCAAGAAGAAGAAGAAAAGGAATTTAGTCAGGAATTACCTAGGGAGTTTATGACAAAATTGCTATATAGTTGGGAAAAAAGGAAGTACAAAAGGGAAAGGGAAAAGAGGTGGGACGAAAACTGAAGTCGATGGAAAAATTCCTTGGGACAAGGAAACTTGAAGAGAGGACCATGTTATGAGAGCTCCAAGAAGGAAATGGTCTCCCATGCATTTAAACACTTAATCCAAAATCTCAAGTCATACAATGAGGTCAAGGTATAAATAGTGTAGGAACTTAGGTAACCAAATCATGTGGCAAGGTCAAGTGATCATAGAACATTCTGGAAGAACATGTAATCATGGACTAGTAGTAGTACAGCCACTGTAAAATAGTATAAGTAGTAGTCCAATCCAAGGAAGAACTCTATTAAGTTCTTCTTGAACATCCACCTAGGGTGATCACTAAGAGCATTCACTGTCTATTGATAACAATAGTTACATCTACTATACTCTACAAATGTTACCATCTCCTACCTTGTCTTTCAACTTTTCTCTTCTAATACTGCATCTCTTAGAGGCATACTCTGTACACTACTATACTCCTGTGCCTTTTTCTATAGGGAACATACTGGTCTCTTCTCTTTCTACTGTACCTTTTGTGACTTTACCATATGTACTATTTCTTTCTCTTATTGTCTCCTTTCTATCTCTATGTTAGAACATTTCCATTTATAATGTTCTATTCTTCAATATTTAAAACACCTCTCTTTTTTTTCCTTTACTGTCTCTTGTTTTCTCACTTTTACTTCTTTCTTTACTTCACATTACATTATTCTATTTGCTATCATCTCAAATTTATTCTAGAGAATTGGTTTTTTCTTTGTCTTCTTCTTTTTATTCTTGCAATTACAGGCCAGGTATCTAAACTTTTTACAATATCAATACATCCTTCTTTTTCTTTCTTCTAGTTCTGCCTTTAGTTTAGCAAGAACATGCTTTTGATTGAGTAAACTGCTCATAAGAAAATTGTATTGGAATTAAGACATTGTGTTAACACCTTACTAGTATGGAATAAATGAATAGTTGATCTTATTAGCTATACTACACTAATAGTATGGTTAGACTATTACCCAATAGATAGGATCTCTAATCTAGACAACCTTCTAAAGAGTAATTGTTACTCTTCTGCATAGACAGATGACAATGTACCTGTAGCACAAAGCTTATACTAAAAAAGCAGTATCAGTAACTATGCAGTCCACTTAATTGCAAGATCAGATCTCAGTAGTAATATCCAAGCTTGGTACTACACTTTTATCTATAGTCCCTAATTGACTGTAAAGTCCCCTTAAGCCAAGAGCCCAGCTATATATGGAGGTGACTAGTGATTATGGTGATCACTAGTTGAGAGTTGATGAGATTATGAGAGTAAAAATAAGTAAGGTCCAAGGCAGACAGTACTCTGGATATGGAATTAAGTTCTAGTGTAGTGACTTAGCCTAATATGACTTAATCACACTCCAGCTATTTATACAAGTATACTATTTGCCCTCATTTACATTGATGGTATTCTATAACCAGCCAAGAGGCTACCAGTTTAATTCTCTTATTTGTTATTCTATAAATATATATCCTTGGTCATAGTTAATACAACTCATGATAGTATCTCTCTCTTAAAGGTTCTTGTTCTGAGGACTTTACAGTTTGTTGTATGAGTCTTGTAAGTTGTCTATTTTATCTTTTTCATTCCACTCTTTTATTCTTAGTTCCTCTATTTCCTATTCTTGTTCTTTTTCCTCCTGAATCATTTTTAATATTCTTTTTCTTTTCTGCTGTATTTTCTTTCAACATCTCCAATTTTTTTCCAATTGTTTTTAATATTCTTGATCAAACCTTTTATTGTTCTATCTATATAATACCTTTGCTGTATATTTTCTTGGTAATTCTCCTTTATAAAACTCTTTATAATCTTTTTTTCTTACTTGTTTTAATTCTCTCTATATTCTTTTTCAAACCTTTTAACAAGGTTCCTTGTATTCTTTAAATTCTCCCTTGGTTTCCAAGTATCTTCTTCCACTGTATATCCTTTCTATTACACCAAGTATCTATCCTTTTCTCTAAACTTTCTTTTATTTAATATTTTCTCTATCTTATATTCTTCTTCTTCTTTGATTATTACTGGAAGAGACTGTTTCTTTTTCTGGTCCTCTACTTGATCTTTGTACATATATACTTTACTAATATTTACTACTGGATATATTTTTATTGTACTTAGTAACTCCAGTTTAATTGTATTTGTTGATATGATCCTTTTTATCTTATAAAAACCTACAAATCACTTTGTTAATTTTTTTAAACATTTTCCCTGTATTTGGAACTTAAGATTCTTTGTGCTCAAAAGTACCTAGTCACCCACTCTATATTTCTCTGGCTCATTTCTTTTTTTTATTAGCATATTTTCTTATTTCTTCTTAATTTTTTCTTAGTACAACCTTTACTTTCTTTATCTTTTTTACAAATTCTTCTGTTTTCTCAAACTTCCTCTTTTTTCTCATCTTAAATTCTATATACAGATCTTATCTATTATTTGCCTTGAACAATGATATTCTTGTACTCATCTGTACTTTATTATTATATACAAACTCTACTATTGCTAACTAATCTAACCATTGTTTCTGACAATAATCAATAAATATTTTCAAGTACTGTTTTAGTTTTTAATTTATTCTTTTGTTTGGCTATAAGCTATTGACAATTTAGTGTTAATTTTCAATATTTGATTCAACTCTCTTATTATTTTTGCTACAAACTATGCTTCTCTATCTGTTATAATACTTTCTGGTAATTCATGTAATTTTCAAATGTTATTCTGGAACAGTCTTATTACTCTTTCTACCAAAGTCTTTTCTATAGTAGATACAAAGTGTATTATTTTTGTTATTCTATTACATATTACCAGGATTATATCATATTCTTGTACTAGTGGTAACTTTATAATAAAGTCTACCATTATATAACTCCAGGGTTTTTCTGGTACTACATTAAGTATTAATTTTCCTACTAGTATATTAAACTAGATAGTTCAGACAATAAAATAGCCTTCAAATAGACAGATTTGGAGTTGCTTATTAGAGAACTAGACTAAAGAAGATAATACAAAATAATTGCAAAGTAATTAAGTACTATGAAGTTTTTTAAAAGATGCTATATAGTAGCAAGGTATTATTATATAATAACTAATAAAATTTGGAATAAATAGGAAAAGTACAGAAGATTGGTAACAAAGGTCACACAAAAGCACAAGTATGATAGTACTTTCTCTTTAGAAATTGTTTCTCTAATTTACTAGGTTTTAGGTTAATGATAGCATGTAAAGGGGATGTAAAGTGGGGATAGGACCTAGTTTCAATAGATTTTGGATATGGAAATTACTTACTAGCTCCTTAGCATAGTCTAATTCTATAGTACTAATCTATGAGTTTTCTTTATCTGTATCTTTGTAACCTATCTACTGGACATAGTAGAGAAATGGGGACTTTCTTTGATAGTCAATCTTGGAGTTCAGAATATAAGAGATTTTATATTCCAGGTTGCCATTAACTTCAATTAGTGGTAGAAAAAGGTTAATTCTATTGGAAATTAAACTGTAGGATACTGGTTCTAGTTGGAATATATGGAAAACTAAGTGTATGGAGTGTAAATGGTCAGACAGTTTTACCTGGAAAGAATAGAAGCTAGGTCTTCTGGTGATAGTGAATGGATATTACAAACTTTATTCAGACTATAACTCTGGATATACTTGACTAATTTCAACAATCTAAATAGTCACTGAAAGCTTTTAAGAAGACCTTTCAAACAATATTAAAAATGTTTCAAGGCAATCAGTATTCACTAAGTTATCAGTAGATCAGTTGGCAATCATCAAGTTACTAAACACTAAATTACTGATATTTCTAGAACTACTTGACATAATTGTTTGCTTCAATAACCATTATAAAGTTCTCTTTAATGTGCTTTTTTCAGCTATAAATAGATCCAAAGGCAATAAGATCCCATGGAAATACAAGGTTCTCAATGTTTACATATAATACTGATCTTTTATCTATAGATTATCATCTGTTCTTGAATAGAACAAAGAACTGCCCTAAGACAGTTAGGTTATTTCTATTTCAAGAACAATAATACTCTTATATATAGAACAATAGATAGTAATTATGTAGTAGGTTGTTCTGGTGTACAGATTACTACAATCATATATTTAAGAACTATATGTCTAAGAACAAACTTTAGACTTAACAACATTTTTTTCTACTTGTCTAACTTTGTTTTTTTGAGTTCTTTGATTATTAAATCAACTAATTACTGTTGTAGTAGAATAAATACATTTGAATATAACACAACAATAATTAATTATTTTCTTTTGTTTTCTATTTTCATTTATATCATTATTCTATAATATTGCAGTATTTTAGATAGTGTAAGTATATAAGATAGAATATTCATGTAAACACCTTAGTTATTCACCATATTGAGTAATATCTAAGATATGTAGTTTATCTTTTTTTTTTCTATTCTATATTTATATGCCATGTAGACATATTTTTACTTTAGGTAAATAAATTAGTTGTATCACAAACTTCATTTGGACTATAACTCTAGAAATACTTGACCAATTTTGAAGATCTAAATGGCCACCAAAAGTCCTTAAGAAGACCTTTCAAACAGTACCAAAAACGTCTCAAAGTAATCAGTATTCACTGAGTTATCAGTAGATCAGTCAGTGATTACCAAGTCACCAAACACTAAATTGCCAATATCTCAGGAACTACTTGACATAATCATTTTCTTCAGCAACTATCATGAAGCTCTCTTCAATGTGCTTCTTTTGGCTATAAATAAATCCCAAGGCAATAAGATCCCATGGAGATACAAGATCCTCAATATTTGTATATGATATTAATCTTTACCTATAGATTATTATTTGTCCTTGAATAGAACAAAGGACTGTCCTAAAATGGTTAGGTTATCTCTATTTCAAGAACAATAGCACTCCTATATATAGAACAATAGGTAGTGATCATGTGGTAGGCTGTCCTAGTGTATAAACCACTATAATCATGTATTTAAGAACTGTATATCTAAGGATAAACCTTAGACTTAACAATATCTTTTGCTACTGTCTAAACTTTGCTTTTTTGAGCCTTTTGATTATCAAATCATCAACTCACAAATCAGTAAGTGGTCATTTGTGATAAGTTGTTTACTACATTGGATAATGTCTAAGACATATCTTTACTTTAGTTGGTTATAGGTCCTAGTCTTAATATCTAAAACAATGGAATATACCATATATATACACATAGAAACATTTTTGTACTTATACACAACTATACCACTGTATATATTCAATTTTACAAATATCTATTACATATAACTACTATTCTTGCCAAACATAACCACTTCAGGAATTATGCTTGTCTTTGTAGAATCTGACAAATTTAATGGAATGAATTAGAATGTCTAGCAAAAGAATATTTTGATGATAGTTGAATTAAAGGAAACAGAAGATTACCTCAATAGTTCTATTGTCAATCCTACACAAAACCAAACTACAATAATAGCAAAAGCACTAGCAACTACTAGCATATTCTTAGCTTCAACTCCACTGTTGTCATTACCCTCTAAAATATTATGGGATTCTTTTACACTTATAGCTAAAGAGTAAAAGAGTTGCAATGTATAAATAAAGATGTTATTACTTTTTGACACCAAATGTCCTAGTGGCTTGGGTATTAATACAAGTGAAACTACTGTCAATGTTTGGAATTCACACAAAAAAATCTATAGCACTGCTTTAAACATTGTCTAGTTAAATACTAAGCAAGAACTAAGGAATATCACTTATAATAACAAAGGAGATTTTCCTATCTATATTGTTCTTTTGTACCAAAAGTTGTTAGATATGAAATCTCTAGGTATAGAAATTAACAAAAAGAACTTTGTCACAATTATCTTTAATTTCTTGTTTCCATCCTAGAACTCTATTGTTACTATAGTCTTCAAGAACCAATGTCCTTATAATATTATCACAGATCTTCACACATAATGGTTTTATCTTGACAGTAACTAACCCAACTACTTTACTAACTCTGTTACAGCTTTTCAAATATCTAAATCCATATACCACAATTACTTCCAGTTAATCTATTCAAACCCAAATTGTAAATATTGTAAACATACCATTGATATTTGCTACTAGAAAGGCAGAGGGAAGAAAAGACAATTTTCTCCAGGTTTTGGGATCAAAGATAGAGAAAAAGAAACTATGTCTAATACAAAGAGGATTGGTTTTAGACAACCAATAGTAAACAATATTAAAAATGAAGAATTTGCTGATAAAACCCTATTTGTCATAATAATAATGGGAAATGTGAACTTCAAGATAGCTACTTTTTCTCTTGAAAATATTCTTTTTTCTAACAACAATCAATCCAATAGTTCTAATTATAATATACTCTAACAACAAAACACAAGAGGGATACAAGTAGTTTTAAATATACCTAATTATTACTTCATTGATAAAAGTTTCTTCTTTACATATACTTCCATGAACTATCTAACTATAGATCTATTTGCAGAAAAAGACTTGACATTTGAGATCCTTGGCAAGAGCACTATAATGTTAAAGACTCTAATTAATAGTGTTACTACAACTATAATATTTAATAATATTTTACATACTCCAAGCCTTAGTATTGTATAACTCAAGTTAAGCTGACTCAGCAACTAAGTCTTTAAGGGTTACAAAGAGAACTTAATAGGATTCTTGATCAATTATACTACCTACTTATACAAGTATACTATTTGCCCTTATTTATATTAATGGTATTTTACAACCAGCCAAGAGGCTGCCAGTTTGATTTTCTTGTCTACCATTCTATAAATAGATCTTCCTTGGTTATAGTTAAGATGACTCATAATAGTATTCCTTTTTGAAAGGTCTTTATTCTGAGGACTTTATAGTTTATTATATGGGTCCTGTAAGTTACCTATTTTATTTTTTTCATTCTACTTTTTTATTTTTAGTTTTTCTATTTCCTGTTTTTGCTTTTCCTTCTTCTGAATTGTTTCTAATATTCTTTTTTCCTTCTATTGTATTCCCTTCTAATATCTCTATTTTTTTTCCAATTGTTTCTAATACTCTTAATCAAATTTTCTATCATTCTATTTATATAATGTTTTTGCCATATATTTTCCTGGTAATTCTTCTCTATAAAACTCTTTATAATCTTCTTTCCTTGTTTGTCTTGACTTCTCTTCATATTTTTCTATTAAGTCTCTTATATTTTCTAAATTCTCTTTTAGTTTTCAAGTGTCTTCTTCTATTGTATATTTCTTCTATCATACTAGATACCTATTTTTCTCTCTAAACTTTTTTTATTTAGTATTTTCTCTACTTTATATTCTTCTTTTCTTTTGATTACTACTAGGAAAGACTGTTCTTTTCTCTGGTCTTCTACTTAATCTTTGTATATTTATACTTTACTAATATTTGCTACTGGATGTATTTTTATTGTACTCCAGTTTAATTGCATTTGTTAATATGATCCTTTTTACTTTGTAAGAACTTATAAACTATTTCATCAATTTTTTTGAATGTCTTTTCTGTATTTGGAACTTAAGATTTTTTGTACTCTTGAGCATCCAGTCACCTACTCTATACTCCTTTGGCTTGTTTCCTTTCCTATCAGCATATTTTCTTATCTCTTCCTGACTTTTTCTCAGTGCTTCTACTACTTTCTTATATATCTCTTTCATTTTCTTTGTAAACTCTTCTGCTTTCTCAAACTTTCTTCTCTTTTTTATTTTAAATCTCATATATAGATCCTATTCACTATTTGCCTTGAACAACGATACTCTTGTACTCATTTACACCTTATTATTATATACAAACTCTACTATTATTAACTAATTTGACCACTGCTCCTAGCAATAATCAATGAACATTCTCAAATACTGTTCTAGTTTCTGATTCATTCTTTCTGTCTGGCTATCTATTTGTAGATGATAAGCTGCTAACAATTTGGTATTGATCTCCAACATTTGATTTAACTCTTTCATTATTTCTGCTATAAACTATGTTTCTCTATCTACTATAATACTTTTTGGTAATTTATGTAATTTCCAGATATTATCCTGGAATAGTCTTGCCACTCCCTCTGTCAAAGTTTTTTTTGTAGTGGGCATGAAGTGTACCATTTTTGTTATTCTATTACATACTACTAGAATTGTATTATATTCTTGTGCTAGTGGTAACTTTGTAATAAAGTCTGCCATTATATGACTCCAGGGTCTTTCTGGTACTGTATTAGGTATTAACTTTTCTGCTAGTGCCTCTATACAATTTTTGTTTCTTTAGTATGCATTACAGAACTCTCTATACTTCTTAACTTCTTTTATTACTCCTAGCTACCAAAAGTTTCTAGTAACCAATTCCATTGTCTTCCACTGTTCTTCATGTCCTTCTATTGGCATATCATGGTATAGTCAGATTATTTCTGCTCTTAGTCTTTTGTCTCTTGGAATATATACTTTTCTATTTCTTAGTATTAAACCATTCTCTTTTTGCTACTCTTTGTCTTTTAGCATCTTAACTCCTGCTTGTTTCATCTCTTCTACTACCTTAATTACCTTATTATCTTTCACTTTTGACTTTTTAATTTTCTCCAGCAAATTTATTTCTTTAATTATTATTTTTATCACTTGTATTGCTCTAACCTCCAACCATTCTTTTTTTACCAACATTCTATCCTCATTATTCCTTTTTACTCCTATCTACTAGTCTAAATGCCTACTAAGACTGTTAGCTTTTTCTATACTATTTTCTGGTACATGTTTCAGTGTAAAATCAAATCTTGATAGGTATAATATTCATTTTGCTTATCTCCAGTTCAACTTCTGACTACTTATGAAATACTCAAGATTTTTATGATCACTCCAGATTTCAAATTTTATCTGTGTGTCTTCCAGCAAGTGTCTCTATTTTTTTAGACATTGAATTATTACCAATATCTTTTTATTATGAATTTTGTAATTTCTTTTTACTTCATTCAGCAATTTTGAAATAAAGGCTACTAGCTTCTACTTATTATTCACATATCTCATTGAGAGTACTCATTTTGTTATGTATTCTGATACATTTGTCTCTATTCTTATTTTTTTATCCAAGTCAAGCACTATTAGTACCAGTTGTATTGTAAATATTCTTTTTAACTTCTCAAACACCTTTTTTTACTCTTTTTTTCAGTTCTATTTCTCATTCTTTCTAACTAATTTGTACAATAGTTTAGCAATTTTTGTAAAGTCTTTTTTTTATATATCTTTAACCATTTTAGATCTTGGTCATTTCAGAACTTCTACTATCTTTTCTTTTTGCATTTTAATGTCATCTGCTCCTATTACTAATTTTAGGAAATTAATCTCTTTAACTTTTTATATATATTTTTCAGGTTTTATATATAGATTGTTTGCTTTTATTCTTTTTAATATCTTTTCTACTATTTTATCATACCTTTTTTTATTGTTTATTTCTACCAATATGTTATTTATAAATATTGCTATATCTCCTATATCTATTAGATTTCTTAGAATATCATTTATTATTACTTGAAATGTTACTGATGAATTTGTAAGACCAAAAAACATTACAGTGGGCTCATATACTTTAAGATGCGTTGTAAATGTAATCTTTTACTTATTTTCCTCTTTTATCTATATATTATTGTACCTCTAGCACAAGTCTATCTTTGTAAACATCTTTTTTGTGCCTATGGTATCAATTAAGTCTGAAATTAAAGATAGGAGGTAATTATCCTTAACTGTTCTTTTATTTAGGTATTTGTAGTCTTGTACTATCTTTTTTTTTCCATTTTTTTTCTCCACAAAGAACACTAATGAAGTCTGAGAGGACTTTAAGGGTCTAATATACCCTTTTTTAAACTGCTTCTCTACAAATTCTCTTACTTTTTTCTTTTCTTTTCTTGATATCAAATATGTCTTTTTTTTCTTTGACATAAAGTTTTTTTTTAGATTTATTACATGGTCCTAAGGTTTTCTCATAGACATTCTTTTTAATTTAGTCTTTTTGAATACTTTAAGTTACTTGTAAAATCTTTATAGCATTATTTTCCTTACTTTTTCT
>Ga0154006_1000384_pt1 | contig 14801 bp, 18 predicted proteins | sample TSFL090MetaG_FD_104747 | JGI IMG/M metagenome (GOLD analysis project Ga0154006, IMG submission 104747) | Attine ant fungus gardens microbial communities from Florida, USA - TSFL090 MetaG | ecosystem: Host-associated > Fungi > Mycelium > Unclassified | place: USA: Florida, Wakulla State Forest...
CTTATAGAATCACAGGTCCCTGGAACTGCTTTGATACTACATTGACACCACGTTACAATATGTGATGAAACCGTCATGCTCTGCCAACAACAATGAATTGATACTAAATTGATTTTGATGTTCGTGTCACACCTACGACATGGTATTTTCTTACAGACAATAGGTATATCGTGCGCCCTTTGGCTAATAGCCAAATGCTCGGTATGTGTTCACTTTTTATACAGTCCTTATCCAAAGAGGAATATTGATTTCTCTCTGTGTAGTTCTACTCCATCGGTTACAAACAACGAAAGGCTCGAAAACAACTCCCTGGCTCACGGCCTCAGTGTACAAAGCGGTATCATAAGTTTCTATCGAGGCTCGATGACCATTTCATTCGTTCATGGGTGTCTCCTATTAGCTGTGGACGCTGAGCACCAGGAACCTTTAATTTCACTGACGGACGAAGGAATTGACCTCACATCATCTACCTTTTCGCCTGTTCTGTCTTTTCTTAATCTCAGTATTTGAGCTTGGGAAGGTGATTCCCCCCTGATTTTATGCAGGTCTGTCGCCAGCTGGAACATAGTATCACCCTTCTCTAACTACCTAGCACTGTAGAAGAGATCTTTAGGAGGAATGGCCAGTTTGAGACTCCATTTTAGTGCGTCACCGCTTTCCGAGCTCGATTCCTTTTCCCCCAGTGTTCAATGTCAGTTTTCTGATGTTGGAGATATGTCTACAACACCGCTTGCTTATTCACGTGCGAGCATAGATGTAGGTGCTAGGTCTATACACTGACGGCCATGAGCTCGAAGCTATCTTTTTTTCGGTTCATGTCTGTCTGAGCGTCGTGTCTGAGCGTGTAAACGGTTTCAAAACTGTATAGTATTCAGCTCCGTCTGTTGGTCCATTGATTCTTATCAGTCGGGATCCTGGTCTGTGACATGAGGAAAACTTGAATGAATGTCCATAGTGAATAAGTCCCAGAGAGGTTCAGGACTGTATAGGTTCGTAATTTGTAGTGATCAATGTTCTATCGTGTTATAAATCAGTGTGAACCAACATTACCAGTCAAGCTCTAAAGGAGCGCCGTCTCATCCTCAGTCATGAATGGCGGGATGGACGAGGCTATAATCTTTGTGGAGCCCACTCTTGCAATTACTTGGCCAATAAAATAACAGGAGGGTAAGTGTCGTGGTTTTTTCTAACAAGATATAGATAGGCTGAAAAATGGTCTCAAGCAATAAATACATAACAAGCGTATAGCCCATTGCGAAGAACACCGTCCCTTATATTTGTCATATATGATGTACATGGTGTCCTCCTTGCCAACCGTACACGCCCGGTTGATTCAATCTCAACCACGTACTAAACCATTTACAGACTCACAGGTGAACAGTGACGTCAGAACTGTACCATTCCGATGGTGTAAATCAGGAAATAAAGTCTTTCCCCCTTATATACCTTGAGGCAGTGACTTCTGAATGATAACCCGCGAAGGATATCATGCCTGTGACCAGAAAGTTCTAATGAACCCACTCTCTGAGCTCCTTGAAACCGTCTGTCCGCTGAAACGAGGCTCAGCTATCGGATTATCTGCGGCCCTAATATCTAGGAAGATTACAAATTTCCTGATCGTGGACGACGCTATGTATGGTTTAGGATTAGGCAGAGTTCCAATTTCGTTGTGGTCTCTGAGGGCCTAGACGCGGCCCGCCCGGATCCGGAGCTACTTGGGAAGAATGCCCGTGTTTTTTTTGGACTACGGCAGTTTTTCGGACCATGAGGCTGCGGATCAGATTCCTTTTGAATCCCGAACTTTCCAGTACACGAATTGAAAGAGACTCCCGCAGTTGCAGTTGGATTGTTGGCGAATAAACTAGAAGGACCTCGTGAGAACCTTTCGCACCTGTGTAACATTCATTCACCGAGAGCTTTTCTGTGCCTATCACAATTCATCATAGAGTTTTCAGTCCCCAGACGTCATGCTCGTGATACATCTGCTTTTCGGGCAGGAAGTAGCATCTTCTGAGGACTGAACATTGCCTGCTTTGGTATTTAAGTTTCATCTTCAGTATTACTTAGAAGGAAGATTTCGATGGAAACCTTTTTTAAACACTTCTTCTAGTGCCCCATTCGATTTGCGGACCCAGAATAGTGTTGAGAACCGGGATCGGCAACAAACGAGCCCTACCCATCAGCAGCTAGCAACACTGTCAAAAAGTACTCAATATTATATTGAATCAAGCGTCGGGTACCGTCTTTCGCCGAGAGTCCAACGTCATCGATGTCTCCGATGCATGGCTGCGCCGATGATGATGTACATATTAATTTGGCTTTGGAAAAATACCTGTAGATTAATCTAACGCTACAATAGACGTACTATGAGCTATCAAATAGCAGACAACAATGAGGACAGATAGGTCCTTAAAGCAAAGTCCCCTCGGGGATAGAAGATTGATCGGTCCAAGAACAACAAAGATCGTAATGACAACGATTGCTTAAAGAGTGACATACACGAGCGAAAAAAATAGCAGCATTTAAAGTTGGTTTAATTGCTATCACAATGCTTCCACATTTTGACATAATCCCTTAAAAGGTTCATGTCAGTCAGAACAGATTATCGTGGATTTAACATACACAATCATAGCACGATCCTCGACATTATTTGGCCATGTTGAATACCAATTAGCTTCTGCAAGTGCAAAGTCCCGCATTGCATCTAACGACGCTGCATGAATAAATTTAACAAAAAGAAAGATGCATAGACTAACTTGGCGAGCCATTGAGCCACGGTTTGTTACCTTGAACCTCAGGGAACCATCCGTTGGTACCACCGACCGCAACGTTCATGATCAAGTAAAATTCTGAAGTGACGTCCAGCAAACAGAAGCATCCGATTGAGCACAATGATAGATCAAATCGTGGCATCAACGTCAACTCCACTTCCATTAATAAAACTTACCTTGATCAAACGGTGTCGCATTCGTTCCATTAATCCAGGGATTCTGTAATGCAACTGGATTGGGCCCATCATAGATGACCTCGGGGAATTGGCCACGCTCGAAGAATGGCTCGTTAAATTTTATATCGAGAAGAGTGTGGAGACGGTTATCAACGTAGATACGTCTATTGCCAATCAATATTTGCGAATCAATGGATGGGTTCGCGAGCACGATGACGCAAAAAAATGAGAATCCAAGGCGGAAAAGAACAAAAAGGGTCACACTTACAACCATTTGTCTGTCCACTCTAATACGTACGTGCGGAAGTTGCTGCCGAACGACCTGCGGCGTTCTGTCCACCAACTGTACGACTTGGAGACTCCATTTAGGAAGGTGGTAGGTCCCCAATTGAGTGAACCCTGAACATAATTCGAACCGCTGAAGAAGACGAGAACATGAGTGAACTGAAGAAGTCAAAATGTGTGGGAACATTCACCGGGCAGTGTACTGGAATCCATTTCCTCGGGATTCAACGATATCAATTTCCCCGCTAAGAGGCCACGACCCATAAACTTCATCTACGGGAAGCATCCAGAGAGCAGGCCAGAGCTAGAAAGGAAGCAACCGAGTCAATGTTTATTCTGCTTCCCACACACACGGAGGCTATGACTTACCCAATCACTAGCAAGGTTGCGATCATTAGCGCTCGATAAATATGCCCGAAGTCATTAATGATGTAGCTGGAAAAGCACTAACCCATTTGGCATCTTTGCTTTAATCTCTACTCGCCCATATCTAATGCTAGCCTTTCCCTTCGTGTTGATTCGCGCACTTTGAACGGGATTAATTACTGTGCCCGCAGTGCGATTGCTGACAGCGCTGCAGGCTTTCAAGTATCCTGATTCATCAAAGAATGTTGCACCATTTTCGGTGGTAAAACCGTTGTTAGGTCGAGTTTGATTGAAAGTACAACCCGTGATGTTATAGACAGTTCCATCAAAGATGGCGCTGCTGCCAATAGAATCTGAAGTCAGAGTTGGCACAATGTAAAGGAACCCATCCTTCACAAAAGAGTTGTTTTGTGATGCCGTCGTCATCTCGAACTCCCCGGTACTAGATGAACCAAAATAAAGTCAGGAAGGCATGAGAAGGCAGAGAGAAGGCAGAGTGCGGAAGAGCGAGAAGACGAAGGGGACAGTGATTTGCCGGACATGAAACCAATAAGGCTTCTCAGAAAATGAGAGCGCGGCACTGGCGCAAGTGCTCGGAGTCGAGCGATGAAGTAAGAACTGACGGGAGGCAAGGTCATACATACCCGAAGCCATCCATATTAACCTCCCTATTGAAGGAGCCATTTTCGCCAAAGACCGAATCTTCAGAATCGAAGTTCTCCTCCATGACAAGGCAAAGTGGTCTCTTGTCCAACTGTGCGTTGGCATAGCTAAAGTAACATTGGACGATTCCTCCGGCAAATCCGATTAGAATGACTGCGTAGGTCAATAAATACGCAATGCTGGCCCGGGGATTGCGTGTCTGAGTCCAAGGTTTGGATAGCACACTCTGATTGGTGACCATGTAAGACTTCATACGAGGAAGTTTGCGTGGAATGATGGTACCACCGGTAATAGGGACAGCACTTGACCGGGCTGATGGCGACAATGAGAGTCGGGAAGAAATGGGTCGAGGAATGGGGATGTGATTTGAGGTTGCACTGGGGAAGATGCCGTCCGTAGGCGTAAGGGGAACGCTGAGAACACCACTAGAGGTATCAGAAAACGATACTTTTTGGGAAAGGGGTTGGTGGTGGCGAGACGATGGCCGACTTGAGGTTGGTGTAGAAAAAGGATCGCGTACTGAGGTAGAAGACATTACTCCGTGAAGTGGTGTTGGGCTGACATGCGGGTCTATGTCGTCCCTGAGGGTTTCCTGAATAATAGGAGTGGCATCGTTGCTGACTGACATTTTTGGAGGAGAGGGCCCAGAGGATGGATTTGGGGAGATGAGTCCAGGACTTTATAGCAGAATATATTTCCAAGTAGGATGCGACTGTGTGGAAAGGGTAGTAAAACAAGGGGTAAAAAGTTATTGGGAATGACATGTTGATGTAGGGAAATGGCATGAATGGGAGATTGAGCGTGGACTCACAGCTTCAAAAGTTCCTGGATCACACAAGGCATCATTTACGTGAAGATAGATGCAAAGCTGGATCGGATGTTGCTGTGATCGAGCCTCGGAATGGCGATTACATAACATATCATGCATTCTGCCGAGAAATATGTCATGATCACAGCTATACACGATTGTTATCAGCTGGTCCTCAAAATGTCTATCCCACAATCACCGTGAGTTTCCAGGCACTGCTAGGGGTAAGGTACCCACGCAGTCCGGCGGCCGGCAAAGCCTTTGTTCTGCTTGTTAACGGCAAGATTCGTCATAAATCCGGTTCCAGGAACGCGGCGCTTGTAAGTCGGAGCAGAAGAACCTCAATCGTAGATTCAAATTCAGTGTGTCACAAATCATCATCTGTGACTCGCCGAATCCCATCTATCCGCATGTCCAACTGAGAGCGTCTACGTCTGATGCTGAGAACAACGTTATAAGTCCTCAAGAACCAGTGTATACCCCTTGCTCCGCCCCTCAACGCCTTCAGGCCACGGTCCATCTTCAAGAACCTACCATGTCTGCAGTCACTATTCAGAACTCAGACTACGATCTGTTTGATGCTTGGCTCCATAAAATTTGTATGTCATCCCAGCATCTCTAAAATGTCCCATTGATCGGCTCTAGATGAGACGACTCAACAGGTCAATTGGTTCATGCCAACAGAGGACATCATCTCTACAGGTGTCTGCCTCCGAGTTGAAGATGGCTACTTTAGAGTCTTCCCGTACGAGAACCCAGCACTCGTACCCTTTGAAGCTGCTGTCAGACGACTTAACCCAGTTGTCGCTGTCAAACTCAGAAGTGCTGCTGTCACCGCTGCAATCCGTAAAATGTTCGTCTCCTTTCTTAAATCACTAAGTAACTGTTAATACTTCTTTTAGTGGCCCCGACGATGATTGCATTTACATCGACCGGGACACACGTATCCAAGTCATTGAGACCATTGGTGAGCTCCCCCAAGCCGAAAAAGACCAATGTGGCGCCTTTATTGTACGTTCTGTGGCACATTTAATTCACTTATCTCGTAACAACGGCCTTAGCGCGATGAGCGATCCTTGATACTATGGTCATATGCCCTCGAGACCATTATACCTCTTTGTAGGGATTTTGAGGAGAAACTCATCAAGCATATCTGGCGAACGCGCGCCATAGCGCGTAAAGACTCACCCTCAATTTCCAGTACCAGTCCCTTGGATTCCAATTCCGATGAAAATCTCAACGAAAAACCATCGGATATTACGCAAATCTCCAAAGAACGGCCGACTTCAGAACCTGCTCAACTGCAATCGCCCCCGAAACACAAATGGTGGAGTTGGCGGCTGAATCCCAAACACAAGAATGCGGTGTCAAAGGGGGGTGATCCGGAGAAGAAGCAGGCTGAGCGTAAACTTGTTTTATTTGGTCCGTTCTATGCTGGATGCGGCGCTGCGCTGTCAGCGTGTAAGTTTTGCTTTTAGCTCATTGCTCTCGGTATTAAGTGCTTCTGTAGATTTCGTGACCGCCGGAGCTAGCATTCTTCTAGAAGAGTTTGCTCTGGATCGTAATCCTGCTAGATTTGGCCTTTTGGTGACGCTTCCCATCATCTTCTGTATTTCTGTTGTGGGTCATACCTTCCCTTCATGACACCTAATCCTCTCATCTTTTTTATCAGTTCTTTTGCTTACAGCTCATCGGAAATTTGTCACTCATGTGAGATTGCGTCTTGCACCAGTCCAATCAATTGTTAAACACCCTACAGTTTTGGACCGGTGGCTCAATACCATGAAAATTCCATGTATTATTCGGCAGTGAGGCCAGAACCGAATCCGGAAATTGACAACAACCTCCCACACATCACTGTGCAAATGCCGGTCTACAAGGAGAGCCTTGAGCTGACGATGTAAGTAACACTTCTCATTCTTTGTCTCAATGTCCACAATCATTGTATCTCTGTCTCAAACTGACGAGGACGGTTCCGTTGTCATCGGTTGTTGCGACAACTTGTGATTGATCTGGCATACTGATATATTAAACATTAAACTCGTTCAGTGCCCCTTCTGTATACTCGATCAAGAAAGCGATGCAGACGTATGCCCGTCAAGGTTGGTGGCACTGGCACGTTGGGGTGTTAATGATATGTCATTTATAATTATTGTTAGGTGGTACATCGGCGATCTTTATTTGCGATGATGGTATGCAAGTACTTCCTGAGATTGACCAATTGGAAAGGAAGGCTTTCTATGCAAACCATAACATTGGATGGACTGCTCGACCTGGTCACTCTTCAAAGCCCGACGGCTTCAAGCGCGCAGGAAAATTCAAGAAAGCCAGTAACATGAACTATGGCCTGAACATCTCTTTAAAGCTCGAGAAGTTCTTGGCTCTGCTTCTACAGGACGGTGTCGAGGATACTGCCGATGAGTGCGTTGAGGATCGTGCTCTCAAGATGGCGCTGCAAGAAGTCTTCGAGGACTCAGGTAGCAAGTTTATGCCTTGGGGTTCTAATGGCAAAAGTTTGAGGATGGGTGAAATCATCTTGATCGTCGACTCAGATACAATCGTGCCAGAGGTGAAATTTCAACCTTACGCAGTTTTTCTTTCATTCATGAAATTATCCTAATAGGACTGCTTCAGGGATGCCGCACGTGAAATGGGAGAGTCCCCTGATGTTGCCATTATTCAACATGAGTCTGGTATGTATCCATCTGGACTAGCATTAAGGTTCCGCTCTGATCTGCATATCTCCAGATGTCATGCAAGTGGCGCATCATTACTTCGAGAACGGTATCACCCACTTTACGCGTCGTATCAATAAGTGTATCTCTCTCGGCTGCTCTAATGGAGAAGTTGCCCCTTTCGTCGGCCATAATGCCTTCCTTCGTTGGTCTGCTGTCCAAGATGCTTCATTCATTGAAAACGGGGTTCTCAAACAGTGGTCCGAAGCGAACGTTTCAGAAGATTTCAACATGGCCCTTCGTTTGTTGTTAAAGGGATATACCCTTCGTTGGGCCACTTATTCCGAGGGTGGTTTCAAGGAGGGTGTGTCATTGACTGTCGTCGATGAATTGGCAAGGTGGCAAAAATACGCGTATGGTCAGTGGTGGCTTGAACATTGAATGAATCGATAAACCCAATTTTCATTGACAGGTTGCAATGAGATTATTTTTAACCCTCTGATTAAATGGTGGCGCAAAGGTCCCATCAGTGAAGAATTACGGGGTTTCGTTTGGTCTAAGGCGCCAGTCCACTACAAGATCGGGATGATGTCCTGTGAGTAATTTGACGTTCTCAAGTCATCGAAATGTGCCTGACTCGTGTTTCGTTGTAATTAGACATGTTTTCTTACTGTGAGTTTTATATGTCTAATATTAGTCCTGGGGACGACCGGAGCCTTCAAAGCTCCCATATTTCGTTCTTTGTTTTGCTCTCCTGACGTTTGATCAATCAGCGTCTGTTGGACTTCCTTCATCAGAAACGCGAGGCTCATCACATTTGAACTTTCTTGTGCTCAATTTCCCTTGAATCTTATGCGCTGATATTGTCCTGTGAATGTTAGATGGGATTGCTGCCGCGACGGTCGGATCCATCATAAACTATCTCCTCCTCGGACTCGGGATCCAAGTGGATAGATTCTATCTTCATAGTTTTGAGATTCTCTTGGCCTGCACGGTTGTTTTCCCTGCTATTGGGAACCTTGGTTATACTCTGTTGGAGTACCGTACTGGACATCGAAGCTTTTTTGGGGCATTGGTTGAGAATCTGAGATGGATTCCGTTCTTGTGCGTACCCATGACCCTCACCGATTTTCCGCATCGCTCAGTTGAGTCCTTGATTGATAGTGTTTTCTTCTTTGGTGGCCTCAGTATTCATTTGTCCACTGCATTGCTTGCGCATATGTTCTCGTACGATATGTAAGCATCCTGCTTGCTTTTCACACCAAAGCTGGTATTAGGCTACCCATGACGAATAGCTGATTTGATCCTGTTCAGGACATGGGGATCGACGGGCAAGGAAGTTGAGCGCTCGACATTTTGGATCGAAGGTGCGCGAATTTCGTCTATTTCGTAATGGCGCTGTCTGACTCCCTCTAGTTCCCGCAATATGGCGTCGCTTCAAGCTGTCTTTTATTATATGCTTCCTGTGCATCGCCATGATGGTTATCTTTACCACAAATGTGGTACCCTTTGAGTGGCAAATTCCTGGATACCAGTGGGCTTTGAACATACCGCTCTCACTTGTAGTTGGCTGTCATATTCTGCTACCGGTGCGTTCGACTGCGATTGGAAGCGTTGGATTTGCTGACTGGTTTTTATTGCAGATTGTGCTTAATCCTTGGTTGATGATTTTCTCCTTTTGAGGAGACTGTTGATCTGTTGTGTTGTACCGAATATGGTCGATCCAGCACCTGGATTTTGACCTTGTTGTTTTAGTAGGAACTATCTATAATGCAGGTGGAAGTGGAATATCAGACACAGATATCTTGTTCCGATATGAGGAAAAATGGCGCCTTTACTTAGGCAATGGTCGGATTGGGTTTAGAGGTTGGAAGCTATAGTTTTTTTTCTTATTTATTTTCATATGGACGCCGTTGGGTTGTGTTAGAGCTTTTTGGCCATTTCGTTCTTGTGAGGACAAAACTCGCTCATGCTTTCTTTGGTGTTCATTCTGGTTGACAACTCCCCCTTTTTTTTAATCTTGTACAAATTATTGCAGCTCTACTTACGTCGTTGTCTCTACTAGTAATTAAAGTAATGAAGTTAGGTCAAGTGATCGGTTTATGATTTGCACCCAAGATTGTTTCAGCACGATTGTTGATTGTACCTTTGTGAAACACAAAGTGACACATGGCTGCCGTACACAATGTGAAAGATTTTTTTGATATAAGCCGGTCAAAAAGGAGAAAACAACGAGAGGGGGGTATTTATACAATGCAGTGTCAGTTGATCATTTCTATAGTCTTAGTCGTTGTGGCGCGAGACAAAATCGCCATCGCGACATAGTGAGGAGAGAGATCTTGTGGAAATGATGTTGCAGGATCTGAACTTTGTATTTTGCCAATGTGATGTGTCCCAAATATAGTTCACGAAACTGTGTTACAGCTCAGTTGAGATCAGGGTGATAAGCAAGTTCCCTACATCAAGTGGATTGCGGCCAGTTCTCTCATGTGATATTACTCGTTTCTCGAGATCATGAATGATGAGTATCAGCCCTCTCACCTTATCCTTATCGATACATCGAAGGTTCACATGATAATTGACCTAGAATACACGTCTTCTAGTCTGATTTATACATTAGCAAAGTTTCATGGTTCCTGGCTGTTCCGCGTCGCATATCTAGAAATAAACATCTAATCATAACATGAATCCTGCCGATGACAGCCCTGACTTTAGACCATTGTGATGGTCTCTATGATAACGGCCCATCCCCCGCCCGAGTCGGTGTTGAGCAAGTAACAGAGGTCCTGTTGTCCCATAGATCGCTAGGAAATGGCAGAGAAGTATCAATGCTTCTGTCCGTTCCGAGGCGTGGGCGTTTTGTCTTCACTACATTGAGTCTCCGAACTGTGTTTCATTTCATTGTCACATAACGACTAGCCTTTTCATCAGGCGGTTGCAGTTGAAGGATTAACCTGAGCCGATTTACATCCTGGCACGGACTAGGAAAATCAATTAGCAATGATTACCGTAGTCTGAGGTAAGTACCGAGGCCCTTGTATATCCTGTTGACTGTCCGAAAATATCCAGTAATACTAGCTCGGCGACATAACCAACCCGCTACTCTTCATCTGATCCCACGTTGCTCTATCCGTTATATACTTGAGTCGTTGTCCTGTATCGCGGCACCAGTTGCGACATGACGCTTTCTTCGGCGCTTTCTTCCTCGCTGCATTCCTCAATCTCTCTTCTAGTTGCAATTTTCACTCGGGGAGGTGTTATTCGAGCCATTCTCGCCGGGATCGCCGGGATCACCATCATCTTTTTCATTGTCCGCATCTCCTTGCAGAAACTCGGGGGCTCTGCTAATCGGGAAGAACACTCACAGCAATCCAGTGTCAATTGGGAGTCCGTGCGGCGGTATGAGGTCTCTGGGGAGGGTTCTGCGCTCAGTCCGAAACCATCATCTCTCCAGCCTTCCTGTATATCGCAGGAACGTACCTCGAATCCAAGGAGAACAGCATGTATCTGCAGCTCCGAAGACCCTCCTCTCTCGGGCGCTGCCTCTTCCGACACCATTACGGATATATGCTCATCCGAATCTCCTACGTCTGAAAGGGACTCCAGGGTACAAGACGAGCCCAGGCTGAGCCCCTTTCCGCCAGAAATCCTACTGGTGATTTTTGAATACATATCCATCCAACACGAAATCTCTCCTGACCACTTTATGTTATCAACCCTTTTTTCTCTACGACGAGTGTGCAAGGGCTGGAGGGAAATTATCGATGGTACATCCAGGCTTTGGCCTTCACTTCATCCCCCGCTCAATGAGAAGGGATGTGAGCGCTGTATAGAATGGTATATGCGCATTACTCGTGGGATGTCGAAAGTGGCCAATCTTGTCGTACTCGAGTTACCTAAGGAGGGTCGCGGGTTGCATCCAAGACTTTTCGATCATCAGCTCGACCTAGCCATTTCATCTTTCGCCATGAAAGTGATCATCCCCAACCGCTTTTCCTGGGGGATAGATGGATTGGCCTCCTTCTTGGAGAGCACACCAACTCTCGTGATACCTTCTGACGGTCCAGCCATGGAGAATCTGAGAAAGTTACACTGGACGATGGGAAGTCACTATTTTGCGAGCCAGCTAGCTCAATCTATCGGCCTTCCATGGACCAGTCTACACCAACTTCCATGGACTCAACTCACTCATATCACGTTAGAGATGTTGATGACCCTTGATGATTGTAATTTCATATTGAATCACTCACCCCTTGTCGAGCACCTTTCACTCAGAGAAATATCGGGCGAACCGTTGTCAACTGCGAATAGATGGACTGAGCGAAAGATATGTCCTCACTTGCATACGTTGAAGATTGTTTCGGCGGTCAATATCTCATCTCTACTTCGGAACTATGGACTTCCTTGTCTACGCGTCGTTGAGTTCGACCTCACAGAAATAGATTCAGCCACGGATCTTCTTCAAACAGCTATCTCTTGGAAAGAGTTGACCTGTGTGACTCTGTCTTGCGTTTTCTCAGTTGACCTCATGGAAAGCATCGTGGCCGAGCTTGACACCGTCGAAGTGTTGGTACTCAAAGGACAGCTTCCGAACCCGGATGCCGTGTGGACAGTGTCACATACCCTCCGATCGCTCAAGTCTTTCACGCTTGTTCCCATAGCCGACGCTGCCGCCCTTAATCTCATGTCCCATTTCGTCGAGCATGTTCTGCCGTCTTCTATTGAATTCATTGACGCTCCATTGGCTGTTCACACGTTTCAGCAAATCATCAATCATCCATTCGACTCCTTAAAGGTTGTCAAAATGAAGAATCATTGTATCTCCCCACACGATTTTCTTTCGTTCCTTGCTTCCTCGGATAATTTAGTGGAAGGATCGTTCACGGTTTCTGACCATCACGAAATCCCACCCTCTCTCTTATCACCATCAGGTGTTTTTCTCTCCATCTCCGCTCCCCCTCGCCACCAAATTATATGCTGCATTGCCAAACTAGATCTTCACCTTGGTTATCAATTCACGGCGGCAAACCCACTGTTGGAGGTGCTTGACTTGCCGAAGCTGTCGATGCTTAAATTTAGTGCCTCCCGGAAATCCTCTCCTTGTCACGCCTTGCACCAACTCTTAGTCAGATCTCGCTGTTCACTTTCCAGCCTCTCGTTTGATTGTCCAACCACGGACGCCTCAAAGGCTCTGCAGCTCTTGCACCTCATGAGCTCAACTTTGGAAAACTTTGAAATCAAGAATGAAGTTGGATTTGGCAAGGCACTTTGGATACCGTTGACGCATCGAGGTAGGGGAGCCTTATCGGAACAATGTTTGTGCCCCCGCCTCGACCGCCTCGCTGTCACGCCCTGTCGAGATCCGCATTATTTTTATGAGATGGTGGAATCTAGGTCAAATTTTCCTGATAACTGTGGATGTGGACTTCGGAAGTTGATGAGTGTAGAGGCTGTTGTAGAGGCTGATGTTGACGACCCACAAGTGCGTTTAAATTTTACGAACCGTTTGAAGGCGAGGTATATTGACTGTAAGTTGGATTTCATGCTTCGTTTCGAACATTAGAGTAGACTTTTGCACGCGTTATCACAGGGATTGATACTGTTGCTATCATTGTTGTTGTTGTTGTCGTTGTTGTCGCTGTCGTTCTGTTGTGTATCATATCTTTAAGTTGCATTTTCAATGGGTTGATGGATTCTTATGTATGGTATTTTCGAACTTGTGGTATATTTGCCGAAAGTAATAATCTAGTTCTGGTTTGTACGGCGGACTGGTGTGTTCTTTGTATTAGAATGCACAAGTGCTAGATGGTACTGACAATGTTTATTTTATTATCTTTCTGGCGACTTTTCTCTTCGTTTATTTATTTTGTCTCCATTTGTTGCTTCTCGATGTCTCATTTTGCTGTGCTGTATAAGTATTGAGGTTAGCTCCTTCTGATTATAAGTATAGTTAACAGTTGTATTCTTGGAACAGTAGCCGGTTAACTACATACCTGTTGTATCTTATCCGTGTGTTTCCTCTGTAAATATATTGTATCCGAAGAAGTCTGTCTGTACCATCATCCAAGTGAAGTGAAGCACAAAAGGGGGAAGATTTAGTAAGTGAACGTGCTGTACTACACTACGACGCGAACGGTAGAGCCACGAGTTGAAGGATGACTAATAGTTTGTTTGATGTTCTCCAAACAAAAGCAACTCCTAGTCTCATACCCCGATGATTGAGACGGGTTATACCAAACGGGCTTCTGCAAGGATTCAGCTGCATACGGTTCCGTCGATTCCGACTGTTATTGAGATACCACTTGTTGTTGATCCCGACTGCTGATCGCTTCGAAAACTCTTAGGTTTTTTTCCGCGCGCGTCGCAGCTACAACCTACGACCTACGATGACTGTTGAGTAGTGAGTACTTTTTCTTATACCGGTGAATTACCCCATTTGCTTATTTATTATTATCTTTTTTGCCGGCTTCGGCTGGACCAATTCATTAACCTTGGCTCCTCCAATGAAAAAGCGATCAGGTGCGTTAGTTACTTCAGATTCATAAACCTATTAATTCCTGAAACTGGAGCCTCGTGGTTCTAATTACAGACAATGGTTGTCGGTGAATAGAAGAAACCTTTACGAAAACGTCGTACTTGCGGTTTTAATCTTTGGTGGTTATATCTTGGGCTTGAGTGGTGCATGCTATCATAGCGATGAAGCGTCTAGGATGGAGGTTGATATACCACAGTGGTACGTCTTGCGTCAGAATTTTCCCGCTCTGCCTGACACGGTCAGTCCTGGCTCTTTACTCACGCAATGTGGCTTTATCCTTTCTCTCGTACTAGCTCCAGCCTCATGTCGACGGCAAAGGGAAATCTAATAAAGGACTTACTATCTGCCACTTCACCGCCCCTCCCTAACCCAACGTAAAATTCCCTGTTCTGGGCTCTTTTTGGATCTGTGCTGGGTCTGCCTCGTGGACTGCTTCCGAGAAGCTCTCCCATTATATCGGGTGGGACAATGGCAACTCGATTATTATTATAAGATGCAGTGATAACCCGATTGTTATAAGAC
>Ga0154006_1000387_pt1 | contig 14727 bp, 16 predicted proteins | sample TSFL090MetaG_FD_104747 | JGI IMG/M metagenome (GOLD analysis project Ga0154006, IMG submission 104747) | Attine ant fungus gardens microbial communities from Florida, USA - TSFL090 MetaG | ecosystem: Host-associated > Fungi > Mycelium > Unclassified | place: USA: Florida, Wakulla State Forest...
GACATCAGAATGTCCGCCGTCAGATCCACATCATGTGGTCAAGCTAGGACTTATGTATCTAGCAATTAAGCAAGGGTTGAAAGTACTCCATAAACATACCAGAAGGAATAAGGAAAACTGCATTCTTGAACCGAGAATTTTTTTATTGGAAGGAGTGCCCTTGCCTATGACTCAAGAATAGCCAGTGCTAACTCGCCAGGGAGAGTAATTAACTTTCAGTTGATTAACATTCAGGGAACTTGAAGTTGCGCTCTCGCTCAGCAAACTTGGACCTGTTGGCGATGGTGTTGTCCCAATCTGACACGTCCGACCAAGGTAGAGAACAACGAGACCAACGATAACTTTTTAGATCACGATTCAGTCGTACTCTGACTCTCAAACATAGTACTGTGTATCAAGCATAAACTACAAGCTGCACCTAATTATCTTATCCACGCCAGACAGCAGGTCCAGGTACCTGAAACGTACCACCAAATTCAAGAACTTTGTAGGGAAAAAGCCGACAAGGGGACTCACAGTGTAAGCAGTCGGCACAGGATAATAAATATTGACAATAAGACCGGGATCATCAGGCTGAACATATCCGGGGATAGAAACTTTGGACGGATTTCCACTTCCACTGCTAGTAACATGAATCTGTGCGCAAGAGATATACCACTGGGGAGCACCAGCCACGTGTAATGCGATTTGCTCAATACGGACAAGGTACTAGAAAAAAACTCAGATCGTTCATAATGTTCGTGAAACAGTTTTTGCAAGCTTACTTCACCAGCGGGAGTGTTGGCGGGAATAGTTGTCGTCAGTTGGCTAGCATTTTGATCGGTGAACGCGAAAGGATTGAAAGTGGCACCCCATTCTGCAATCTTGAACCAATTGGCACCACTACCATCCCAGCTGGCAGCAGTACTAGGCGCTTTGCCAAGATAAATCGCAGCAGGACCCGGGTGGTAGAGTGTATTATCGAGTTTGAAGCCAATAGTAGCGCCAGCTGCAACTTGGACCGTCTCGGTAGCAGGAGTGGGGTTGACATTGCAAGTAATGTCAGGAGAGGTAACAGAAGTAACAGGAGAGTTGCTCAGTGGCATACGAACGGCCGCCGAAGAGGTCGCGCTGCCCGCAATGAGAGTATTCCATATATCTAGACGAGGATATCGTGGATTGAAAGGCGGGTAACATAATTCTGGTGAAAGAACATACAGTGAGCAGACACCACCTGTGCAGCGGCAACGAGAGCGATGAAATGGAGAAACTTCATTGTGAGAACTACGATGAAGAGGAGCCGCGAGCGTATTTTATTCAGAGCAAAACGTGTCTTCCCAAAAGCAATGAGGCAGAGTCTATTAATTAATTGTCCGTAGGCTCCACATAGTTCCTTCAAAATCCCTGTGTGACGAAAGATCAATAATTTCCCGTGGTTATGTCGGTAGTTCATCTACAGCGAACTAGGACTCGGAAATATTGAACCCAATTATTTGATTCGCCCTCGGGGCCTCAACTTGCTACAGCGGCAAGTTGAATTAGACCAGAGCGGCAATAGCTTGTACGAAACGTCCATCCAATAATCGGTTAAAAATTTAAAAGAGAAAAGAGATACCTTAGAGACTAATTTTGTACCCTGACATTGTTTCCGAAAATGTGTGATCCCCGAACTTCAGCCAAAATAACCGTCAAGAATTTCCCAAGCCATGACAAGACTTGAAAATGACGGAAGCGACCGGAGAAATTCTGGGATGTCGGACCCTGCCATCTTTATGTTGATATTTTCACGCGCATCGTCATGGAAGTAACGAAAGCACATACCTAAAGAACTCTGAAGAAAGACATTGATGGGTATTTAACGTTGTTTGATCACGTTCGAATTGAGGCGGAAAATAGGAGAATTTTTCGGATAGGGTTCTATCTATTCATTCTCAGAATCAACCCAGAAAGCCTTCATTGTTGATCTGCACAACAAGTATCCTGGAGAATTGAGATCTGAGTCATCTACCCACATACGTACGGGATGGAATGAAACAAGGGTCTCACCTGGGAGAGGAGTACCTATATCAAGAATTTTATAGTCTATCACTGCTTCCAGCACGCTAGCATGATCCTCTTATATCTCCTTCGTCGTGACCTTCGCATTTCGGATAATGTAGTCTTTTCAGTTATCGCCAATTCATCACGTTACACCAAATTGATTCCACTGTATGTGCTACCACCGCACCAGATGCAGTTGTCGGGTTTCCTTTCTTCGCCCTCGGAAGAATACCCGTATGTCGAAGCCCGATCTAGTCTCGGGAAATTCTGGCGCACAGGTCCTTGTCGAGCCAAGTTCATCGCAGAAGGACTCTGGGACCTGAAGCAGAATCTCAAACAGCAATATCAGAGTGATCTCATCATCCGAGTCGGTCCGGCCGCAGACATCGTCAAAGAATGGTTAAACAGTCACGAACTAGGCAATGAGATCGGCGGTGTATGGATGACACGCGACTGGGCAAGTGAGGAGATGAACGAAGAGAAAGATGTAGAAATGGTTGTGAATGCAGCTAGAGAGAAAGACAAAAAAGATGTAGATTGGAAAGTTTGGGATGGCGAAGAAATGCTCATCCATGAGTATGTACACCCTCGCTTTGGTGGTCGAGATGTTACTCATGATGTCATAGCGATGACTTAACACACCCCGTCAAGAGCACTCCTGACGTCTTCACGACCTTCAGAAAGCCTCTCGAACCACTCAAATCAAACATTCGCCGCCCAGTCTCTCCTCCGAAATCACTACCTCCTCTGCCAGACCATATTCCTACGCAGTCCCTCCTATTCAAGATTCCTGTGAATTTTGAAACGTTTTTGAATAGTTTGAGGGCGCCTGTTGAAGATCTCGGTCTCCCTAGGCAGATCATAGCACCAATCAATGTACAATCAGCACATCCTTTCAGAGGTGGTGAAACAGCAGCACATGAACGAGTGTGCCATCTCCTGGCATCGGGTGCAGTGTCCAAATACAAGAAAACTCGAAACGGGATGGTTGGAGCAGATTTCTCGACTAAACTGGGTGGATATCTCGCGAATGGTTTCATAAGCGCACGTCAGATTAGCGCATATCTCAGTGAGTTCGAAGCAGGTCAGCAACCAGCAGGTTTCAAGCAAGATGGGTTGATGAAATTTGACGAGGGGCCGGGATTTGGGCAGGGGGAAAATGACGGAACGAAAGCAGTACGGTTTGAATTGCTGTGGCGAGATTACATGCGACTATGCATGCGGAAGTTTGGTGCTGATTTATTTAACGTACACGGATTCCGTGGATGGCAGCACAAACATGCTGATGCACCAAAGTACAATTTCAATTGGCTGTCATTATCAAATTCAGAGGCAAGGGAGAAATTTACACGTTTTCAACTTGGCGAGACGGGCTCCAGCCTCGTAGACGCGTCAATGCGCGAGCTCTATCTGACAGGCTATACATCCAATCGAGCGCGACAAAACGTCGCCAGTTTCCTCGCGAAATGGCTTGGGATAGACTGGAGGCTAGGTGCAGAGTGGTATGAGTGTTGCCTGGTGGATTATGATGTCGCCAGTAATTGGGGAAATTGGGCGTATGTAGCAGGCGTTGGCAACGATCCTCGTGGACGAGAGCGAAAAAGAGGGAAGAATGTTGGGAAACATCAGTCAGCAGATAAAGTGGTTGGGACTGACGAGGGCAGGAGATTCAATCCCGTTAAGCAGGGATTCGATTATGATCCCAAGGGCAAGTATGTTAAAACGTGGATCGAAGAGCTCTCTGGCATCAACGACATCAACGTTCTCGTGCAGCCTCACAAATGCTACGAGGCTAAGCGCAAAGACAGTGCTGGCGTTCCGGTTTTACGAGAAAGAAACCTCGAATGGGTCATTGACCCTCTGATTCGCATTGATTATGCCAGACCTAGGGTGAGGAATTAGTTGAGATTGTATACACATGAAATTATGTAATTACCTATCCATGTCTGGCATACAACTTCTTTGAGAGACCTGAATGAGGAATTAGTCGAGCTTGCATGCACATATCAAATTTGTGAAGTAGCTACAGTCCTACAGTCATAATGAAAGCTGCATCAATAATTTATTTGTCTCTAGGCTGGACACTAAACAAGGCCGGCTAATCAATTGCAATCCTTCGTCGCGTAATGGCAGACGCATGCCAATCTGTTTGCTTGCCGAGGCCGTCAAGTCAGCGCCGCGGGTTTCTCCTGATACGTACAAGGCCCTGTCAGGAACTTGTCAATGCTTCCTATCGGCGGTTACCTTTTCCACGTGGAAGAAATCCCCTGGCAATAGAAACATGAGGAGATGCATCTAGTAAAACGTGCCCACTGCAACTTGCAACTTGGGATATCATGCATCTTTGAGTGGAAACAAAGATGTCTTCTTCGAATACTAGGGGCTCTTTCTTCCCAGAGAACGATGTTTAATAGCCTTTCTGAGTCCCCTCTCGTGCCTAACATGCGCTATTAGTTTGGTCGCACGGTCGTTATGGACCGCAGGGTGTCTCCTCATAACAGAGAATTGCTCTCCACCGAATTCTAGCCCTGTAAGTGCCTTGAACACTATGTCTAGGGTCAAATCATACACCCTCTCGAGTCCATTGAAGAGTTTGTCTCTAGACTCTCAGTATTATCTGTCGGACGCAGATCTCTACTTTCAGGTTCATCCTCGTTCCCACCGTGCTATGTGAACATTGCCTATCATTGTTTTTGCAGGTTGAGCAAACCATTTTTCGCGTACATAGTTATTTCTTCACGCGCGAATCGCCCGAGTTTCGCGAGCGAATGGCGGGAGCGGAATGTGCGAGGTCTGGTGCTCATGACGGAACAACTGATCGAACGGCAGTACCTGTCAAGAACACCTCAGCAGAGGATTTTTCAAAATTTCTCTGGGTTTTCTATGATCCGTATGTTCCATCTACTATTGCATGGTTTGACGATTCAATCCGTTCTAGTACTTATATGTATGATGATGCACCGTCATCAGCTTGGCGTACAATTCTCTCGTTGTCCTCTCCGGGAAAATGGGACTTTCCTAAGATACATGCATTCGCCCTGAAGAGGTTGAACAACCTCTTTGTACCTCTCGTGGAAAGAATTGTACTCTATAAATCTTGTTCCGTTCCATTCGAGCATTTATTGCCCCTCTACGCTGAGCTATGTACTCGCGAAGAGGCTCTCAGTCTTGAAGAGTCTATCGGCCTCGGATGGGAACTTGTCGTCCCTATCTTGCAAGTCAGGGAATGCCTTTTGAAATGGGAAGGCAAAGGCAGCATCACCGACAATACACTTCATAATATGAGGGCCGCAATTGAGGGTGTTTCGTCCACATGGATCCAAGATAGAATCAAGTCTATGTTCAATGCTGTCCAAGATGTTTCCTCGTTGACCACAACACGAGGACATAACTGCCCGCAGCATCACGAAATCAAGGTGGAGTTTGAATCTGTCTCGAAATCCCTATGTTCACCTGTTGACTGACAAACTAGTCCAACCTCTGCAAAGCCAAAGCAAAGGCTCGTGCCGGATCAACATCGAGGGTTGATCCTTGCTTGTCCAACTGGAACCCGATTAAAGTGAAGGCTGATCCACTCAAGGCAAAAACCCAAGGTAGGTTCATTGTTCACTTTCCTCATCCACATCTTCATACCCGGTAAAAATTCAGTTATTGATCAGGCACAGAGGCTCTTACAGAAGATAGTGAAGACGGTTGGCAAGAAGAAGTGCCCTCCTGTCATCGATGTATGAATGTTGGCTGATGTTCTACCTACGTTATCGTTTAGAAACTTCTTGACCATATGTATTGCTGCGCTCTTGGAATATTGGTCATGATATAGTCATTATCATGTCGGCTTATGTATGTACCCCATAAATCCGCGATTCTTTCGTTCTGTGTAATGTCTTCTAGAATAAGAACTAAACCTGTCTCGTTTATTTTCTACACGTGGGTGAAAATCTGGAATGCGCATTATTCTCCAAATTCGTTCGAAATTTGTCTGTGTTCTTGTGTCCAAGTTGATGCGGATCAGGCCAAGAAGCAAGGATTCTCTGTCAGAAAAGTCTGACCGAGTCTTTCGTGAACTAATAAATTACGTTTCTCGTGAGCCACAGCAAAATTTTCATTCGAAGGCACTTACAGATACACCATTCAATGCACTCCAATTTCAGCATCTTATAAGACAGAAATGAAGCACAGAAATATCCCATTCCCTCCTCAAAAACTACGCCATTCCAGTTTCATAAATGCCTACTAAGATATTAGCCCCCGTAGAGATTCACGACAAGTATTATATAAAGGGAGGAGATTTATCTATCCTCGTCAGTGTCTTTCCTCTATCTGCCTAGCTTCTATAACGATTGGACCGTCTTGATGGCAGGTTGATAATACACGGTTCTTAGTACCATCATATTTCTTTCGGGAGAGTCCCAATTTTCGAGAGCGACTCAAAACCCCATCGGGCACTCCTAGCAAGCCTTCCGACCGCATCCAAGAAATCCAAGAGATAATTATTCATGCGGAGGAAAATGTCTCCCCTGATGACTTTGCGCAACTCTGTTGGGTATTCTTTAACGAGTAAGAACTGTACCCTATTTTCACCTGCATGACACTGGCTGAAATATTTCCGGGATATTGCAGAAAACTATCCATTTACGAGACAACACTCGTCAACTGGAAGACAATCCTGCGACTAGCTGATCAATACAAATTCACTGAGGTCAAGAATCTGGCGTTTCGTGAAATCGACAAATCGGGCGCGTTTGACATGTCTATTGTCGAACGAATCATTTTATACCGCAAGTATGATGCAGATAGAAAGTATCTGGAAACACTATATGTGGAGCTCCTCGCACGCCCTGAACCTCTCACCCTTAGCGAGGGTCAGGATTTGTCACTCGAGTTAGCTTTACTCATATCTGGAGCGCGAGAACGACTGCGCGCGAGTTCAGATAAACTATCATTATCGGATCCGCTACCTGAAACAATGGTTGAGACTATCAAGACTATGGTCGCATCGATGTTCTGGGACCGTCCTTCATTGCCTGAAATACCCCGCGTCACTTCTTCCGACTTACACAAAAACGGCCAAGTGGACACTACGCCAGCTTCAGTTCCTTCAAAAGGTGAGTATCTGCAAGAACTGTTGGACAAGTATCAGCGCTTTTTGACACTTCATTTTTTACTCAGATGATGGCCAGAAAAATGGTACGGACAGTTCCAGTAAGGTTTTCGGTAAAAAAGGGAAGGAAAAAGACAGGACTGTGGGACGATGAATGACTTATTACGATCGGCATTTGCTGTGATTCGCATAGTGTTCTCTGTGACAAGCATTTCCCTTATCTAAACTTTGAATTCTCGGAGTCATTGTCAGGAAAGGTTGGCTGCTATAGCACCATAGTGACAGTGGCCAATGTTTGATAGCTCTCAAATTAGAACTTAGAACGCGCGAAGCTATTCCGATCACGTGTGATAAGGTTACTCTAGCTTGTACCCTTGATTACTCCTCAATACAACCGTGCCTGCCTGCTGCAAGTCCTTTAAGCAGTGAAGATGCTTCAGGAGACAATTTAAGTAGCCTGGAGTGGATCACAAATTTGGTCTACAGTTTGGACCATCCTACAGAGCACTACAAACGACAAACTGATGTTTCGATTTCACAAGGATGACAATTGAACAGCTCGCAACAAATCCCTCGCTCGATATCTTTTGCCATGATGCGCATGACTGCTATGTGATTTGTCAAGCGCAGACATTGATTTCTGTGCTTCTGTGCTATTACCATTACCCGTGATTTATCCAGTTGACATCCTGAATCCGAATTTTGCCCGCGGTATCAAGAACATGAATATCAAGGCAGGGAGTGCCAAGTGATTGCTTTTGTGAAAAAATCCACAATGTTCCTTGCGAGTAGGTCCATCAAGCTATTCGCCTTCATCGTGGCCACCACCGTTACCAAAGTCGTCGGTGATGACCTAAATGTCTACATTGACACTACCCTTGCCTCTGGATGGGAAAACTGGAGCTGGAGTAGCACTATAGACTTTGCAGCTACTGACATCATCTCTGGCTCCTCGGGTACTAGCATCTCGGTCACTTCTGATGCGTGGTCTGCCCTCTCCCTCTACAATCCAACTTCTTTTAAAACCTATGCCGGGTTGAAGTTTGATATCGCCGTCAGTCACCAGTATATTGAACGCTTTCCATTGATTTATCTTCAAGGGTTTGATTTAGGGGGACCAACCGGATGTTACTCTTTTGATTCAGTCCGTTGCAGATTCCGTTGATGGTCCAAGTATTCCATTGTCTGCGATCAGCAAAAGCGTCGCATCAGATGCATTTAGTACTCTCTTGATTGATTTCAGCAACCTACCTGGATCTGGAGCTGCTCTGGTCTGTCTTTTGACTTTATTGGAGCTAGCAGATGCCGAACTTATGACAGGGTGATGCTAACTGGGACCGCATCAGTCTACAGGCTGGTGGTTCTGGCGCAACTGTGAGTTTCTCGGAATGCGTGCAAACTTTAGTGTGTCCTGATTCGATTAGTATCATGTTGACAACATCATTTTGGTCGAATCTATTATCATTACCCCGGAGTTCCTAAGTGCCGAACCTCTCGCGAGCAATATTCTTGCTGTTACCACGAAAGGTGATGTCGATTTGAGCACGGTCAAGGTCGCTCTGAATGGCTCGGTAGGTCCTATAATCCACGCTCTCTTTCAATCTCTAAAGCTTGTCGAAGCCTATTACATTGACTGGGCACAGCACCTATGTGCCGGTCGATACGCCTTCCCTCTCCATCACGTACTTCACACTTGCGACAAATTTTGCTCCTGGAACGCTGACAATTATGGCTGGAGAGTCAAACTTCAATTACACCCTCCCTAATGTCCTCTATGGCAGGTTTGTATTGTGACCTCGTCTATCACTCGACGATACTCAGGATTTCTCTTCAGTATTGTCCAGACAGTATCCACTCCGATCGATCCCCATATATATGGTGTCAACTTCCCTACGAGCCCTGATTATATCGAGCATCTCGGTGTCACAATCTCCCGTTGGGGTGGAAATGCTGTCACAGCCTACAACCCATTTGGAGGGTTTACCAATGCCGGAAATGACTGGTACTTCGAGAATAGAGATTCCGACAGCGCCGATGATTGGGCTGGCTGGGTCCATGGAGCTGGTTCAGATACACTCATGACTATTCCCGCGTAAGTATGATGCTTTTCCGATGATAATTTATCCAATTCAAAATTCTTACAAGTCTTGACTGGGTCTCGAAAGACAATACATCGTACTCTTATCCGAAGACGATCTATCCAGGTTGGCACAATCCCATCTCTATGTATCATTCTCTTATCGTTCCTTGTAGATCAGGCTGATTTTGATCCATTTAACGCCGATGCGGGTAACGGAAAGTTCTCCAATGGCTCCTGGGTCTCTCCTCCTAATCCCACAACCGTTTACTCTGGTTGGAACACGACATTTGCCCAAAAATGGCTCCAGGGACTGGCGAACAAACCTACGATCGTTACGATTGACAATGAAATTGAAATTGCATCAAGTACGCATCAGGACATGCACCCCGTGTACATTTTGCAATCATGAAGTCGTTACCGAATTGCTGATGTGCTGACAGAGACATCGATTATGACGAAGAGCTCGACCGAGTTGTCAGGTTTGCCACAGCAGCCAAGGCTGCTCTTCCCAGTGTCAAGGTTGCTGCCCCTTCGACGTGTTCTTGGTGGTTTTGTAAGTGGATGCTGCTATGTTATTAACCAGGGTACTGATATCTGGTCGAGATTGGACGAGTATGGTTGGTTGGGATGACACTGCCGCCCACGACAACATTGATTTTATCCCTTGGTTCTTGGGTCAGATGAATGAGGTCGAAAAAACTACGGGCAACCGACTTCTTGATTACCTCGACATCCATTATTATTTCCAGCCTGACACTAGCGCTAACGACGATGCTGCTAAGGCTTTGAGGCTTAGGATGTCTCGTAGCTTATGGGTAAGTTCTTCTGGCTGCCGCTCTCTGCGCCACAAACTTTCTAATGACTCCACACAGGACCCTGATTATGTCGACGAGTCCTGGGTAGCTACTGATCCACAGAATCATCAGTGGGCTCCTGATACCGTTCAATTGGTCCCTCGTATGAAGACTCTCATCGACATTAACTATCCTGGAACCAAGCTCTCAATCTCCGAATGGAGCTCCACCGCTGATGATGATCTCACTGGTGGGCTTGTTACTGCCGATGCCCTTGGTATTTTTGGCAAATATGGTGTTGATGCCGCTACGTACTGGGCAACGCCCGGGGAGCAAGCCCCTGTGGGCTTGGCTTATTGGCTCTATCGAGGGTATGTAGACTGTACAAGAATAAATCCCTTCATGCTTTCTCATTCATGAATTCAGGTATGGTACATATTTCGGCGACCGTACTGCCCAGGTCAATCTCGCGAATCCCGATCCCAACACTTGGGCTATCTACGCTGGATCTGACGATTCCAAGCTCACTCTTGTCGTCCTCAACAAGAACCCTGATAAAGCACTCTCATTCGATCTCTCCAATGTACCGACTGGGAAATACTTTATTCGCCATTTTGGTGGTGCTGCTGGTGTTGCCAAGTGGCAGGTATGAGACACTCCTTTCCTGCCTGACATACGCCTGAATTCGCTGATCTTTTCGGATCTAGACTACACTCGATTTGACAAACAGCCAATTCATCGTCGTTCCTGGCTATACTGCCGTTTTTTTGAGGCAGCAGTGATTAACCAGCAGTGATCAACCTTACGGGAACGTATTCCGACCTTGATGTATGTAAAAGCTTGTATTCGCATTCGATGGATGTATCCTATAAATATATTATCATGGTCCCTTCTGGAAGATTCTTGATGTGTAGCCAGAATTAACAGCGAAAATTCCTGAGACTACTGTTGGCTTTATCAACTGTGTTGTGGGACTTAATCACAAATTGTATGTTTTCATTGATCGTCTCGTCATCAAATCTTCATTTCATTGATGATCCCATTAATCTGCGATCGAATTATTATTCCTAGCGTCATCAACTTTATGCCTCAGGAAATTGAGTTCTTTAAGTATTTATTGTTTACGTCTTTAGACACTCCGCTCCACCCTGGAGTTCAAGTGAATGCGACCGTGGACAAAAAACAATGATTGGTTACATAATTACCAAATTCCCTGGTCCACAGCTGCGAATCGTAATGTCAGGCAATCTTGGGCGACCAAAATTCACTCCTACCTCATGCTGTTCAGACATCGCACCACTGACAAGCAATGACAATCAATGGAAACCTATGATTGCCTGTTCAGCGGACTTCCCAGTTGAGCTCGTACTGTTTCTTCACCATATATGCTAGGAACTCTGTTCAAGAGCAGTGCAGTTCGAAACCGCGATCTCTCAACTGGTCCATCATCCTGAATATAATTCTACTTTGATCCTTCGCTCCGATATCTTGAGGGACTCAACAGAAAACATTCCCGCCAAGACACCTCCGCTACATGGATTTACGAAGTTGAGGTGCATTCATCGTAAACTCCTTCCTCGCCGGCCTGGCCGTGATGAAAGCCTGGAACAATATTGTACATTCTACTCTTCGGAAGCATCCGAGACTGGACCCTCTCTGATAGACGCCCTCATCCTGACACCGATTGTCTCCCCGGAGTCCAAATTACCCTATTATCATCCATCAGTCTATCACATTGCCTTTCGCTATATCATTTCAGCATCCTCTTCCTTTCTGAGAATTGAAGTTTTACCGCTCCCAGATATACCCACAGACCCAACCTCACGCCTCTATAGAACCTGTCTTGCATTGCTAGAAACCTTGCACAGGTATGGATGGGGGGCTCTGACAAATTATAAGAAACGGGTAGTACATGATTGCCTGGTCCCTCGAGAAGAATACCAAGACTTATATCTGGTAATGCGTGAAAGATATAAACATCTCGTTGCTACATGGAAAGAGGTCACGGACCCCCTGAAACATGTCTTTGAAGATATTGGTGTTGCGACGTTCTTGATGCTTTACTGGAAATCTGCTTATCAACATCATCCCTCTCCCGAAATTGTCACCTCTGATCCTAACCAACCATGGACAGCTTGGCCTAGACCACCTGCAGGATTTTTAGACTTTGGGTAAGGATGCCTGAAATGTATCCAACTCCTTACTAACGCCCATCAATGACAGGTGCGGTAACGGGTTGCTCACACATATTTTAGTGAGTGAAGGATACGCTGGAGGAGGAATAGATGTCCGATCCCGCCAATCTTGGGTGCAGTATCCACAAGAAACACAAGCGCAGCTTCGAATTTTTTCATTTGATCCTACGTCAAAGAAATTGCCACCTTTCCTACTGCCGGGCGTTTTCATCATTGGCAACCATGCAGATGAGCTAACTCCTTGGATTCCTGTTATTGCTACAATACACAAGGCAAGCGGCTATCTCTCAATCCCCTGTTGTGCCTGGAGTTTTGATGTGAAATTTGAACGCTCATCAACTCCGTTCTTCCCCGTGCCTAGTCGGGGTACGGTCGAGGAACCTTCATTAATCCACCCTGAAACTGGTTTACCCATAGAAATTGTCAATAATCTCAATTTGGGTAGGGACGGCAGCCATACGAGCTCGTATTCAATCTATCGTATATGGCTCGCCACCCTTAGTCTTCATTGTGGATGGGAACTCGAGTGCGAGGTCTTGAGGATTCCAAGCACGCGGAACTGGGCCATCGTAGGTGAGTAATCACACTTCACCTGAGCAAAGTCTATTTATACAGTTCTGCAGGCAGTAAAAGGTCGTCGACAGCGAAAGAAGAAGAAGCCCTCTCAAACGCACAGGCTATAATCTCTGGCGTTATGAGCCGTGGTGTCTTCAAAGCAAGAAAACCCGAAGGAAAGGCAGAACAACATGGCCAGATGGAGTTATATTATTCTGACAGTGATCTCATTACAATAATATGATCATGAGATCGCAGCAATGGCTACACGGGCTTGACATGATCGATGTGCAAAAAATCTATGACGTTGTCCAGTTGCTGGTTCCCGCCGAGACGTGCAATTTCTTCGCGTATCTGCCGTTCCAGAGTGTCCAAGACTGTCATGGTATACTCGAAAGATTGGGTATGATCTCGCAAGTAATTGATGGTGTGCACCTTCAGTGTTGGTGTGGTCGGTCGTTTCTGCAAGACATCTGTAACATTCGGATATAATCATTATACTTCCTGTATCCATGATCTCACTTACTCAAGATCCGGCTATTGGAGGTGTCGGCAAAGATGCCATGCACAATGGGAAAAGAAAATTTTCCTTCAGTGAGGTCTTCCGCAAAGCCTTTGTTTGATGAGTACTGCGCATCAAAAATCAGATAGGGGTGTGATTTTCTAGAGAAATCAATTGCCTGAGCACTTTGTAAATTCATGAGATCATCACGGATTTGGAAAAAGACCCCAATCAAATTTACGAGAGGAAGATAGTTTCTACTTCACTTTAGTCACAGACTAAATAAGCGAGGAAGAACCCACACGTCGAGGTTTTGTGTAGCACAAGCCATCATAAGTTTGATGCCAATCCGCAACAATCCTCCCGTTTCTAGCAAGATCAGTAGCTGATGATATGGAAGCAGATGATGTTCTTACTATTGTTCACCATTTTTAGATATTCTTCTTCGCTTGGACATCGAAGGGAATCTCGCCAGAGGATTTCAAGACCTTGGCCACGATGAAGTGATAACAACTCTGCTGAAGATGTTTGCATCGGTGAACGGAACAATGGAACAAGATAAGAGTAAACTCACACGTCACTGCTGCATCGAGGTCGTAAGTCAAAGGCCTAGAAAGGCCCTGCTTCAAGGTAAAGAGTTTTTCAAATGCAAGGAAATACACATAATTTGCGCTGTTGATGGTTTGTGCAACTCCGTAGATCTTATGAGCCACTAAAAGGGTATATCAGACAGAAGAACAAGGAACAGAGAATAAGCTTGCCTGGTGCTCCTCTGCGAAGCTGAGAACGATCTTCTATGTCATCCACCCTGGCTATCTGGTTCAGCTTGGGAGCATAACAATTTCAACATATCTATATTCACATGAGACTAGCTGTGTGAAGCATGTCGACGATCATGGTGATGGTAGCGAGTTCCTGGAGCGGGACTTTAAGCCACTCATTGAATGCCGCTGTGAGCTTTCCACGAAAATCTTTCCCTGCATTTCCGACTGTGTATGTGAAGGGTTCTAAAAGCCCCTGTCGCCCGACGTCAACAGTTTTAATCAGTGATCAACTCTCAAGAGATAACATACCAACTCATTCTGTGGAGACCATTGAGGTTCTTGTGAAAGAGCTCCCAGAATGTTATCATATTTGTCCATGATGATTCAGGAGTAGGGTCAATGACGCTCTAAGGGACAAATGTGATTTTCATAGTCCCTAGATGTGACATCATTATGTCACATACGTGTCTCTTGTTGAAACAAACTATGATTTCACCTCTCTATTAGATAGTAAATTTTTTTCTTACCTGTCAATATGTTTCATGAGATACTTCATCTACAGCTTCACTCGAAACTTCACTCGTTTGGTACGAGCAATTGACAGACAAACTCAATAACTTAGGCTCCCACTTCCTGGGGAAAACTTCTTGAGAAAATTGTCAGTAAAATGAATCCTAAGCCCATATTTGTCTCCATTCCACAGTAGATCAAGAAAAC
>Ga0154006_1000388_pt1 | contig 14712 bp, 14 predicted proteins | sample TSFL090MetaG_FD_104747 | JGI IMG/M metagenome (GOLD analysis project Ga0154006, IMG submission 104747) | Attine ant fungus gardens microbial communities from Florida, USA - TSFL090 MetaG | ecosystem: Host-associated > Fungi > Mycelium > Unclassified | place: USA: Florida, Wakulla State Forest...
CAATACCCTCCTTGATTCTTGTTCAGTTCAGTTTATACCTGTTTGCATTTGCTGGCGAGCAATACGCATTTGTATATACTTATCATGTTTATTGTTTTCTTGGTCTCTCGGAGTAGTTCAAGTGGTGCACATTCTTGATGAAAAGGAATTGAAGGGATGTTCTCCTAAATTTTCTATGAACTCGGCGCGAGAAAAAGAACCCAAGGAAAAACAGATCATGGGGGTCGCGCGTGAGAGATCCTATCAACGACCTCCGGAGATCTTACCCCCTTCAATGCTGGCCCGCAGTGCGAGGGGAGCGGAACTTGAATTTCCACTGATTACAGTTGCTACACGCTACCAGAGGACAATAAAAAGTGCCACTCTATGCTTGATTGTTCATGCAATGCCTTTTCTATTCTTTTTTGACACCCGAATCCTTGTCTTGATGCTGACTTGCCGCATCCGCCCAGTTAACCCCAGTTGGTTAGGCTGTTTTATATGCACGTGATTGTCCATAAGAGGACTAGCGTAAAATACGTAACCGGGTAGTTGCTGAAAGAGAAGTGGAACCCTGATGAAGACACATACATAAACTGCTTCTTCCAAGATCATAAGATGCAGATGGATCAGAGAAGCATGAGCTCCGAAGCGTCACTTTTGACGTGTTTGTCTTCCATAAAAGTTTCGGGCATCTTGTTTTGGCACACCCCAATGAACGTCACTTTTTGTAATTCTTTCACGCTACCCTGAAAGTAACACCGTGGGAAATCAATCGACCATATATCCTCAAAAAGGAATTCTTTTGAAGAAGGTATGGAGATTGGGGTTAAAGATCAAGATGTAAATCTGGAAGCGTGGGATCAACTTTTTTGTTTTTAGGGGCTTTTCATCTACTCTGAGAAGTTATATCGAGTGGGTTCATCCCGAAACATGACGGCAAATTGCTCAATTTCGAATAATTTCTCAACCGGATAATCTTTGCTTTTGAAGGTCTTGTTGGTGTGCGGTGAAAAACATGGAAAAAGTCCGTGTTCCCGTGGAGCATATCTAATTTTAAGGATGGGCCCCAAGTCCTTGTCAATAACCCCTTTCTATAAAACCTTCCCAGACATGAGAGAGTGACGTGCGGTTAACGAGGATGATAAAGATGACAATATTGGTATCTGTCTGGTTCTCATCTGGGCGGCACACCCTCAGGATAAACACTTGCAAAATCTATTCAAGCCGAGAACAAAACAGAAAAAAATGGTCTCACTTCGGTGTCAAGTAACATTACTACCCTGTATCGGTTGATAAAACAAGTTCTCCCTTCTGCATTGTTCGTACGTATACCTCCTTGGGCATTGAGACTCAATGGCCTGGTTGCTTGTCAGCCAGTGGACAAGTAGAACTATAACACCACAGTCGGTTGCGATGCTATGATACCGACAAAGCTATTCATCGAAAAGGAATCAATTGGAAATTCTTCTGTCAGGCCGCTAGAGTCTCCTCTCTGAGTACGATACTTACCGAACGCGCAACGTCAACATCCGATGTGATTTGACGTTGACAGTAGGGAGATCATTAATATGTCACAGTCACAAAGACAAAAATAGGTCCTTCTTTTGCCCATTACTCGTTCGGACGAGGGACTTGGAGAGGATTAGACGACTGAATCAGTGACCCTATCGCTTTTTCCCGATGCCATAATCTTTTCAAACGAGATAAGCCAAGATGAAAGAACAGATCTCACCTGAGACAGGACAATACATCGATCTCGCTCGAATTTTGAGGGGGAACCGAATGGTGCTCCTTGATCAGAAATCATTGAGATTGTAATAGGCTTCAGCCGCAACAAAATCATTGAGACTGCATTCAATCCGGCGTTTTGTATGCCGGGCGCTTTTTTGGTGGTAAAATTCATCGGTGATGAACTGCAGGAGCAAGCCCTTCTTTTGATGATGCATGACAGTGGAACGATTGTGCCACAAATCGGTTTTCGCGACGAGTGACGCGCGGAGTGTATTCCCAACGATAAGGAGGTTGCCTATTGTCATTGCAGTCAATATCGTGGTTGTAAGTGAGGGTGTTGTCTATCTACTCATAGTCCCACAACTAACAATGGCCAGAGCTCTGTAAAGACCACAGTGTTGGATGCAATTTACAGAGGCTTGACGGATACATATTCATGGACGAGACTAAGAAATTGACATGACGGGCCATCGATTCTTTGACTAGTCGACTGTAGTGACGGATACTATAGTTTGAGATAGAAGTGCATCCCCAGCTTGGTCAAGGTTTGGTTTGAACCCATATTTCATATTTCCGTCACACCAGATAAGTTCCTACGGACGGATTCTTGGGTCCGTGAGATGCGGACAGCCGAGCCAGTGAGAGAAAATGCGCTGCCCTTTTGACATCGCGCAGGAGCTGGATCTGGGAGGCAGAAGTGTATGGTGTTAGTACCTCGTCTTCCTCGAGTCGAAAGGTGTTGTGGACCTGCATAGCGACTTGTAAACGTGAGTTATATCGTTGAACTCATACTGCGAGAATAGACTTTCAGGTACATTGTCTCCGGCACTAGAACCCCAAAGCATCTAGACCTTACCTGTTCGAGCAGCCGAAAAAAGGACAGGAATAGAGGCGTTTTAGCTGATGGCATTCTCGAAATCCCAAATGATGTATCAGCCGATGTGCCATAATATCTGAATTAACATTTTCAGAATCAATGCTATTCTGAAAATTGCCGCGTTCGGGTTCATGTTGGCCTGAATTTACTCTCTATTCAACTCGGATATTTAGCAGACGAAGAAATTAGGACTTCATATATGCTTCTTGGGTGGCCACCGGTCCTGTTTCATATTTATGCTTTAATCACAAAATCAGATGACTTCAAGTCCGTGAAAGCTTATGCAGAAGGCAACCTCGGTCCCGGGCAACAGCTCATCCATTATTCCAGTAGACTCTGTCAAAACTCTCTGCATCATATTAGATACAGCACCGCGACCATATGGTCGGCATCATAGTCTTCGCCAAACACTCGTTTCTATCAATAAGATACAGTTAGGGCACGGGCATATATCTCACAGACCTGACGGGTGATGTCATAAAAACAAAAAGTGAATACATTTCACGAGATCATGGACAAGACTTCCAAATTATCAGAAGCAGTAATTGACATGAGGGAGTTCAAAGGAGGTACAAAAATACCAAATCCAGTGCCCCACTGAAACATCAAGTAACGAGCAGCAGGAAAGCACCAGGTGATACAGGACTCTGTTGGGCCTGACCGGGAATTGAACCCGGGACCTCCTCGATATGTGCTCAAGGCACCCTAACAAGGAATCATACTACTAGACCATCAGGCCTTGTCTCCAACTAAGATTCATATTCAGCACTACTTCCATTTCATAAATATGCTGCGTAGAGGACTATTCACATGACTTTGACTACTCCTTGACTCAGTCGACCCCTCAGTTCCTGCCCTTTGTTTCTTCCGAGAAGTTGCAGTGATAGGAATAGGATGGGAAATCTTCAAATTCTCTTTTGTGATCTTAGTCTTCTTCCCTTTCATCAAGAATGATTGCTTTCTCGAAGGTGAATGAGCCTGAGAAAACTTCTCAACAAAATCCGGTCGCGGTTTACACGCGGAGGATTGCCGGGCTGGAGAGCCACTCAATGTCCGAACAATTGTATTGCTATCAATAAATGAAGGTAACTTCGGGGACATCGGATAGCGATGAGATAATGGCCTTCGCCGCGGCGGTGGCGGCGATCGAAGGATATCACTGGGTAAAGTATTTGACCAAGATTCTCGAGATGGCTTGGCTGACTGGAGAGATCGGATAGCTGAAGGTGCAGGTGTAGGGGGTGTCCAAGTCGAGAATACAACGTTTTGACGCTTAAAGAGATTGTTCTTTGACGAAGAGGGCATTGTGCATCCGTCCAAGGAAACAAGCATTGCTTTCGAGGGGGATGAAGTGGGCAGATCCGCAAATCGAACATTTTTTCTAGTCCCTCGACTTGTGCGAAGCGATGTTGGACTGATGAGGGAGGGCCGAACCGGTAGGTAGCGTGCTGGTGGGGCTGAAACTATGGGAAATTTTTTCGTTCGATTATACTCCACGAATGAGGAACTGGCTTGAAAGCTGGTAATGCCAGATGGCATACGCGAAATGTTCGGGATATCGTCCTTCGGTACGATAGAATAGCTTCTAGCAGAAGTTGAGAAGGAATTGATCATGTCCAATAAAGGTTCCGCGAAAGCCCATTCGTCTTCATCAGAGTGTGACTGAGAAGTAGCTGTATCCGACAGCTTTGTTAAATCCTTCGTTTGAGACCGAGGTCGATAGAACCAATCCGGTGGCAACGATACCCGTGAAGAGAATGATGCACATTTTTCACGAAGATGTCCGAGCATTTCAGCCAAAGCCGGATTCTGAGAAGTAGAATTCAGGGCATGAGGCCATATAGGGGAACAATAGACAGTTGGAGAGCCTCGAAAAGCAGCTGGGATCAAATCAGACGAAGCAGTGTCTCTTTTCCCTTTGTCGGTCACTCGATTTAGCTTAAGCAATGGGAATGCTTTATGGCCTCGCCGAACCGCGAGGTTGGAGTGTCTCTTGGGAGCTATCTGGTAAAATGAGAACTGTGGTAGATCCTGCTTTTCAAGCTGCGTCCAAGCTCCCCTTCGTCCGAGTCGTTGACTTGTAGGCGCCCTTTCAGATGGCCTTGTATCGTCCTTCTGGATCACATTCTCGTCCTCGGATTTTGTAGTCTCTTCAGAAACATAAGTGATTGAGCCGTCAAGGACTCGAGCATTACGCCTTGAGGTTCTCAGACCTGGAGATTGCATGTGGCCTTGTCCAACTGAAGCTTCAATACAGTCATAGGTCATCTCGACAAATTTCTTCTCTGAGCATATCCTTGTCTGTCCCATATCGCCCCATGGAACATGACCTGGAGGTGTTTGTGGTCGAACCTTGTCCTTCTCATACATGAGACTCTGTCCTACCCGGAAAATCTATACTCTTACTGTCCATTTATCAACAACTATCTTCTCCTCAAGCAAAGTCCTCATGCGCGGGATAGTTGGCGTAGAAACAGTTACTCGTTCCCCGTGGCTTACAGTGGTAATTGGAGATACGTCCTCCATGTAGGTTTCTTCCTGAAGGTCGATGAGTGTGAAGAGAAGAGGCTGACGTCCAGGGGGGAAAGAAGGCACTGTTTCCGTGAAAGACAGACGATCCAGAGACGTAGAGGTCAAGATGATAGGATTGGACAGGTTTAAGAGAGTTCCCGAGGAGTCATCCGACAATGAGGTCCGGAGAGAAGGCAGCATCAGAGAAATGTCCGACCAATGAGTGTCAGCCTGATAAAGTGCCATCAAAAAGACCCGACTGTTGGTAACAATGCAAACGGAAGCTGTAGGAGGGAAGAGGAAGACAGTGGTACAAGTTGAGCCATGAAGATAAGTGGATCCACGTGTCCAGTCAGCCACATTTCATCGCCGCATACATTTTATACCCTACACAGTACAACCTGCTGGAGACCAGGATGTATCAGCTAATAGTACAAACGGGCGCAATTGACATGGCGATTCCACCTGTTGACGACAATTCAGTATCCACTTTTTCGTCAGCTCTTACTGTAAAAAGCGTGGTATCAGCCGTACAGTTCATGTTCTTAGATTTCTCCTGTTGATGAATCCCCGTTGCAATTTGTGGAACCATGTGTCAGGATAAGCAACAGTTATTTGATACTTGAGTGCGACTAACGGCGCAACTACTGACTTGGTCATTATCATCACTTACTGCTTGCGCTTATCTGAACTGGTTCCTCATGGTCAATCTAATTCTCTTCCATTGCACCTATCTAAGCCGTATCAACTCTTTAGGCCACATGATCCTCTCTTTAAAAGTGGACCGACCTGGTCCTTTAACCTTTCTTCAGCATGAAGTACCAAGTCGCTCTCCTGAGTTTTATCTTCCTTGCGATAACCCTAGCTCGTGCTGCACCTATCTCTCACGAGGAAATTGCCAAAAACTTGTCCAAAGGTCTACGTTTACTTCAGCTTACTGAAGATGGTGAACCCATCTGGAAAACGGAGGAAGAGGAGTTTGAACTGAAACGCAAGGGCGTCAATTTTGTAATAAACCAATATCTTCATCATTGCGATCCGCTTATCTTCGTTCTAGTTCGACGTGACAGAGACTTATGAAGTCGAGTGGCAGTTAAAGAAGGAGAGGACGATTGACAGCTTTTCCACTACAACAACATGTGAGCCGAGATCTTGTGCATAGTACATTAATCTACCTGAATTGTTAGTCCCGGCACCTTCGCATCAATCAGAGGTCAAACCACTTTTGTCTCGGTTGTCGACGTCAAACATGCAACACTATTTATCGTACCTAACTGCATTCAACAATCGCTATTACAAGGCGCAGAGTGGTGCTGACGCTAGTGCGTGGATTTTGAGTGAGATTAGGACTGTAAGTAGAATCCAATCTCTGTTTTAGAAACGAATAACAGTCGATGTAGATCATTAGTGGCAGATCAGACATCATTGTTAGCTCGTTTATTCACAATTGGATACAGCCCTCGATTATCGTGAAGATTGCTGGTACCCTGGGGTCTTCACCTGTGACGATACTTGGAACTCACATGGATTCCATTAACCTGAATAACCCCACCAGCGGACGTGCTCCTGGTGCTGATGACGACGGCACAGGGAGTGTCAATATGATGGAAGCACTTCGAATTATTGTTGATTCCGGTTTCAAGCCGTCAACACCTCTCGAAGTCCATTGGTATTCTGGTGAGGAGGCCGGACTTCTTGGGTTGAATGCCATTGCTACAAGCTACAGAGTCGCTGGAGTCAAAGTAAAGGCATTTATGGAACTAGATATGTCGGGTTAGTAAGTAACGACCTCTCTGTCGCGAGATTCGGACATACATCATGCCCTTTGCAGCTTCAAGCCTGGTAGCAAAGAAGTGATGGCGCTTGAGGCCGATTACATCAACGAGAGTCTCAATGCTTTCCTTAAGCAATTGATTACGACGTACTCTAGAATACCCTGGACTATGGACATCCCTGTGAGTCTGCAACCCATTCCGCTTAGGAGATTGAATTGAATCTAGGTAGTGTGGCTATGCATGCTCTGACCATGCGAGTTGGTACAAGCAAGGTTATCCCTCCTCATTTCCTTACGAGGCCAGGACCGGTGATGATAATCCCAATGTCCATTCGTCTGGCGACACCACTAGCATCAATGGCTTCTCTTGGACACACTCACTAGAGTTCGCAAAGATTGCCGTTGCCTTTGCATATGAGATGACGGTATGAAGGTTGGGTGAATGGTCTATAGATATGTCATGTATAAATTGGATGTACGAGTTACTAAAGTTTGTAGGGCGGAAGTCGCGCAGGATTGCAAGGCGAAAAGGATAAATTGATGATAAATTGATGTACAATTAGTTATTTTCTCACGGCAAGTAAGGCTGTTTTCTTTCTACGTTGTCAACGGAGAGTGTAGATATCAATAGGGCTTGGCTTCCAGGTATGATTACAAATTTCTGTGTATCTTCCTTTACCATGATGAATTGCATTTTGCACGTCAGTCTTAGCGTTGAACGTTAGTTCTCCGTAGAAGATGACATTTCACGCATTCTTCTGACTTAAATTCGATCTTGTTCGAGCTTCGTTGACATTTTGCTTCAGGCAATCCTCCACTACAGTACGTTTCTATCATAGCTGCTCAAGCTTGTTCAGGATAGTATAATTGTATCTCCATTTACTCCTTTTGTTGTCATCTTTTATTCTGATTCCTCTCCAATATATCGTCATTTCTTCCAGGCTATTTTATCCATGTCTTCCGCTGGTTTCTCTTCTCGGGGTCACATAGGTTCTTCCAATCTTGCAAACGGCACACCCAAGGCACCACTCGTCCCGACGAACCATGTTACCACCCTTGAAGGAGTAACCGTGCGCGCCAGGATAGATCCCACGTTGACTGTGGATGATGTAGTCAAGCAATTGTGTACTAGTCTCAAAAAAGAGCCGGCTTCAAATTTTGCCCTACGCGATGATTCTGGCGAGCTCGTGACAAATGATAATCTGAGGAAGAAGATTCGAGGACGTGTCGGTTTGAAGTAGGTCTTCACAACGGTATTCTTATATGTCAGCTAATATCTGTGGTAGACTCGTTAAGTCTCCATCTTGTGAAGCTACAGACACAGTAGAAAAACTTCAGAACAGGGTTGGCGATTTAAAGTTGACACTCTTTTCGCTCCAAAGGTTCATTCGGGTAAGTGGTTTCACATGAACTTTCTGATTCCTGATCGCTCAATCATCTACATAGGAGGAACAGTTCGTCCAAGAATTTCTCAAGTATGAGGGCCTTCAACTTCTTGTGGACAACGTGTGCTCAGCCACAGGCAATGTGCTTGCTGTGAGTGGATCGGGTGTAGCTTTTTTCATTCTCATCTTTAATGGTCCTCAGTATGCTCTTACTGCAATGCAAAACTTGATGGATTCTGATTATGGCTGGGGAAGTTTGGATGAGAACTTCATATTTCGTGTTGTTCAGATCTTGGCGTCGCCTCATTCTCCTCTCAATGTTTGTAGGCCAGCTACGGCCATTCTCAAGAAACTTGTTGAGGCCGACCCGCTCAGTGCTCCAGGCGTAGTGGTGGGCACCAGCAGGGGGACTCCAATTCTGCCATCTGGTTCTGTGTACCGTTATGGCTTTCAGATCGTGTTTGACCAGATGAAAAAGGAGAGAGGTCTGCTAGAGACTGTTGTGAATCGACTTGGGAGCGCAGATACAGCGATGGCTCAGTATAGGTAAGTAAGCTAAAGTCATGATCGTATCATTTGCTTGACTTGTTCAGTGTGATGTTGATCAATTCACTGTTATCCCATGCAAATGATGCTCGCTGGGAGGAATTCATTGCGGAACTTGAGAGGTTGAACGTGCGCCGCGCTGTAATCGTGAGTCTGCGACCTTTGGTTGAACAGAATATTCACAATTCACTAGCGATTAATGTCTTTGCACACCATCGAAGACCTGACATCCTCTATCTTGGATTTCCAGGCAAATATGGTTCGTGTGACATACAGGAAGAAGACAACGTTGGTGGACCCAGAGAACGAGCCCACACATGCAGAAGCTCTGCAATCTATCTGGGGCAGTAGTGGACTAGCAATTGGTGAGGACGAAACGGGGTTCATCCAGTGGCGGAATCTAGGATTTGAGAGTGAAGATATTATTGCAGAATTTAGCGAAGTTGGAGTACTTGGACTCGACTGTCTAGTAAGCTTCCCACTCTACTTCTCTCTTGTATTACCTTCATCTTATGCCTAATTGCAGAAAAGTTTCGTTGAAAACGAGCCAGATTTTTCGAAGGTCAGGCATGCTGCTTGTAGCTCTGCCTTGGAATCATATGTATGATGTATGCCTTCAGCTTGTCCTAGCACAATTGAGCAGACCAGAAGAACGAAGATGTCCGTTGGGTAAGGCCTCTAACGAAGTGGTCGAACTCCTTTCGGTACACTGGAATATTTTTGCTCCTGGCTGTTCGTCTGGGTATCAATGTGTCTCCTTGTTGTACTAACTTCGACCTTAGATTCTACATCGACAACGTTCCAACCCTTTTTCTTAGATTTCTACCGGGTACACTTCCTTGCTACAAAGTTTTTCCTTCGGATGTGGACTGAGAGTGGAGCTGCTCTCGGCGACTTCCAGCGGGTCGTTGACTTGGTTCGGAGCCAGTGGGTTTTCTGTCCATTCTATCTAGTGTGATGTTCTCAACCTGAACCGTAGAGTCAAAGTTGCGCTCCGAAGCGAAAGCGTTAGGCCATGGCATGAGGTAGAATGCGAATTCAACGAATCTGAGTACCGTGCTGTTCGTGACAGACAGATGAAAGAACTGGAATTGGAAGACGATCTACTAAATAAAGTTCCAGTTCGGTAGGTCTTGCAAAAATTCTCATGAGAATAATTTTTGAAACAAGGAAATTAGGAATCTCCGTGCTAAGTTGTATAAAGAATCATACGAATTTGTTCGACAACAACGTATACAATGCCTCCTTCAAGGTGCCTGGTTTGTCATTGCTTTGCCTCAGAATACACCGAGGGAAGTCGTCCGTCGTCCGAGCAGACCCTGGAGATTCATGCGTCTAGTATGTATCTACCCACATTACACAGGATTGTTCATGCCGGTAGTAATGCCTTTTAACAGGACAACGGGCTCAAATATCTGCATTACGTTGACAGCGCTGTAAAATTCCCTGTCCGTAATGGTCTTGAAGACCTTCCCGAACGAATTGACGTCTCCATGATCAACGAAATCTCCATGGGAACCTGTTCGCCTCCCCCAAATGTGCTTCAGGATCAAAGTGGTCTGCCTCCTGCCGGTGTACTTGCTCCTTCCCCACTCTCGTTTTCGCTCCTCAGCGCGCACGAAGGTTCAATTGTGGATCTAATAGCACCCGACGAATCACGCTGGGCAGACTGGACAGACGGGTTGACCATGTTGCGCAGAGACGGGGGGCACGCTCAATCCAATGAAACTGCCGGCTTTGTGGCGGCGCTTACTGAGATAGGCCTCAAGATCAAATTATTAGGTAAGCTATTGTTATTATTTTTTTACTCCCTCATTGCATGGCTTCCACATGGCCTCCACGAGGCTTCGGCCTCATGCGACTTTTAGCCTCAAAATCCTATTTTAATGCCGTATGCATCTTTGTTGACGTCTCTTCACAGACCTATCGGGTGAAAGGGTTGAGATACCCTCAAACCTGACAGCCGGACCACCTCCCTCCGATTACAATTTCTTCTTTGCGGAGTTGCACTCATGAGTACAATTGTGCATCTCGTGTCGCCTAAATGGACGTCTTCCTTTCCTATTGTATATCATCCAGTTGACCTATCTCCTCTCTTCAGTAGGATGTTCGGTGGGGATAGTTGTCAAGGACCAATCTAGTCATGAGAGTGAAATTGTAATTGTTTAAAAATGTGGATAATTATATTATGGATACCGAGGCTCTTGGAATGCGAAATGAAGGGGACTGTGAACAAGATATGAAAACAAGTCTGTCTAAAAGGGGAAACAAACATGTCGCTACATGTAGTCCTCGATATTACAGGAGTTAAGATGAATGCAATTTTCATGTCTTGTTTTACACATTTGGACCTACATTCAACATTTAAGATTTTACCTTGCCTTAGTCCGATCCTCTAATTATGTGACTCAAGAGCAAGTGCGCACATGTACATTGTAGATGTATATGTGATATTACGAGTACTAAGACAAATGCAGTTGATGCAGATAGTGAGGTTGCAGAGAGATCGAAGGTAAGAGAAATGCAATAGATACATGTGATATTCCGACAAACGATAGCGACCAGGGTTGAACCCGAAGAGCTTCTAGCAAGAGAGGGCAAATACCATGAAATGCAGTTTAGCAAAACTGAAGATGAAAAAATCAAGAATCGTAAAAAAAAGGCAGAGACAAGAAATTGAAACATTTGTTGTAAATAAGCAGGTGAGGTGGTGTGCTCAATGACCATTAACGATTGGCTGTGACTTGGAGATTAATTCTGTTCCAGCCCTGAGGAAAGGCTTGAATATCGCCTCTGTATCATGAAAATCATTGTGCACGACGTTCATCAAGAGTGAGGTATCCATTAAGCTGGATATGATTCTATGAGATGGTGACTCGGGCTCGTACACGGCAGCCCACTGCTTGCCAAGCTCGTACGCCTCGTCTTTCCATGCCATGAAGCTAATGGCTTCAACAACGGTAGGTTGGACAATTTCCTTGCCAGGGAAAACACCCCATGTCACGGCATTGGGTCCGTCAGAATGGGTATTGGTGCGGAGATCGCCTTGTTTGTTGATTATATAGTAAGTGATGTTTGGATCACTTTCGATGTGGGGAATGAGCAAGTCGAGGAGGCTCGGACTAACGAAAAATTCGAGGTATGCCTGAAATTGAACATCAGGATCTAAATCGATCACGGGATGATATGAGCACCTACCTTCTGGTATACGTAACCGTTGGCTGGTCCCCAACCAAACGTCTTATGATCACTACGAGCACCGTTGACGGCGGGCTGAGAGTTGATGGTCAAGAACCCCAATTTATTCATCTCTGCTAAGTGGCTGGAAATAACTGCTGTTTCTGCAGAAGGTTTCTGGTCTGACCAAGGAAGTGCTGAAAGATCTCCGATACAAAAGCGAGAGAAGAGGGTTGCAATTTCGTAAAAGGTCTGGGGTTCACCCCAGAGCTTCAGAGCATCATCTTTCTATCGTAATCATAACACTCAACGGGTCGTTCTCATCGGAGTAGATGGAGCATACACACAGTTTGCTTGATCCATATACCATAACCGTCTAGCTCACCATACGCCGGACTCCGAGAATCACCAAATCGACCATTGGGATATTCATCCCAATTCTCGGTACGAAAGAGGTAGGACTTGGTCCTATTCGCCCAAAAGATCGGACGGATGGTTTCAGACCGCCGACTGGGGGTAAGTGACTAGATGACAATCATAATAAGAACTCTGAACCCTAATGAAGATGAAGGCGGGAAATAAAACCATACTTGACGCCATGGCAGAGGTTTTATTGTCTCCACTCTAGGAACAAGGTTGAGTTCTTCAAGAAGCATCTTTGTCCCCCTTTCGAGGTTCATAGTGTAGATATGAAACCCGCGAATTCCTAGAGGTTCGGCAAGGATACGTCTGCACATATCGGCTACGAGCTTCGTACCAAGTTTTCGGACTTGTTCATCGTTATTCTTGACCGGTTCTAGAACATCGAGGAAAGATCGGGGGATAACGGTTTTGGCAAGGCTTGTCGCTCGTGTGAAGCCGTTCCAGGTCTGTATGGGTGCAATTCCGGGAACGATGGGGATGGTGATTCCGTGTGCACGGACACAGTGAACCCATCTGATGAAGATTTCAACGTCGTAGAACATCTGAGTAAAGATTAAGGTGCATCCCGCATCGATTTTATCCTTCAGCCATATCATCTCCTGTTCGAGTTCGTCAGGCGGCAATAACATGTGCTGAGGAAAGCCGGCGATTGCAATATCGAAGTAGTCGTCATAATGTTTATGAATGTGCTTGACGAGGTCAATACCATGAATGAAGCCACCCTCTATAGCCTCCCATTCTTCCTTCCCAACTGGGGGGTCACCTCGGAGTGCCAGCACATTCTGGCAACCGTGCTGTTTTGCTTCCTGGATGATTATGTTTATGTTGAGTGCACACGAGACAGGGTGACTTATTTGAGTGTGATAAGGTCACTCACGCGGAGAGCAATATCCACTTTCTCCTTTGGCATGTTCGTACATGTTAGATGCATGCATGTTTCTATGCCAATAAGCGACTGGCATGTCTTGACCATTTCGGATGTGAGTTCTGATGTACGTCCACCGGCATTCCTTGTCTTTGTGATAAGAGATGGATAAAATAAGTAACAACTGGCTTACCAAGTGATGTCTATGAACTCTGGGCCAAGCGCACGCATGCGCTCTATACGATCAAGAAGGTTTTGCAGACCCTACCCCAAAAAGAATATATGTCAGTTTTTGATGGTAATGAGGAGAAACAACCACCAAGAAGCACCTGAGCAGTACGAGGGGGGAAATACTCAAAAGACCACCAAATTTTATCTTCTCTGGTCCGCTGCTGAATTTTTTGGCTGACTTTCATTTTGTGAGTAAGTTATGTAGTTGGGAGAGATGGAAGAATAAATATCGGATGATAAATAAAAATAAAGATAAAAAAGAGATATCGAGCAAACCACCTGACTACGTTCAGGAATTCTTTTTTACACATTCACTCCCACAAGTTCCTACAATTTTCCTGTCCAACAGCCTCGTTATACCTGTTCTCTGCTCTTAAATTAAGACAAATTGCGATTTTGATATAGGGAAGAAAGATGAGTACTGTTGTCAAGCTTGTATGATATAGATCTTCTCATATTAACTGTCATTATCAACATTCTTTCAAGACTCTTCAATCACCAGCACAATGCAGGTGCCGAACACTACTACCGACAGCACGCCCATGAAAAAAATATGAAGGCTGCAAGGGATGAGTATAACAGTGGAACTCGAAGAATCAACTCACTTGGTCCCTTTGAAGAAAGGTGTCGATGTGCGAAGGTCCCTGTACCCCTTGTAATACTCCCAAACCCCAGCGATCACACAGGCCAGTGAAGCGCCATATTCAACGGCAGAAAGAGGGGTGCCATCGTCATTTTCTTTTTCCGGCTGTCCGGGGACAAGGCGAGATTTCAGTAGGATGGACCAAGAGAGGACCGCAAGCAAGAGAGCGAGTTTGACATGGGAGAGAAAGTTCCGCTCAAGCATGCAGAAATCTCTGGCTTGACTACCTGTATTTTCGACTTCGCTGGGCATCGTAGTGTCAACCCCCAGCTCTCTAAATCATCCACTCAGGGTAAATATGCCATCACGTGTCCATGAGTGCTCATCATGCGATGTACATGATGATCGTGATACTCTGTTGGTATCTGTTTGGTGTTAGTTCGAGTTCTTCTCATCCTGGTTCAAAGCCGTGCTTCAATTGCTTCTTTTGGTCTGGACAATCCTCAATGGGCTTTCTCAAGCGTATATTTTCATTTGGAAGTAAGAAAAAACGATCCCCAACTCCTCAGACATCGGCCCCGTCAATTGACAACGAACGGAGAAGAAAATTGGAAGAAGAACATGAAG
>Ga0154006_1000394_pt1 | contig 14669 bp, 15 predicted proteins | sample TSFL090MetaG_FD_104747 | JGI IMG/M metagenome (GOLD analysis project Ga0154006, IMG submission 104747) | Attine ant fungus gardens microbial communities from Florida, USA - TSFL090 MetaG | ecosystem: Host-associated > Fungi > Mycelium > Unclassified | place: USA: Florida, Wakulla State Forest...
CGCCGAAGTATTCCTGCACGTCTTCCGGCCACTGGTTCGCTTCGGCGAGCAGCATCCGGTTCGGATACTCGGCGTCGATCGTCGCGCGGATCCGCTTCAGGATCGCGTGCGTCTCGGGCAGGTTCTCGTTGCTCGTTCCTTCGCGCGCGACGAGATACGGCACCGCGTCGAGCCGCAGCCCGTCGATACCGAGGTCGAGCCAGAAGCGCATCACCTGCATCACCTCGCGCACGACGGCCGGGTTGTCGAAGTTCAGGTCCGGCTGGTGCGAGTAGAAGCGGTGCCAGTAGTACTGGCCGGCGACCGGGTCGTGCGTCCAGTTCGACGTTTCGGTATCGAGGAAGATGATCCGCGTGCCCGCGTATTTCGTGTCGGTGTCGGACCACACGTAGTAGTCGCGATGCACCGAGCCGGGCTTCGCGCGCCGTGCGCGCTGGAACCACGGATGCTGGTCCGACGTGTGGTTGATCACCAGCTCGGTGATCACGCGGATGCCGCGCGCGTGCGCTTCGCGGATGAAGCGCCGCACGGCGACGACGTCGCCGTACTATCTTGAATATATTCGAAGATGGTTTTCCGCTCACACTAACAAGTTGTGGAGGGTTGGCTATGATTAAAATGAAAGGAATGTTTGAGTTTGTGGTGAGATTTCGGTAAAAAGTCGGGGGGGCTATTTATGGGGCGAGGTTTTAGGTGGCTAAGTGTAGTGGAAAAATATTCCTGTTTCTGATTTTTGTGTTGGCATGGAGTGGGTGTGTTATGGCAAATGATTTCGATGGCGGCGTCCTGAAAGCTGGCGCATTTTCTCTTTCTTGGTCCGGTGGCCTCGCATATGGTTCGAGGCAGATGGCTTTCGACGGTGAAGGAAAATTTTACTTCGCCAAAGGAGACACCATCAATGACTACCTCCAGACGGGTGTGGGGGTTTTTGCGCTCAGTCTACAGAGTAGTGACACGCAGGAATTGAAGGACGTGGCAAGAATCTTGTGCGATAAAGGTATTCAGACGGGCGGTCCGGAAACCCATGATCCTGCGGCAACGTTTAGCGTCGCCTGCCCCGACAAAGGTAAAGTCGTGCTGATGTCGGGATCATTGCGTTTGATCCCCGAGCATCTCAAGCATCAAGTGTTTGATGCGCCGTTCAGACTATCGGAACAGGCGCGTTCGGATGGTCAAAAGATCATTAAATTGGATTTCTCGACGGTAAGCGTCGAACGTAGTGCTGATCGCTACATTGTTTCTGTCAGGTTTATTAATTCAGGAAGCCGATGGGTTAGATTCAAGACGCCTGATCAATGGGATGGGACCGCTCTGGGTGGCCGGCTGGGGGTGGGTGTCGCTGGGAAAATTATCGAGCATGGCGGTATTGAAAAAATCGACAAATCGTGGGCGTTTGGTCTGAGTGGAAAGAAAATAATTAATCGGGAAGAATTCCCGGATGGAATTGTTGTTCTGAATCCGGGGCAATCCAGGGTTTTGAAAATCGAGACTGCCCCGGATTGCAAGGCTGAAAAAGGGCAGTACGAGTTTTCAGGAATTGCCTTTATGAGAATCGAGTACGAGGGATACGGGTGGGGTCTTTCGACGCAGGTAGACTTCAAGCCGATAAAAGTCCCTATCACTTTCGACCACGACTACCCCTCGACCCCGCAGGAACATGAGCAATGGGAGGCCGCGCACCGAGCCACGATGTCATCCCATCCGATCAGTCCCGGCGACGTGTTCACACAGGACGGCCTGTACCGGGCCGTGCGAACGACCGGCAACGGTGCCTATCGCAGTCTCCAACTCAAACCGTTCAAGGCTGGTGATATTGCAACTACCGACAACGTGAAGATGCTGATGGCCACCGCCGATGGCACGGAGTTTGACGGTACGGTGCAGTGGCTATGGGAGGGCAGAGCACCGACGCCGGTCGCTCAGTATTCGTTCGACATCGTCGAAGAGACCGTGCAGTTCTGCAAACCCGGTGCGGCATGTCCGCGTGGTGGCCGGTGGCTTCCGCGCATGCACCGGGGGTGGGATTCGATTCACTATGATCTCGGGGGTATCGCCACGCTACAGCGTGGGCAAATGATGCCCGTAGGGAATCGTGCAGGCGACACCGCCGACTGGGAATGGATCGGCGTCTGACATGGCCGAACGCGCGTGCATATTCCAGCATGACCGTACCACTGCGAACGGGGTGGTGCTTGACGGTCTCGATGACATCGGTCTCGACGACCGAAAGCTCAGCTACCTCGGCGCCCGGGTTCGATGCCCGGCGTGTAACGCCGTCGGGCATATTGAGCCCGACGCCGTGAGGCTGTGGGATGACGATCTTAGCGGCAAGCAGCATGCGCTCGAAGGCGATCTCTGCCGGTGTGCCTGCAATCCGCTGCCACGACTCGTCGCCTCGCGGCGCGACTGGACCGTTGACTAACGTAACGTGCTCTTTATGGAGGCACGATGAAATTTCGCTGGACCCCGCCGCTTCACGACGAGTGGTCGGCAGGCGAGCCGCCGCCGGGCTGGCTATATGCGGTGCTGTTTTTCCTGTTTGTATCTTTGTTTCTCGGTGGCACTGTCGCGACGTGGCCGCAGGGCAAGTCCATGGCGTCGGAAGACTTCGTCCGAACTGCGCTGGCCGCTCCGTTCGTGCTGTGGCTGGCAGTCAGCTTCGTGCTTTACGCGTTCATGTATGACAGCCCCGCGTTCGAAGCCGCGGTGAGGAACGCAGCCCGCTGGCATGTGCTTACGAGATGGCAAAGAAAGGTCCGTTCGGGAGTGGCCGTTCTCGACAGTGTGATCCTTGCGCCAGAGCCGGACCTTGCGGAGCGCATGTTGAAGCTCGAGGGTAGTCCGCCGGAAAATCCCGGGCGAGTGATGCGACTCGATAGTCTCGACGGAGCAGACGGAGTATCGCGAGAGCGTGTCGTCATCGAAAAGCTGTTGACGCCACTGGCGACGCGGCTGGCCAAGGCTATGCGCAGCGGTTCGTTTGACATCGTGATGCAGTGCGAGCATTCCGAATCTTCCGTCAATGTTCACGCAGCATGGGCTCAACTGAAATTGCCTGGGAAGCCGCTCATCCGGTGGTTGAGCAACGATCAGGACCCGAGTTTTGCGGATGCCTGGTTCGAGGGCAGCTCAGATGCGCGCTATGCGGATTCTTTCGTACATGGTGGGCTCCCCAAATACCGGCTTGTGCTGGCCTGGCATCTTGACGACGTGGGGGCGGACGTCCAGCCGGACACTTCGGAAGCGGCAGTCGCGTTGCTACTCGGCTCACCTGCCCTCATGCGCGAAAAGCCGGAGATGAAGCGTCAGGGATGGTTGTTGCGCCAGATCGTTACCGATGCCGACGAGTTGGACAAGGCGCTTGCGCTGCTGGTGGCTGCGGAACAGGTGCCGCGTGAGCGGATTCATCACTTCTGGTATAGCCGCCTCCGGGGCCTCGCGCTGCATGCGACACTAGGAGCCGTAAAGGACACCGAGCTGAACGTGGAGAAACATGCGCTCGATTCGGCGATTGGCCCGCAGGCGCCGGTAGCGCGATGGTTGCTTCAGGCGCTGGCGGTGAAGATGGCGCATTTTGGCCAAGGGGCGCAACTTGTCGCACTGCCTCGGCCAAATGGCGCCGCACTGAATATAGTCGTCAAGGATACGCCTACGGCGGACCTACCGTGGAAAGCCGAATACGAATACGCCCTGTTCCCATGGGTCGAGTTGGCCGGCTGCATGAGTCTTTGGACGTTTCTTGTCCTGATGTCGCCCAACGACACGTGGGGCACTGTTCAGACCGTTTTTACGGTCGTGATCGCCATCGTCGTCGTGCTGAATTTTGCGTGGCGCATTTTCTGGGGGCCTCGCCTCTATACGGACGAAGTTTTTCGCCTGTACGGATAACCCGCCGCGCCGGACACTGCCGTTTTTACGTGTGCGCTATGGCCGTGGCAATTCGCGGGTAGCGGGCGACCTATGCGGCACTCGCCTCACATCCGCGGAATCGACCGTATGTCGGAGCTGTCGCCGGCCGCCGGATCGTCGCCTGCTTCGGGAAGCGGCATACCGGGGTCGTACCGCACCACCGCCCGGCGCTCGATCCGGTGCGCGAACGTCGGCGGCGTCTTGACCTCGTCGCCGAAGCGCGCCCGCACGAACGCTCGCAGCAGCGCGGTGCGAACATCCGGCGCGTGCCGCGCAGGTCGACGGGCCGTCGATGAAGCACGCGTCGCATTCGACGCCGTCGCCGTGCCGCGCGATCCGCAGGTCGCCGACGCGTTCGAGCACCGCACCCGCGTCGGCGCACGACGCCGACGGCGCGAAATGCGCGTCGGGCCGCCGCAACGCGTCGCACGCGGCGGTCAGGATCACCTTCGGTTCGACGGCCGTGAAGCACAGCGTGTCTTCGTCGTCCGCGCACAACGCACGTGCGCACCAGTAGTCGAGGGTCGTTCCGTCGAGTTCGTCGGTTCGCATGGGCGAGGCTCCGTCAGGTTGCGCCGGGGGCGGGGCGCTCATCATGCAAGCGACGTGCCCGAGGCCGGCACCGCGCGCATTCGCGCCACGAGCGGATACTGATCCGACGCGTGCCGGGCCAGCATGCTGCGATGCACCGCCACGTCGATCAGCAGTTCGCCCGGATGGATCCAGATCCGGTCGAGCGAGAACACCGGGCACAGCGTCGGGAACGTGCGCGGCGCCGGCGCGCGGCGGAAGTGCGTGACCAGTGCCTGCAGCGCGCGGCCGCGGACGAACCATTCGTTGATGTCGCCCATCAGGATCACCGGCATCGCGCCCGTGTCGAACGCGGCGAGGAGCCGCCGCACCTGCGCGCCACGCTCGTTCGCCGACAGCCCGAGATGGGTGGCGACCACGCGGATCGTGCCCGCGCCGCAGTCGACGTCCGCGTCGAGCGCGCCGACGAACGCGAGCCGGTCGTCGATCGCGAGGAGCTTCTGATGATGCGACGCGCCGCGCGGATGCGTGTCGTCGAGCCGGAACCGGATGCCGCGATGCGCACGCCACGCGGCGCGATAGACCGGCGGCCAGTCGCGCTCCAGCGCGTAGATCATCGCGAAGTCCCACGCGAGCACGTAGATGCGCAGGTTGTGCCGCGCGGCCGCGAGTGCGTGCAGGAACGCGGCGAGCGTGTCGGGCAGGCCGTCGTCGGCGCCGGTGGGCGACAGGTGCATTCGGCTGTCGACGTCCCAGCCGACGATGAACACCGTATGGCGTGCCCGGCGCAACGCCGCGCGCAGCGTCGCGAAATACGCGTCGCCGTCCACCAGCATCGCGAAGCGGTCCGCGTGCCGGATCGTGTCGCAATTGCGGCCGCGTTCGAGCAGCCCGTGACGCGCCGGTTCGTCCGGGTGCGACGGAGCGTCTGCCGTACCGTCGGGGTCCGCCGTCGCACGGGTGTCGCGCGTCATGCGGTCCGGCACGATCATCGGGCGTCGACGTCCCGGTCGCCGTCGATGCGTTGCAGCAGCACGTCGCAACGCGCGCGCAGCGCCTGCAGTTGCGGCGAATCCGCGTCGATCCGGATGCGTTCGCCGCTGTCCGGATCGCCGTACGCGCGCGCGATCTCGTCGATGCCTTGCGCGATCGTCATGGACGCGTGCGCGATCCTGATCCGCTCGAGCCAGCCGCATTCGGCGTGATGGCACGCGAGCCACGCGCGCAGCGCGCCGACGGCCTGGCTGGTCGTAAGCCATGCACCGCCGCGCATGCGCGCGGTCAGCTGGCGCGTCACGAGGTAGGAGAGCAGGTCGGTCTGGGTCACGCCAAACTCCTTATCGAGGGGTCGGGACAACAGGTTCGTACGCCGGCGATGCTTTGCAGCGCTTCGCAAATTGCCGCAAATTCCGCGCCGCTCGTGCGCGAGAACGACACCGAGATGTCGTCGGTGTCCGGATCGTCGTCCGATTGCTGGACGATGAACCGTTTCACGCGTACGCGGCCGGTGCCGATCGTGTCGTGCAGCGTGCCGAGCGTCAGGCCGCCGCGCTCGACCACCAGCCGCAGCGTGCGCTGCTGCCGTTGCGCGATGAAACGGCGCTCGAGCGGTTTCACGCCCGCGAGGATCGCCAGCACGATCGCGGTCGCGCCGATCGACCCGACGTACATGCCGCCGCCCGCGGCCAGCCCGACGCCGGCCACGGCCCACAGGCTCGCGGCCGTCGTCAGCCCGCGCACGACTTCGCCGCGCAGCAGGATCGAGCCGGCGCCGAGAAAGCCGATGCCGGAGACCACCTGCGCGGCGACCCGCGACGGATCGAGCACGACGCCGTTCTGGCCGCGCACGTCCTCGAAGCCGAAGGTGGAGACCAGCATCACGAGGGCCGAGCCGACGCAGACCAGCATGTGCGTGCGCAAGCCGGCGGCCCAGTTGAGCCGTTCGCGTTCGAGCCCGATCACGCTGCCGAGCAGCGCGGCGAGCAGCAGGCGTCCGAGGAGTTCAATATGGCCGATCATCGTGGCCTCCCTTTTATTTGGCGTACCGGAGCGGTTCGATGCGTAAAAGGGACGCAAGGTGCGTGCCGGACGGGCCGGCGCCGGGCACGGCGCGTGCGCGTGGGGCCGGCGGCGCGCGCGGCGATCATGCGGCGCGCATTTTTTGCATCGCCATCGCAGATAAGTACAGGGGGCCAGGATGCAACATCAACCGGATGCACAGGTTCGCGACCCGTATCGCGGCCACGAGATTCGCGTATGGGCGCGGCGCAATGAGCGCGGCGCGTGGGCCGATGAAGTGCAGGTGTATGTCGATGGCGCACGCATCGAGCTGCATGTGCCGGAGTCGACCCATCCCGAATGGGTGAGCGAGGATGAAGTGCTGCGCGCGGGGGGGGGAGCGCGGGCGCTATCTGATCGACAAGCGGGTCGATGACGACTGACGCGGCGTTACCCGACCGGCACGGGGGCGCGATTGCGTGACCCGATGCCGGCGCCGCGCGGACGATGCGGGTCAGGTAAGCGGTTTAGCCGTTACGGCCGCGCCGCGATCTCGTCGAGATGCCACAGCAGATCGGCCGGATCGTCATACACGCGCAGCGCGCCCGCGCGTTCCAGCTCGTCGCTGCCGTAGCCGCCCGACAGCAACCCGACGCCGAGCGCACGGCAGCGGCTCGCGGCGAGCATGTCCCAGATGCTGTCGCCGACCACCACCGTATGTTCGATCGGCACGTTCAGTTTCACCGCCGCGGTCAGGAACAGGTCGGGGTCCGGCTTCGCATACTTCACCTGGTCGCGCGTGACGACCACGTTCTTGGCCGGATCGACGCCGAGCGCCTCCAGATTGATCGCGGCGGTTTCCATCCGCCCGCTGGTCGCGATCGCCCAGCGAATGCCGGCGTTCGTCAGCGCGGCGAGCGACTCGCGCGCGCCCGGCAGCGGCCGGACCTGCGCGCGCAGCCGCTGGTACGCGGCCGCATGCAGCCGCGCGAGCCGTTCGACGCGTTCGGCGTCGATGTCGCCGGCCGTCTCGCGCAGCAGCTGGTTGAGGAACAGGCCGCCGCTCATCCCGATCTTGCGGTGGATGCGCCACACCGACAGCTCGATGCCTTCGGCGTCGAGCGCTTCTTTCCACGCGAGCACGTGCTGGTAGACGCTGTCGACGAGCGTGCCGTCGAGATCGAACAGAAATGACGTTTCAATGCGCATGTGAATCTCCCGGCCCGACGGGAATCGGGCGTATCGTCCGCAAAACCTGAAGCGTCACATTATCGGCGCCCGGCCGTGTCATCGCCATGTCCGCGCGCGGCGGCCGGCAGCGGCGTGTTGAACACCGCTGGTACAATCGCGCCGATGCGGCGGGCCGCCTGCCCGCGCAACCCGCGCCGCCAACCTTCGTCGACTTCCCGTATGGCAACCCCGGACGCCGTCAGTTCCGAACAGTCGTGGTGGGGCGTTCTGGCCCTGGCACTCACTGCCTTCATCTTCAATACCACCGAATTCGTGCCCGTCGCGCTGCTGAGCGCGATCGGCGACAGCCTGCAGATGCAGCCGACCGCCGTCGGCCTGATGCTGACGATCTACGCGTGGGCCGTGGCCGTCGTGTCGCTGCCGCTGACGTTCGTCACGCGTCACGTCGAGCGCCGCAAGCTGCTCAGCGTCGCGCTGCTGGTGTTCATCGGCAGCCATGTCGTGACCGGCGTCGCGTGGAATTTCACGGTGCTGATGATCGGCCGGCTCGGCATCGCGTGCGCGCATGCGGTGTTCTGGTCGATTTCCGTTCCGCTGGCCGTGCGGCTCGCGCCCAGCGATCGCAAAAGCCGCGCGCTGAGCCTGCTCGCGATGGGCACGGCGATCGCGATGGTCGCCGGCATTCCGCTCGGACGCGTGATCGGCGAGGCGCTCGGCTGGCGCACCACGTTCCTCGTGATCGGCGGCGCGGCGGCCGTCGCGTTGCTGATGTTGCGCATGACGCTGCCGTCGCTGCCGAGCCAGGGCGCGGGGTCCCTCGCCAGTATCGGCACGTTCCTGCGCAAGCCGGCGCTGGTGTCGTTGTACGCGATCACCGTGCTGGTGGTCTCCGCGCATTTCACGTCGTACACGTACATCGAGCCGTTCGTGCAGAGCGTCAATCATGCGAGCAACAGCCGGATTACCTACGTGCTGATCCTGTTCGGCGTCGCCGGCATGCCGGCCGCGCTCTGCTTCAACCGCGTGTTTCCGGAACGGCCGGCCGATTTCCTGCTCGCGTCGATCGTCGCGCTGTCGGCGTGCCTGCTGATCCTGTTCCCGTGCGCGCTCAATATCGTCACGCTGTCGGTTCATACGCTGGTGTGGGGCGGCGCGATCGTCTGCTTTGGTCTCGCGATGCAGGCGTGGGTGCTGAAGCTCGCCCCCGACGCGACGGATCTCGCGGTGTCGATCTTCTCCGGGCTGTACAACGTCGGCATCGGCGCCGGCGCGCTGCTCGGCAACCATATCGCCGGGGATTACGGACTGCCGTGGATCGGCACGTTCGGCGGCGTGGTCGGGATCTTCTCGGCCGGAATCGCGTGGGCCGCGTTGCGGCTGCATGAGCGGCGGGCGGTGGCGTAGCGCGCCGCTTCACTGTCGCGCGGACGATCGACGATCCCGCCGCAATGGCGGCCTCAACCGGCCATGCTCGACGGTCGCGGCGCCGGATTCGCGTTGCCGCGCACCTCGTTCGGCGTCATGCCGGTCCAGCGCTTGAACGCATGCCGGAAACTCGCGGCATCGCTGAATCCCAATACCAGCGCGATGTCTTCGGTGCTCAACGCGGTCGTGCCGAGATAGTCGATCGCCAGCGCCCTGCGCACGCCCGTCAGCAGTTCGTTGTAAGACGTGCCCGCGGCGTCGAGCTTGCGGCGCAATGTTCTTGACGTCATGTGCAGCGTCGCGGCGATCGCGTCGATGTCCGGGAATCTGCCGGGGCTGCGCGTCAGTGCGTCGTAAACGCGCAGCGTGACGCCGGAGCGATCGTGGAGTTCATCGAGCAGCTGCGCGCAGTGTCGCGACACCTGGGCCGCCGTGATCGGGTGGGCAAGCTGAGGCGAGCGCGACAGCCAGGCGGCGGGAAAGCTCAATGCATGGCAATCCTGATCGAATTCGACCGGACAGTCGAGCGCTTCGGCAAGCTGCGCCGCATGGGCCGGTTGCCCGCAGGCAAATCGCGCGCGGACCGGCACGCACCACGGTCCCATCACGTCCTTGACGAAGGTCGCGTGGAGCACGAACTGCATTTCGAGCAGGAAGCCGTACAACCGTGCGTCAAGCTCGGGTAGCGCGACGTCTTCCCGGGCGGGAAAACGCCAGGACGCCAGATCGTCTTCCATGACCCAGCGAATGCCGAGCAAGCCGTTCGCGAGCCGGTGGAACCGGACCGCCGCATCGAACGCCTGCCCCAGCGTTTCGGCGCACAGCGTCGCGTACCCGTACATCCCGTAGCTCGACGCATGCAGCAACCTGCCGACCCGCACGCCCAGATCGGCGCCCGGATAGTGCCGCAGCGCGTTGCGCACGGCCGTCAGGAATTGTTGCGCCGAGGTCAGCGTGAACGGGTTCGACACGTCGTTCGGGGCGAGATCGGTTCCGGCGAGCACCGTGGACGTTTCAAGGTCCAGATGCGCTGCGACTTCCATCAACGCCGCGAGTTTCGACGGGGACGAGCGCTTTTCGGACAGGGTCGCCAGATCGGCCGGCAACGACCGCAGGCCGGCGCCAGGGCCGGCTTGCGTCGGGTTCAATCGGATGATGCTGCTGCTCATTTCTGAATCGGGTCGTCGGTTCTCGTCGCGGCCCTGAAGCGGGGCATCCGTTGCATCGAAGCGCCACGGGCCAGGGTCGCAGTGACCACGTTACGTCAATCCGCGGGTTCCGTGTGGTAGCGAACCCGGACAATTTTCGCGTCCGTTTCAAACATATCCAAAGCCCCGGTCGCCGGCCATAGTGGCGGCACGTCACGGCCCATCTGCGCGCTCGTGTCGAAAAATAAACAGGGAGATACCGTCTGATGAAGTCGATGAAACTGGCGGCGGCTGCCGCCATGCTGGTCGCGAGCGCCGCAGCGCACGCGCAGTCCGCGGGAAACAACGTGGTCGGAATGGGCTGGTTGAGAATCGCCCCGCAAACCTCGAGCGATCCGCTCGAAATCGGCGGACACGCCGTGCCCGACACGGGCGCGAGCGTCGATAACGCCGACACGCTCGGCATCACCGTCACGCACTTCCTGACCGACAACATCGCGGTGGAGACGGTCGCCGGCATTCCGCCGAAATTCAAGTTCTCGGGCACCGGTGTGTTGTCGTCCGCGGCGATCAATCCGCTCGGGGACGTCCGCCAGTGGAGTCCGGCGCTGCTGCTGAAATACTATTTCGGCCGCGCGGATGCGCGATGGAGACCCTATCTCGGCATCGGCGTCAGCTATATCTGGTTTACGAACGCGCATGTCGGCCCCGCATTCCAGCAGGCGTTGAGCGCGCAATTGACGCACGGCGCGACGACGGGCCTGTCGACCAGCGCGGACGTCGACAGCGCCTGGTCGCCGGTTTTCAATGGCGGGTTGAATTACCAGTTCGACAAGCATTGGTCGGCCGGGCTTTCGGTGTCCTACCTGCCGTTCGGGACGAAGGCCCATCTGAGCACCCGGCTGCCGAACGGTACTGTGGTCAAGAGCGTCGCGAAGATCACGCTGGATCCGCTCGTCACGCTGGTGTCGGTCAATTACGCATTCTGAGCGGGGGAGGCGACGGCGGCGATCGGGTTCGCAAGGGCTGGGCGTCGCCGCCATCGCTGCATGTCAATCGCTGCTCGCCACCCATGGCACGCCGCATCAATGCGGCCCGTCAGTCCTGATCCCCGCAGCATCGAGCCGCCTGAGCTTCGCGTACAGCGTCGTGCGTGACATGCCGAGTTGCCGCGCGGCCGCCGACACGTTGCCGTCGTGTTCGTCGAGCGCGCGGCGGATCGCTTCGAGCGACTGTTCGTGCAGGCTTGCGTGCGGATGCGGGCTGGCGGCCGGCGCTCACGAGCACAGTGAGCAACTTCAAACACGAGAGTCTGCGATCCCAGTCGAAGCTACCGCGGAAATGTCTGATTGCCGGCCAACTGATCGACCGTTCCTGACCGACCAGCGCCCGCTCGTCGAGCCGCTACACACCGAAGAACGCCAGCCCTGTCAGTACGATGCCGATCGCGGCAGCACCCATCGACAGGCGTTGCATCCATTTCCGCCGCGTGAGAATCGTGATCGCAGCAAGCGCGATCGAGATCTGGATGACGGTAGTGGCCTGCGCCCAACGATGGTGCCGGTGTAGCCGCTCCTCGCTTGCGGTATTGCTCTTCACGACTTCTTGCTCGAGCGCTTCGGCGCGCTTGCGGATCGGCTCCTTCTCTTCGCGATACCGCGCCGCGTCTGCTTCGAAACGCTTTCTTTGCGGCGACGCTTCCGGGCTCAAGGCCGCGCCGAGCTCGGCTAGATTCTGCTTGTCGCCCTTTGCCTGGTAATAGGCCCACAGGTTGGCTGCCTCGGTTTTCTGGATCGCGGCCTCGTTCTTGTGCAGCAACGCGAAATTCTCGTCCGCACCGCTCTGGTATGCGGAAATCGCGCCGACGCAGGCGAGGACAGCAGTCATCACGGCAATGCGCGCCGCTCCGTGGTCTTCTCCATGCTCAGCATGGTGCTCTACTGCATGATCGTGCGGGCCGTGAACTTCGAAATCTTCTGGCATGACATGAACGTTCGCATGAGTTGAAGGGCTGATACGCGATTCCCACGCACGTGAGGAGCGGGTAGCAAAAGTGCTAGCACTATCGCTGGGTCGCAGCGCAGTTGGGGCAGTCCGTTCGTGCGAAAGTGTGAACGAACGGACGATGGTCTGCGGAACCTCACGCCGTTTGAATGCCGACTCCCGCCAAAAGGGCGACGGTTCGACATTGTGCATGAATAGCATCGGCGACGAGCGTCGATATTCCGCATACCGACCGATCTCCATCCGGTCGTTCGCAGAAACCGGCGCCGAAGCCGAAAACCAGGCGGCCAATCCGATCGCTTTTCTCTCAGGAAAACCCTAATCCCCCCTCGGCAGACCGCCGGTCTCAGCCGGTTTACCACTACCGAAGGCAGCCGCATCGTCCCTCCGCCCAAGCAATACCCCGACCACCCACGACCGCGCTCCAGCAAGCTTCTCAGCCCGTATACCTAGCCAAAAAAGTATGGCGCGGCGCAATATCTCGCGTCATGAGCCCGATTTCAATACCTGCCAGGTATCAAAAAACACGCCCAAAAGTATTGGACGCCCCATTTCCCCGCCGCGTATAAATCCGTCCCATGAACTCCCCACACGCAGCGTGCCCCATGTCCCCGATCACCATCGAACGCATCGAAACCCGCCTCGTCGACCTGCCGACGATCCGTCCGCACAAGCTGTCGGTCGCCACGATGCACGGCCAGACGCTGATGCTGGTGAAGGTGACGTGCAGCGACGGCGTGACGGGCCTCGGCGAAGGCACGACGATCGCCGGGATGGCCTACGGCCCGGAAAGCCCGGAAGCGATGAAGCTCGCGATCGACGCGTATCTCGCCCCGGCGATCATCGGCCACGACGCGACGCGCATCCAGGCGCTGATGGCGTTCCTCGGCAAGCTCGCGAAGGTCAATCACTTCGCCAAGAGCGCGCTCGAAACCGCGCTGCTCGACGCACACGGCAAGCGTCTCGGCGTGCCGGTCAGCGAACTGCTCGGCGGCCGCCGGCGCGATAGCCTGCCGGTCGCGTGGACGCTCGCATCGGGCAACACGGCGACCGATATCGCCGAAGCCGAACGCATGCTCGACCTGCGTCGCCACAACGTGTTCAAGCTGAAGATCGGTGCGAAGGCGCTCGACGCGGATATCAAGCATGTGGCCGAGATCAAGCGGGCGGTGGGCGAGCGCGCGTCGGTGCGCGTCGACGTGAACATGGCGTGGAGCGAAACGCAGGCCGCACGCGCGATTCCGGCGCTGGCCGATGCCGGTTGCGAACTGGTCGAGCAGCCGGTCGCGTCGGCCGCGGCGCTCGCGCGGCTGATGCGCCGCTTCCCGGTCGCGCTGATGGCCGACGAAATCCTGCAGGGCCCGGACAGCGCGTTCGAGATCGCGAAGCAGCACGGCGCGGATGTGTTCGCGATCAAGATCGAACAGAGCGGTGGCCTCTTCGCCGCGCAGCGCGTCGCGGCGATCGCGGATGCGGCCGGCATCGAGCTGTACGGCGGCACGATGCTCGAGGGCGCGTTCAGCACGGTGGCGTCCGCGCATCTGTTCGCGAGCTTCGCGAACCTGCAGTGGGGCACCGAACTGTTCGGACCGCTACTGATCACCGAGGAAATCCTCACGACCCCGCTCGACTACAGCGATTTCGAGCTGACCGTGCCGAGCGGCCCGGGCCTTGGCATCGAACTCGACGAAGCGAAGGTCGCGCGCTTCACCCGCGACGGGCTGACGAAAGTCTCCCGCTAACCGAATCCGTATCAGGACATCACGATGCTTTTCCACGTACGCATGGACGTCAACATCCCGGCCGACCTGCCGGCCGCGGTGGCCGACGAAATCAAGGCCCGCGAGAAGGCGTATTCGCAGGACCTGCAGCGCAGCGGCAAGTGGCGCCACATCTGGCGCATCGCCGGCGAATACGCGAACTACAGCGTGTTCGACGTGTCGGGCAACGCCGAGCTGCACGAGATCCTGACCGGCCTGCCGCTGTTCCCGTACATGAAGATTTCGGTGACGCCGTTGTGTCGCCACCCGTCGTCGATTCACGACGGCGACGTTTGAGCCACGGAGTCGCCGCTGCTCCGGCAGCGAGCACCCCGGGTCACCATTCCCCAATACACGTGGAGACACCATCATGAGCGTCAAAGTTTTCGATACGAAGGAAGTCCAGGACCTGCTGAAGGCCGCGTCGAACGCGGGCGGCAACGGCGCGAACGGCACGAAGGGCGGCAACGCACGCACGCAGCAGATCGTCCAGCGTTTGCTCGGCGACCTGTTCAAGGCGATCGACGATCTCGACATCACGCCCGACGAAGTGTGGGCCGGCGTCAACTACCTGAACAAGCTCGGCCAGGATGGCGAAGCAGCGCTGCTCGCGGCCGGCCTCGGCCTCGAGAAGTATCTCGACATCCGGATGGACGCCGAGGACAAGGCAGTCGGCCTCGACGGCGGCAAGCCGCGCACGATC
>Ga0154006_1000395_pt1 | contig 14642 bp, 15 predicted proteins | sample TSFL090MetaG_FD_104747 | JGI IMG/M metagenome (GOLD analysis project Ga0154006, IMG submission 104747) | Attine ant fungus gardens microbial communities from Florida, USA - TSFL090 MetaG | ecosystem: Host-associated > Fungi > Mycelium > Unclassified | place: USA: Florida, Wakulla State Forest...
ATATATATGAGTTGGTTGACAGCAAACATAGATTTACTCAACGTTTACCTTCAGCTTGGTTTCAAAAGCACCTGTTCTCATCAGCCATTCAGTTGGTAAGGCTGAACGTTGTGTACGTTTGGTTCCTTGTGTCGAAGTATTTGAAGTGGTACGGTTACAATGTGTTGCTTGAGGGGGGATCGGAAGGTTTGGCGCATTGTTGCTGAGGTCATTGCCGAAAAGTCTTGCACTGCCTGTGTAAGCACGAGAACGGGAGCTAGATTTCCGTCCTCCAACATTAATTTGAGAGTTGGTTGGAGGAAGAGGTGAAATATCCATCGGTTCGGCATATTCACGGTCCGGAGTAAGAGGAGCGTCATCCTTCGAGGGAGAGTTTAACGAGACAGTTGACGCAAATGATATCTCTAAATCTGAGGATAGGAATTCGTCAACATCGCACTGGTCAAAACGGTGACTGCGCTTCTGAGACGGTTGTATGAGCTGTTGATCTTTTGTTCGAAATAAAGACGCCATTTCGTCGGAAGCTTCGCACGACGTATTCTCTTCAGATGAGCAAAGTAAAACTAAGCAAATGGCAATGTCGGTTTGTATCGGCGAATTGTTAGGGGCTATTTAAGTCCAGATTATGGAGAAAGGTGCTGAGTCCAAATTGTAACAACATATTAGAGAACACGAACCAGTTTCTGGGCAACCTTGTTAATGTTAGCCGGTTCGAGTGAACCGTCTACTGAATTATAAACATTATTGTTAGCGATGTGTTATACTACGAAAGCATATGTGGCATATACAGCACTGAAATGGCTTTCGGTGCACATATCCAGAAATCGAAACCCAAAAGACATAATCCGATTGCAATAACCAATCACGGAGTACAGCATCCTACAAATGGGACGAACCTTGTGTACAGTAAATAGGACAACCGCTTTTGATGGCGAGAGAGTAAGAATAGACACTTCTAACAGTGCTGGTGCGTGTCTTGAAGGCTCTCACGAATTCGTGGAATTCCAGATAAAAACGTTGAGCTTTGTGGGTCCAGCTCTGGCGCCTACCGAAAAGGTTGGCATTTCTATGCCTGAATAAGAGTGAGGGTACTCACAAAAAATGGAGATGAAAGTATGCTTCGTTTTTATGGAGAAAAAGGGAGTCGGATTATTATGCTGCACACGATTCTGTTGGACGAAGCGTACATATTACGGCCGTTTTAATGTCTTTATTTGGCCAATGTTCAACTTGTCACATGACCACGAATCAGAGCCCTTGACAGGTGAAACGCTTTCATCCATCAATAATTGATCAATTGATAGTGGTCCAGTCAAATACTTTATTAGTTTCCTGGATCGCGCCGATACCTTCCTAGCAGTATTACATACAAATTGAGCTCAATCGTTCCTGACGTACAGGCTCTTGCTGGGGCATTTCGGATCGATTTGCGACCATCTAAATCGTGCTCAACCACCAGAAAAGATAAACAAAAAGGTAAAAGCGCACAGCGGAAATGTCGGTCGGAGATTCTCATAATGCACCTCAGGATACTTTTGCTTTATTGTTTCAATCAAGTGGTCGTATACGATCTGATTGGAAAAGTCAGCTCTTCTGCTGCTATTACAACATGCGGCGGAATGATGTAAAGTGATGCTGGATGAACAACTCACCTCATATCCAGCTGCATTGAGATGTAATCCATCAATAAGATACGCGACTAAGGACTCCTCTTGATGGCCGGCTGCGTCCCAAAGTAGATTCCAGACATCCACTTGGCCAACGTCGTGTTGCTTGCCAATTTCCCGGACTGCATCAGCATATTCTTTCGTCGTCGCAAACAATCGATCCAGCGCCAGTGGCGGATCACGCGATTGCAGATCGGCAAGCCTCTGATATGTGTTGATAGGGGGAGGTGTGAAGAGGATCACCCTGGTGCAGGGTGAGTAATATTCTGAATCAGGCGACTTGACCATTTTGATCATTTTAGTCAGATTTTCTTTGAACCGTTGCAGGGGAACATGCTGGGGTGATGGGGGAATGCATGCATCATTTGCGCCAAACCAAATGGTGAGGAGCTGGACACGAGGCCCCTTCTCATCCCGCCTTGGGAATATCTAGCTCGAGTTCAAGAGGTAAATGGTACCGACAGAACACATTTTCACACCTGTTCAAATACAGGCAATGCCCAATCTGTGTTATAACCGCTGAGTCCGCGGTTCATCACATCTAAGCTTCTTGAATAGACATCTGTTCCATTGCATGTTGAGGACGGTAGCAAACCAGTAGATAATCATACTTGCGGGAAAGGCGCTGGCCAAAACTATTCAAATTTGGTTCCCATGCGCCTTGGGTGATCGAATCACCGAAGAGCATGAAAACGTCGGAATCAACGATAGGCATGGGGTATGTCAAGAAGTTATCTTAATCAGGTGTGTGATTCGCCCGCGGCAAATACCGAAATTCCTTTATGAGTATCACCGAGGAGAGGATACCTCTGAGGGTGTCTAATAATACAGCATATCTGTGGAAGGTCGACGGTATGTATCGCTCACTTTCAAGGTCCTTCTACTTACACTTCAAGATAGATATTGCGACGCTTCGTTCAAAGTATCATATTTGCGGTATCCTTACAGGCACACTCCCTCATTTATCACAACAAAACGTGTTTCTGGGGACACCCTTGGTTCTACTCCCTGAAGAGGTTGTCTTGTTGGTGGAAAATGGTATTAAACTGTTTGTGGCGTCCCAGAATACTGAACCTTGTTCCAGAGATAGCAGTCATTGTAAATGATCCTGTTGCCCATCTCCGACCAAGTATATCGGAGCTGGAAAGTTGGAACGAGGAACAGCAAGCCTCATTTCGGCAACAAATCATTTCCAAGGAAACAAAGGCTACGAAGAAGGACGACTGTCGATCTTTCACTGAAGAAGCTCTCAAGAAGCGGAAGGAACGTGAGGATCGTAGACGGCTTACAACGATGAAGCTTGCAGAAGGATCCAATGCCGAGGACATCAATACACCCTCTCCCGATGTTTTGCGCTCAGAAGAACCAGATGCCGTCACACAGTCCACTCAGTCATCCATCTCTCGGCAACCAGCTGCCTCAGCAAATTATGTTATTACTATTCCCGCTGCTTCAGAGTATCAGTGGTACAATGCCGACCAGGCCACTTTTAGAACAATAGGGGACGCTCAGAAGGCAGGCATCTGGACTTATCCTTCTAGCCTCATTGAACGTGCTAGATGTGGCGTTTTTCAAAGTTTGTCGGCACGTGGGTATTTCATAGGAAGCGGTATCAAGTTCGGAGGAGATTATCTTGTCTATCCAGGTTAGCCCTTGTCTCTCAGCTTGTGATCCCGTTGTTTGATATAGAAGCACTTACATAGGCGATCCCCTGAGGTATCATTCTCACTTCGTGGCTACTGTAGTTGAATCCCCTGAAGGGGCCCTTCGGCCGATGGAGATAGTCGCCCACGGTAGACTAGGTACTGCCACAAAAAAATCACACCTTCTTTGTACCTGGGATGATGTTAAAAAAGAGGTGTCGTATCTCTCAATTGAGTGGGCAGGTTTCGGTTGAATCATAACAAGAGACCTCATCATTATCCACTGTATCAAATGTACATGAGGCCTAATCGAACTTTCTTCTCCCGATCTTAACACGGCTTTGGGTAGGCTTCACATGTCGTGTTGGCTGCAAGGCGCTTTTCACATCAAGTTTGATACCAGTTCCTTCCTCAACGCATTCAGAAGTATCACTGAAGGTACGACGTCTATGTCCGCTTCCACGATTTGGTTCGATTGGGGGAAACACAAAGTCAAGGAACTTTGCTACCAAGTCATTGAGAAAGACCACTGGAGCGAATACCCGTAGACGAATAGGAATGAAGGGCGATGGATGACGAATAATGTCATTGTCTGTCTTGCTTGTAGGATTGAAAGGGTTGATAGGCGAAGGTCTTGCATGTGTGGCAATGATAGTGTACTGGTTGGGTTGTGTAAGTTATTGGCCGCGATTGGATTCATCAACCGTACCAATGGAAACACGAAAGCAAACAGAGCGAAACTGGCCAGGCCTGTGCCCAACGTACATATCAGAGCAGAGGGGAGACCTGGTTGGATCTTTCAATGTGAAGATGATTCTGCAGAAGATATCATGCCCACCGAAAGCAAGATAGTACATCCAACGCTCTTCCAGGTGCCGTATCCGACCTGCAAACGAGAAACCACGATTGACCCAAACAGGTCTGGAGGTTGAGTTCATACGTCAGAGCTGTTTTGGCTGGCTTGGATACCATGAAATCTTACTCGAAAAAATAATAGCTAGCATCATATCGTGAGTCGTCTTATACAACAGCCGGTTTTCGAGGGTACTTACGAGTCTACCCAACATAGGAAGGCAAGTTCTAGTCCACAGCCAACAATAGGAATCTTCTTCAAGCTGTATGAAACCACAACAGATGTAAAGGCCATGACAATTCTATAAGCAGATGTTGCGACTTGGTTTAAAAGATTGAAATAGGTTCGTGGGGGTCGCACGACGGCGCGAGTCCCATAACGTAGAATATATGTTCTTTGGGCTATGACATTGCACCAGGACACCTAACGATGGATTGAAACAAACTCTTGTTCAGCATAGTTCTCAGGAATTAACACTGAAGTGGGACAGACATTTAGGTAGAAGGAAATGCTGACAACAGGGAGTAACCAAAAGGCCTGATAGAACCGACCCACGTTCCGGTGCAGCCACTTCTCCTGGTTACTGACGAGAGGATGCAGAAAAATATCATAGATATAGATCGACGTCACTGATAGTAGATTGAGGAGCATTGATTTAAACAAGTTTTCCCGAATCTCAGCATCACTTACAGGGAGTCAGTGTGTTTGCCTTTCTACCACGTCAATGACCACACACCTGACGATCGCTGAAAATAACGTGTTGACGCGAAATGAGTCGTAAAGCCCTCTGAGTGCCCAGCTGACCTGTAACAAGAGATTCTCGTGTAATGGGATAAAATGAGGGTACATTGCCCGAGCATTCATGATAGCAGGGATGTGTGATCGGAAAGAAACGCTAAAATGATGTAGTAATCGATGTCGTTGCTGACAGGAAATTAGGTTATAGCGTTAAATCCTCCAGTTCCAAACACTCATTCGTGACTCAAGAGGGATAGGATTTTTTCCGGTTACCAAAACTCGTCAAGCGGGCGACGACGCTACTGTGGTACAAAATGAATACTATTAATACACGTAAAATAAGTTCTGCAACGCGAGAGTGAAAAGATGAAGGAGCAAATCTAATATAAATAGCAGAGATCCGATCATCTGAAAGCAGGTCACGACCTTGTTGTCTGCGACAATACTCAGCAGGCGCAAGACAATGAATAAAGCATGACAGACCTGCGACCTAGTTGTCCTTGAAGACGATTCCTTTGCAACAGACTTCTTTGGGGCGGCTTTCTTGGCCGCAGTGGCTTTTGCCACTTTTGCATTTACAGCTGACGTCACTCCAGTAGCTGTCTAGACCTCCAGATGAACAAGTGTTGGATGCAATCTTTCTAAATACTGACTTTCTTAGACAAACCTCGCTTTGAGTTCGTACTGGTCTTCTTGACCGGTAATCTAGCTTTTGTTACTGAGGGTTTCTGGGTTTTTGACTTCGTATCTCGAACAGACTTGACAGTTGGCTTCGTTCTTATAGCTCCTTTGGCCTTGGAAGAGGCTTCAGATGTACGGATACGCTTAGGTGGAGCTGCAGTCTTGGGCTTTGTAGCGCCCTGAGGTTGCGCTATCGGTTTGTCCTGCACAAGAAAGCATAAATATTGCCCCAGAATGAGCATAATTAAATACCTCATTGACAGCCACCACTCTCACAGTCTTGACTTTGGATGCCAATTTAATACGACCAATTACACCTTGAACAGTATCAGTCATCCCCAGCGTGTTGCGAGAAAAGGGAAGCATACCTTTGGGAAGGGAAAAAATTCCTTGGTCGGCGCCTGACCTGATAGCTCGGGAAAGAAATGGAACGTGACTGGGCATAACCTTCAAGTCATATGTAGATTCTACATATCTGAACACATATGTCAGAAAACACGAGACAAATCAACGACTGGGCCATGTACGCCTTAATTTGTGACCGCGAGACACCTGTTCGGGCGTCGTCAGGACTTGCAAGGATACATTCCTATATGGTTGCATTAGACTGTTATTGAGATGCATTCGAGTGCATAAAGATAGATGGGCACCACAGCTAGTAGGTAATATCAAAGCAAGTGCCAGCAAAGGAGCCATACAAGGACTATCAGGGGAAATAAGAGAGCATTAAACTTGCCTGGATCATTTGGATCCATGAGGGATGATCTGACTTCTTGCGGGAGGCAGTGGATTTCTTTCTCCGAGTTGATATTTTCGATCTTGCCATGAAGAAGGTAAACAAAAGGCTGGAAGCTGTCGATGAAGAGTAAGCAAAAGGATAGGAGTGAGCAGAAATCTGGTTGATAACACAATTAGTCTCCGGCTATATATACCTCGCGATATACACGTGACCTGACGTGTACACCAATAAGCAAACTTAACTGAGCAGAGGTATCTTCGCGCTAGGCAATTTTTCTCGTGTATATTTTAATGGTTGAGTAATACATTCACTATTCCATTAGCCTGGATCACATACGCAGTGGATATATCTGCGACTTAACATCACAGTCAACTGATCATGTTTAATCACATGATCTCGTGTTTAATCACTTTCCACCTTACCATGACTATCACGGACATTCTCAAGGCTTCTGCCCGCTCCGCTTACCGCAGTATGTACCGGGCAGCTTCGCGTAAATTTGCAGGTATTCTACCCTCTTCTGCGCCATTGATTGTAACCATCATGTCTTATAGGTGATGAGCTCGTCCTCGCCGGTGCGTGAGCGTAGGACTCTTCAAAGCATGATGAAGCTCAAAAACTTTGTAGCGTTCCGCCAGAAAATGAGAAATGATGCTGCTCAAGCACAGACCCTGACAAACACGGAGGAGTACGAACGGCATACCCAATTTGCCAATGATGTCGCAGAATTCTTGCGGAAAAACGTTATCCAGGGAGTCAAAGTTGGAGAAGGCAACCAGGGGGACCACGGGATCTGGCGTAATTGAAGTTTACTTGGGTTCGCAGTCGGAAAAGTACTCACGAATTGAAGATCTGCCAATAAACAGTGAGATCGAGTTAGGAAGCAATGAATCTATCAAGAATCCAAAGATCACAGAGTCAAGTCGAAGTGCAAACAAAAAGGAGGGGTGCGCTGATTTGATTCGAGATCTTGACTCACGATTCAACTAACCTCAGATGTTCTTCAGGTGCTGTTCCGCCTGAACAGTCCCGACTTCGATATTATTCCGCACTCAAGAGGGACTCGCAGAAACGTGTCATCCCTGAAATTCTTGAAGAAGATTTGGAAGAGTCTTTCGCCCGTGGTAAGGATTTGTTTGATCTGTCATCTGGTTGATCAAGATCTCATTGTCTGGGATATAGGAAGTGGTCCCGTAGGTCTTTGTGTGAAAACCGGAATTGTACTCGGTCAAATAATGTTTTGTATGTATGCCAGGGTGGTCAATCAATTAACAAGACTAAAAACAATGTCCAACTGCTACACAAACCAACTGGTATTCGAGTGACATGTCAGGAAACCCGTTCATTGGCCCAGAATCGAAAAATTGCGCGAAAACTGATAGCAGAGAAGGCGTGTCAACTTCATTTGCTTACCTGTTGCTCAGGCACTCATAGTGTTTGGGTTGCGTTTGGTATTCTAGCTCGATAGGCTGGTGAATCCTGGTCTGTCTAAAGAGGATTTGAAACGTGCGAAACAAATCGAGAGAGAACGTAGAAGGCGTAAGAAGGCGAAAAAGAAGACAAACAAGCTGAATACAGTGCAAGAGGGATGACTGTGGACTGGTACATCCCTACTTAATACTCTAGTCGAAGACACCCTTCTTTCTTGGTCAGATAGGTGTCGCCGAGATTGTTATGGCAGCACATCAGGGTATAGTTGTGATACAGACAAGATATAAGAAAAGTAAATTACTGAAAAGGGGAGTTTAATTACACTCCATATCATCCTTGGAATGTTCTCAAGGTCTTGAATGATTTGAAAGAAGATACTTTGATTTTGTCGCTGTATGCAAGGTCAATGTTCTCAGACAGCTCTGTCCTAACTGAAATTGATGGACTGTCAAATCCCCGATATCATCAACAGTGATTCGAATAAAAATTGAATTCTGCCATAACTGAAAACAATTATTACAGTTAAGTAGCGATGAAAAGTAGTTACACAAATTTCCTCCTACTTCATGGGTAGTGAGGCCATTACAGGTAGTGTTGCCTCAACAACCAATTTTATCTCATTGCGTACCAAGGCCAAAGGACAATCCTCAATCACACCCGAACGGGTGAACGCTAAGGTTCCTTCCCCACGAACAACAGACTGTCTCTGTGACCATTCCTGAGTGGAGATCGGGTTATAGGATTATAGATGACAAGCTATCTGCGATGGTCATTATCAAGTTCTTGAAGGCACACCCAAACTGGTTTGCCCCTTACCCTGAACCACCATAGGTTCACAATTAGTGTAGTTCCTTATCCTGCTCTTTCACCTAATATCTTTCAAATCTCTGTAATATATTTTAACAAGCTGCGTGTTGAACAGTGGGTACGATAGATAAAAGTGTCTCATACCAAGATAGCTAATAGCTCTCCATCCATGACTGTGTCTCTTATATTGTGTCGAAGAAGAGAAGAAGCATTTGAACGAGTGACGGCCGCTGACTGGGCCATGGGCGGAAGGGGGGTGTCATATGATGGTGCTGGTGGGAAAATTGTGAGCTTGAGTAGAAGTTTGAAGTTGGACTTTGGCACGAGAGTTCTTGAAACGAACTAGAAGAAGAAGGGAAGAAGAACGATGATTTCAACGGGATTTGTGGTTATCTTATATGATTGGGAAGATAGATGTGAGACCTTTTAGATGAATAATTCAGAGCTGCTGAATTGATTTTTTTAAAATTCTTCACGCATTTTGTGCGGGATCAATGACTTTTGACAAGGTAACTCTAGTGGTCAAGACGAGGTTCAAACGTCCAACCTGATCGCATCTGTCGTGTGACTTTCTGCGTTCAAGTCTCATGCCCCAACAACTAAGCCGTCTCGCCAACAAATTTGTTAAATTTCCCATACAATACACAACACCTGAACCAATCGTAGAAATATATTTTTGATGCGATGTAGATCAATATCCTATACATAGCTGAACTGGACTGTGTGAGGTTTTTCCCTCTTCAGTCACCGGTATCACATGTCCTCAACCATGAGACCTATCCAGCAATCTGAGAACCCAGGGAGCTAACACTGGAGTTAAATGAGCCGGATAATTCAGCCTCACATTCGTCAAATGAATATGCCACAAGACCATGGGGCTGCGAGTCAACAGACTATAGCTCTGCGTGCTGGGATGACCTTGAACAAGCTCAGCTGATGCTTGGGAAAAGAGATGTTGAGAATGTGAAGCATGAAATCATGATCAATTTGGGTGTTGTGCAATAAGAGACAGCTGACTCCCTGTAGTTTACAGGTAGGCTATCGCAGACTGTGCTCGAGCACCGCGTTACAAACCCATAAGATTATTTTGAAAAAACAGGAACTTTGATTGATATATGATTACCGCAATTGAAATAGGATTGAAATAGCCCACATGAGCATTGACCTTGAGGCATGATGTGGTGGACATCAACAGCCATGGGCAAGTTCAATATCTCGACGTGTCAGCTGATCCTCTACTCGATGACCATCCTTCCATTTTATCATCAGATCTTATCCAAGCGGGTAGGTCGGAACGGTGTAAGACGAGGCCGCCTAGAATTCTGAATATACAAAACCTGATTGGCCCCTCCAAATGACCCACCATGAGTAATTTACTGTACTGTGCACTGCCACAAGTGAAGCGAAATGATATTTGATATTTGGATGCATGACCTGTTACGCTCAGAACTAAATAGAATCGAAGAGGAAGCGGGCTCGAGGCAGAAATTCTTTCCGAAAGTAGACGTAATTGGATTGCCAAGTGCATCTTAGAAAAGAGAATGCATGTATAGCGAATGGTATGAGTGCTTAAACACAAGGTAAGACGTCCATTTCCATGATGATTCATCAATCACTCACATGGGTATATGAAACAACCACGAGGTGTATGTGGGGTATTATGCATTCTGTATTGTTGTGGGTGTCTGTGTACTTGCGCTTCTAGTGAGGGGAACCTTCTTCTTCAGGATGAGGTCTGGAGAAGAGGTATCTTGGCGAAAAGGTACAAAGATGGGCTGACATGGGTACCGCGAAGGGCTAGAGCTCATGGGCCGTGGTGCGATGACGGGTGACGAAGGAGAATTGGAAAATACAGAGAAATTCGGTGATAGTGGTGGTGACGGGGGAGCGTCATCGTAATATTGGGAGTACGTCGGTGAAAACGCAGACGGCCTGCGAGGTGACGGGATAGGGATAGGATATTGGGACGGTTTAGGAGGTTGGGGGACGAGACCCGAACCATTCGTGAATGGATGAATGGCATGGGGGTCGAAGGAATTGAGAATTTGAGATTGCGAGGAAGACATTTAATTCTGGGTTGGATAGGTCAGGGGATTTTTTGTGGCATTTATATGGCGCGGCAGAAGGCGATCGGATCTTACGTCGTCATAGCGCTGTTCCTCAGTTGGGGCTTAGTTGGGGCTCTGTCACATGCTGTGGTGAGTTCGGAAAATCGTCGGGCGGGCTTCCGATAAACACGTGTTCCTCCGGATCATCCGGATCATCTCAAGGCCCGCGGCTTCATCACAACCCCGTTTTCGTCAAACACGCATGATCCTTTCTGAACAAATGAAGCTTCTTTCCAGCAATTCTGTGACTTGGCCATTTCAGAGTAATACATCTAATTCTGCCAGCCCTTTCACGGCCAAGTTCTACAACATTATTGAGCTTTACAAACTGGTCCTCACAGGGAGATTAACGACTGTCGAACGAGCCATTCGGAATGATATATTGAGAGGTAAAATATCGATGTGCACCGTGCCATTCCCTACGCTATCTGCACAATAGACATCGAAGAAGACTTATGGCTTGATATAAGCAAAAATATCAACGAGAGTAGCCGAAAGCGTGAAACGCCAATGGGCAGCGAAACCATGCAGAAGTGCCTGCTTTTAGTGAGTGCCACAGAGAAGCAATGCGGCACTAGACAAGTGCCGTCGAAGATCGTGATAATCAACGTCGTGGGCTAAAATTCAATGCAGAATTAAGCTCTCATGCGGCATCAATCCTCTTGTGCAGAGAAGTACTTACTATCCTCAACCTCGCCCCATCGTTCAATTTGGCTATTTACTTCAACAGAAGCTGCCAAGGCTGCCCGCTCAGGAGTAAGGCGTCTTGAAACCAACGCTAGCGCGATGATGAATGATTTTGTAGCGTAAGTAGCTCGTTCCATAGCTAGAAAAAGTGATGTCAAGTCCCGTCAGTTGACTAGAATTAGTCAACAGTCACACCTGCCATTTGCCACTGGTCAAAAGTGGTTACAATTTCCCGGAACTTCTCCCGTGTTTCCTGGGGCTGTGAACTGGAGAGGATAGATTCATGTTTATTTAACTTCACATCAAACGTCCTCTCTACCCATTCAAAAAGTGGGTCCCAGTGTTCTGCTTGCAGCCTTTCTATCTGGGGTGTCGTGTTCTCATAAAAGCTGTCGAGGTTGAGTCACATAAGCTATCTCGTCCGTGTGGGGCAATTGGAGAAGAGGCACCATATTGTATCGGTATCAAAGTAGTTCAAAAGTGCCTCTCTGACTTCAGCACGTGTAAGCTCAGATGACATAGCGTCAATTGCTCTTGAGATTAGCGAAGTCTAGACCGTAACAAAATATTGTGCTTCAGATAGACATTAATAGAATCGTGTAGATGCGTCAAATGGTGCTCACGACCGGAAGAGCATGTGGCCTGATGAGGGTTCTCTGGTGGTCCCATTCTGCCGCAATAGATGCAGCGAGAAGAGACTTGGATGCTGGAACAAGAAGTGGATTCCCACCAGCAGTCTTCAGAGCTCGCTTGTCAAGCGTGACCACCAGCGACTGTTCCTGGGTTTTGATTCCCACAGTCTTCCAGAATCGTTTCAAGGTCACTTCTGCTCCTATGTAACAGGGCTTTGCATCAGTATGTAGGGCATTTCATGTTAGACACAGAGATTTACGATTGGTGTGGCTGGCAGAAGAACCCTCCTCATGTGTTCCGGCGTGCTGCCACCTGAGGGCCGTTGGACAGCGATTCAACCCAGAGATTCGGTGTACATTGCCAAGAATGGTGTGATTGACAAAGCGTGAAGAGGCAGAGACACGTAAAGGCAACATGCTTAGCGAGATACACTCAATGTCCTCAAGCGAATAAATTCTCTTCACGTGACTATACAAATGTTCAATCCTTCTTCTGTAACGACCCTTCGTAATGGCCCCCACCAAGAACTCTCAATCTATACTTTCATCTTATTTCTCCGCAAGTCCCCTCAAGTCTACTAAGCGACGGGAACCTCCTCAATCCCCTATAGACCTTACGGGTGATGATTCAGTGGACGAGGACTATCTCCACTCGGACGAACCTCCAATAAAAAAAATCAGAGTCATTCGTCCTTCGCAATCTCAATCTTCCACTGTGACAAAGCCAAAGAAGCACACAGAAACAACTAAACATATTCAATCAACGTTCTTCTCACCCTTGCCCGCAACTCCACAATGTAGTGCGCCTGCAACAGGGGGTAGCGCCACAGGCATGGCGGAGCAATGGATATTCAGATCACAATCTTCTAGCACAGATAAAATGCCCAGCGAGGAAATTAGGTGGATATCTAATTCTGTCAATGAAGCCAGGAAAGTAAAACTGCATGAAGCGTTCAAGAAGAAACTCTTGACACACGAAAGTCAATATCGGCTCCGATACGGAGTGTCACTTGCGCCAGAGAACAATTTCGAAGCAAGAGGGAAGACTCACGAGAACCTAACACCACATGCGGATGATCCAGCAGCCATTAATGACAACGGTGATTCAGGGAGTGACTCCGATCCCGGTTTCAAAGAGGTCATGAAAGTATTTTTACACTCCGGCTCCAACTCTGTGGCAGTCGCAGAACAGGGCAAGGGCAAGCAAACGGCTTCTGTTCGGTTGACTCGGACAAAACCCACAGACCCGAAACGAAGAACCGTCAAGTCCAGCCTCGTAATTGGTCCTAGTGGAGAACCGTACACCCCTTTAGAGTTACAGGTTCAGTATATCATGCTAGTTACATAATAACACCACTCATGTAGCATCTGACAGGTTTTAAAACTCAAGGAAGACAATCCCGGAACGCTGTTGATGATCGAAGTTGGTTACAAATATAAATTTTTCGGAGATGATGCTAAGGTCGGCGGATTTTCAAATGTTGCTTGCCCTGGCGACCGCTAAGCCAACAGATAGATTGCTGCTCAAGAACTAGGTATAGTGGCGTATATCGACCGTAACTTTACTGTAGCCTTCGTACCGGAGGATCGTCTGAGTGTCCATCTCAAGAAGTAAGTCAAAATTTCAGGAAGGACTTTGTTAAATGGTGACATTAGGCTACTTGCGAAGGGACATCGTGTTGGAGTAGTTAAGCAAGTAGAAACTGCTGCTCTGAAGAAAGTTAGCGAAAACAGAAATGCACCTTTCGAACGCAAGTTGACCCATCTGTACACTGCCACAACGTACGTTCGGTATATTTCCCAAATGGTTACATATATTCACAGCAATGTATATAGCTTCGTCGATGATCTAGATTCCACCGATGAACTCGACTCTTATTCTCCTCCGCCTTTCATGTGTCTGATTGAGGAAGTTAGGAGTGGGAGCCCCGGAAATGTCAATATTGCTGTAATCACGATCTGTCCGAGCACCGGTGACGTTGTTTGGGACGATTTTGAAGGTACGGTGATCTAGTGAAGCGGGACGACCTCTTCATTTGTCATGTTTCCAGATTCACTCATGAGAATTGAACTTGAGGTAGAGCGTGTCACCGTTTTTGGGGGTAGAGCTCAACAAAGTTTCAGACCCGACTAACACACGCACGTCCCGTTGAACTATTGGTTCCAGGGAAGGAGCTATCCGAGTCAACATCCAAGATGCTGAAGTTCTTTATCAGGTGGTTTCCTTTTCACTCCTTATATATCCACTAATGGGCAAACAGAAATTCTACTACAGGGGCAAGGATTCGTTTAGAGAATATCAAGAATCTGATGTGTTACACGGACGCTTTCTCGTCAGTGTCTAAGTTTTATACTAATCAGAATGTCTCAACTGTTGCTTCAATCGCTTTCCAATCAGGTATGCTTAAGGTTCAAAAACTATGTTCATCACCATTAATCAGTTTTCGTGAAGGAAAATTGATGGCAGATATCACCAGCTTTCCTAAGCGTGTTGTCGTAGCTTTAGCTCATGCCATCAAGTACCTGTCGAGGCTCGGACTTGCTGATGTCCTACTCGAGACCAGTTTCTTCAGTCGATTTACCACTCAGACACACATGCTCCTTGCTGCGAATTCTCTGATCAATCTGGAGGTATATAGGAATGAGACTGATTACA
>Ga0154006_1000396_pt1 | contig 14622 bp, 7 predicted proteins | sample TSFL090MetaG_FD_104747 | JGI IMG/M metagenome (GOLD analysis project Ga0154006, IMG submission 104747) | Attine ant fungus gardens microbial communities from Florida, USA - TSFL090 MetaG | ecosystem: Host-associated > Fungi > Mycelium > Unclassified | place: USA: Florida, Wakulla State Forest...
CACTCTCCAATAGTGGTTGGCAGCTCTTCTGCTTCTGCCAACTTCCTCCTAATACTCCTATTCAATCCTCTTTTAAATTCTTTGATGAGGGGTCTTCTCTCATAGCCACTCCCTCTGGCAACTTTTTTGAATTCCTGTACATACTCATCACAGATCCTCTCTCCTTGCTTGATTGTTCTCAGCTGTTCTATTTTCCTCTCTTCCTCCAATGTCTCCCCAAAGTCGTTCCTTATTTTTGTGAACAGTTGCTCTGCCAATTCCACTTCTGACTCTCCCTTGGCCAGCTTATCCAGCAAGTTATCCTTCCATGTCTCCACTATTCCTCCTTGTACATATGACAATACCCAGGCTACCTGGATTGCTGCTATCTCTTTTGTCATCTTCATTCTAATGTATAGGCAAGCCACATTAACAAACATGCTCACCTCCTCCATTTTTCCACTGAAAACTTGAGGTCTTGCAACCTCTACTCTACTCCCCTATTGCTGAAGGAGCATGGTGTTGACCTGCTGCTGCAGGGTTGCAATTATGGTGAGGAGTTGCTCCTCTCTGGTTTGGTGAGGGGCAGGCACTAAAGGGCATTCCCCCTGTTGCTGTTGTTGTTGGTGAGACATATACAATGGTAATAGCGATAATGATGATGGTGATGATTCCTTGTAGGAGGATGAACAATCTTCTTTGTCTGTACTTATGGCTAACTACTAACTAAGAAGGGTAAAACAGTACTACCCCTAAGAAGGGAATCTCTAAGCTAGACAGGCCTTTAAGAGGTTGCCATTGTTCCCCTGCATAGACTGGTCACAATGGATTGGTAGCATGGAGCTGATAGTGAAAAACTAGTTATGAGCCCACTCAATATAGAGGTCAGGTCTTGGGCAGGGACATGAGCTTTGTCCAGACCATCTACCCACTATCCCTAACTGACAGTGAAGTCCCCTTTATAGCTAGAGCCTGCTATTCAAGATGTCTTTGAGTACTGTGCTCATTAGCAAGAACAATAAGAGAGTAAGTGGAAATAGGGATATTGAGGCTATGAGGTACAAGGTCAACAATGGATATTGAGTTCTTATGTTATCAATAGACAGTGAATGTCCTTAGTGATTACCCTAGGTGGATGTTCAAGAAGAACTCAATGGAGTTCTTTGTTGGATTGGACTTCTACTTATACTACTTTTTACAGTGGCTGTACTACTAGTCCATGATCACATATCCTTCCAGAATGTTCTGTGATCACTTGACCTTGTCACATGACCTTAGTTCCCACACTATTTATATCTTGACCCCATTGTACATCTTGAGGTTTTAGATAAAGTGTTCAAATGCTCAGGAAACTATTCCCCTTTTGGAGCTCTCATAACAACCTTTGGGATTATTTTAAGAGAAAGCTCAATGACTATGAAGAACCATCTAGGGGGTATATAAGCTTTGGGCCAGGATTGAGAAGGAATGGAATAAGATATCCAAGAAAATGTTGTAGAATCTAATAGCTAGTATATCTAGGTATCAGGGAATCAAGATAAAACAACTGAATTGCCTAGGTTTATAACAATTTGAGGCTAAGGAAGGTACTCTACTCCTTGTAAGTGTTATCAAGAGACAGTAAGTGCCCTTAGTGATCACCCTAGGTAAATGTTCAAGAAGAACTCGATGGAGTTCTTTATTGGATTTCGACTACTACTTATACTACTCTTACAGTGGCTGTACTACTGCTAGTCCATGATCACATGTTCTTCTAGAACCTTCTATGGTCACATGATCTTCCAGAACCTTCTACAGTCATATGATCTTGTCACATGATCTTCCCTTGCACATCCTTGTGCTATTTATATCTTGACCCCATTGTATGCCTTAAGGTTTTGGACTAAATGCTCAAATACATGGGAAACCTTTTTCTGTTTGGGGCTCTCATAACAGTAAGTTATGCTAATTATTACATAATATTAAGAATAATATCAGAATTAATTATTATTGATTGTCTAACTCTAATACTAGGAAATATACAACAGTAATAAAGACCAAGGGAGAATAGTTAGGACAACACTAGGTAGGCAAGACTCAGAAAAAGAGCTAGAATATTAGTCTAGAACCTCTGATCTTGATTTGATTGAGATTACTACTATGTAGAGACATTGGCAACCATATTTATATCTTTTTGAATTCAGTTCCCTACAAGCTTACTAGAGGAACATTGTGTTGAGCACAGTATTATAAGCCAGACTTTTCATTTACATACAAGGAACTACAGAATTGTCCTCTTTACTAGCTATTAAAGAAGTCCCAAACTGGTCTCAAATTGCATCCTTCAACAGGTTTTAAGAGAAGGTCATGTTGATTCCAAGGATTAGATTGTTACCTAATGGAAAGTCATTGCCTATACCACTCAAGAGACTTTAATTCCCAGTTAGACTAACCTTTGCCATAACTATCAACAAGTCTCAGGGACAGTCAGTAGAGCATCTAGGGATTAATCTTCAGATATCAGTGTTTACCTATAAATAACTTTATGTAGCCTTTTCAAGATGTACTTCACCTTTGAACATTTCAGTACTTCTTCCAGAGCAGAGCCAAGAGAGCAGAAGAATACTCAATGTAGCATAAAAAGTTTTTAATAGCATTAGATTATAGATTGTATGTATATATGACAATGGGCTTGTGATTGATTTTTACTGTGGTTTGAGAGATAAAAAAAATAAGTGAGTGAAATCAGTCAGAATAGTTAAGTCAGTAAGTTAGTCAGTGAGTTAAATTGGTCAGTCACTATAGTAAGCCTGTCAATCAATCAATAGTCAAGTATATTGATTTGTCAATAGAACAGAATGTTACAGAGTGCACAAAAAGTTGAAGAAGGGAGCATAGTAGACTGACTTCAACACATACTTAACCATTCAGAATTAGTAGAGGGATCAAGCCAGGTTGAAGGCCCAGATGAAAACCTTGTCCATACTTATTGATTACTGACCCATCACACTTATTCTTATTTTAATCAATGAAAATAAATACTTGTTGACATAGCTAATTTTCAACTTATTGGTACTAATAAGATGAAAAAAAGTTGGGATCAGTATTTTGGATTTTCCCTGATATTGCCTTTATGTGTACACTAGACTTCCTAACTAGCCAAGTACCTAAGCAGTGTGATAGAGATATAATCAGTTGACGGACACCAACAGTAGTACCACATCGGTCAAATTCCCTAAAAATAACGCTCTCCATGTGGACTGGCCGCTACAAGTGCAGTAGTCCACTTCTACAGCAGTCCCAATGGGCAATAGTTGGATGATGAAATCAGAATAGGCAGCTGACATCTGTCAAAAGGCTTCTCCAAGTGAATAAACTGGTTCAGCCAGTGCCCAAACAGCCAGGACTTTCATCATATCAGAAACATCGTCTTGATTCCTAGCCTGTCTAAACGATTTGTCAAAGTACTCTGAGTATTGTGGGTCTCCTTTCTCAACGAGTGATACCGACAGAGCAGGAACTCGGGGTAACTACGAAAATGATTGCTTGGCACTACTTATGCTATGCTCCTATAACAACAGTGTAAATGAGATGTTTGCAGATGTGTTTTGATCTAGGGGTATCGTGAATATGAGGAGTGATAATGTCATAATTGAATAATCAGCAGGGATGTCTCAAATGGGTCATGACTTCTAGCTCAGCCACAAGTCCTTTTCATACTTTAGCACAGAGTTTCTTCTCAATTGACAATCTTGCCCCCCAAATTCCCAATGAACCGACGATGACGGTGCATCCGGAAAATAAAATCATGGCTCGGAAGGAGTGCGAGCTACTGCGGGTCAGCAGTGCACCTGCGGCTGGATTTCCAATAAGCGACCTATGGAGAAATTTCTAGATAAGCTATTCATCTAACGATGATCGATAAGAATTGAAACATGGGGCTATGAAACATGGAGAAAAATAAAATGATACAATGATCGTCGCAGTCACAGCCTTGACGGAAGATTAGAAACAATGACTCACGGTACAGATATAACACTATACAACATGCCCATTCTAGTCCCCATCTGGCTCCTATCCGATATACGGGCAATTGAGGGCGTAAGCACGGAAATAAAGGCACCCGACAGAAATCCATAGAGAGTAGCAAAGACCATGAGGCCAGCCAGGTTCCGCACATTCAACCACAAGATGAGTGTTGCCAAACCAGAAAGGAATGCAGCGGGGGTGAGGAGGTTAAAGTGTCCGATGGTGTCGGAAATGTACGCTGGCGCAATCCGTCCAAATATGCCACCTGCATTCATAACTGAGAGCACGTAGAACGCGAGTTTTGGTGAGACATTGAGATTTTTGGCAAATTCCACGACGTAAAAGAAGGGGATGTATAGGCCTGGTTGAGTTTAGAGTGAACCTTGTTAGCCTCTGCAATGAAGTCTCGCGTACCGAGTGCTACAAAACTGCTTCCGAGGGCCAGAAGTGAAAACCGAGGATCTTTAAATGCTGCCAAGTCGATGTATGGACCTGCATTTCTGTGCTTCTTGCAGGCAGGGTTGGAGTTATCCCCGATTATTTGGCGATCATTTGTCACTGTCAGAGTCGCCAGCGCACAGCCAACGCCGCTGATTAAAGCTGACACTCTGACCCCCCATGCAAATCCAAGTTTCTCGAATAGGTGTTGGATGATGATTGGGAAAAGTACACCACCTGGGTACCACGTTTAACTTCGTCTTCTCCACAAAGTAACAAAGACTTACTCACCCACACTCGACCCTGCTGCTGCAATGCCCAAAGCCGTGGCGCGATATCGACAGAAATAGGTCGTGATACTAGCGAGTGCGGGGTAAAACCTGGTCAACATCAATCTTCCGCTTGCGCTTCGTAATAAGCACAGCTCACATAAGAGCTACCCCAAAACCAAAGAGGAGGCCCTGTGTAAGAATATACTGCCAGTATGCAACCGAAATGCTCATGAATACCAGACTCAGAGTAACAAGTATACTCCCGGTGATCAGGAGTCCGGTTGGTCCATATGTGTCAAAACAACGGCCAATTGGTGCACCCTACAAATTTTAGTCAGTGTTTGAACTTGGAGATTCAGGTAAGGTATGTTCACTGAGAGGAAGAAGACTAAAAGTTGCAGCGAGCCTATCCATGATATGGTGGACTGCGACATCGACGCGAGTTGATGACTCGAATACCACGCTTGAAACGTGCCAAATGCATTCATTTGACCAAAGGTGACCAAGAGAGAGACGAAAGCGCCGAACACAGTTAAATACCCTTTTGTCCCTGGACACTCCTCTCTACTCTGGACGTCGTGTGTCTCTTGTTTCCAACCCAATGCTTGTCTCTCTGCTGCGGAGTCGGAAGGGGTGGCAGTACTCGAAACAACTGAAATTGACCCAATGGTGTTGGGCGTCAGATCTCTCTTCTCGTCGTCATTCATTTGCACGACCGCGCCAAAAAAAAAGGAGGAGTCGGAGGAGGTAAGGAAGGCCTTTGTCGGGATTCTCGTAATAGTTTTATATGGATCACATGTATCAATCTGAACGTAGTGCAGAATTTTACAGAGTAAGAACTTGATCACGGAAAGGGCCGTTGTTACAATCAGAAGGGCCGTACCTTGAGGCATTGTCAAGGGATATATTTGGTAAATTGATAAGTTGAGCCGAACACAAATTTTCTGATGACAGGATCAACCGAACGTCACGGAATTACGTGCCTTCCTGTGTCTGGAAATGAATATCTCAAGAAACAATGACGGATTTGACGGTAAGCCTACTTTCAGCTTCGTAAAAGTTTTGGAGAGGGAGTAAACACAGAAGTTTAATTCTGGTATCATAGTCTCATGATCATAAAGCTCCTACTGGATACACCACAGGCGGGTAGTGTGCTCAGCAAAGCCTCTTGAGAGACTACATTAGAAGGAAATAGGTGGTGTGTGTGGTAGCCATCGCGCATTTGTCACGATAATCGAGGATATTATTAATCAAGAATGGAAGGAGCGGGTATAAACCATTTGGAGCCAAGGAGGGGCGGAACAATAAGCCAGCGGCGACCAATTCTTCTCTGAAAGTTTAGAGGTCGTAGGCCACGAAACAATACTACAACGCGAAGAGAGAAATAACGGATTAAAGTCTAGGTAAATATCGTCTTGGACAATGTGGTGCAATGCCCTTTCAGTCGATACATTTACTTTTATTTGTTTGTCCACTTCCTGTAGTTGATGAACGTGAAGCTTTCAACTCACGATAGCGTGTGATCGCTTTTTCCCGCTCCTGCTCCATCATTGTCCTCTGAGCCATTGACAAGATCCCTTCTCTTTGCGCACCAAAATTCGTGCACTTGGTACCCCAAGGCATTTCCTTCATTTCTGGTGGCCTTTGTGCGATATCATTCAGTCGCCGTGGCGCCGACAATGATAACTGCGTAAACTCCTTTGGCCGTTCATCAGCGTCATTTTCGTTTGGATCCTTTGACTTCGAGCCTAAAACTGCCACCGTCACTGTAGGCGATTGACCTCGAAGTCTACGGCCTGTAACTGGTCTGGTTGTTTGATTCCAGGCTGACTCTTTCTTCCTAGGCTCAGAGAAGGTTTTACGCGTTCTCCGTTCCAAAGCCTGAGACGATTGGATAGCAGATCGAACTGTTGGACGCAAATCATCTTCAACCCTCCTATCACATAGCAATAGTTGAGCCAAGACTTTGACCAAAACCTAATAGTTCGCACCTGTAGAAATGCTGTATCGATTCTCCCGGCTGAATCTTCCGGGTGTCTTCTGTTCTCCTGCGTTTGTGTTTGACCTTGTCGTCAGTACCTTCTTCCGAGTTTCGTTTCCTTCTGTAGTCATCTCTTATTTTCAGAGCATTGATGATTCGTGCTGCTGATTTAGGAATCGCCTCGCTGCTAATGGACTCCTTCGCTGGCACAAGATCAGAGCCTCTTTCGTTACTTTAAGCGCTGGTCAGGACTTGGAAGGAAGGACACACTGTTGCTTTCGTCTTTCTTCACGTGTGGAGCGCTTAACCTTTTTATGAGGCATGACAAGAACTATTTGGAAGATCAACAGTCTCCACGATCAATTTGTCTCCGCTTGAATTTGGTCCAACAAAGCGATGATTACAGATCTACACCCTCACAAACACCAGTACATCCTCGGAAAGTGTGTCAAAGGATAGTAAGTATCTCAGGTGTTATCGGCTCGGATGAACGACTGAGAAAGTTAACGGTAATATACACGTACGGATGTCTGGCTAATACTCGACCGGTGGGTAACAAGAGGCGAGGTAGGGGTGACGTACATATTCCCAAACGGCCAGTTCTTCTCAACACATGTCATAAGTGGAGTGTATTGAGTGACTTTTTGCAAGGACCTGGGAAATTTTGAAGATGTAGCTCACATGTGAAATTTCAGTCTGAGTTCCCAGATGTGATGTCACACCACATTGCAATAATATCATGTATCCTCACCCTGAAGATGAGACACTGCTTGCATGTTCATGCTCGTTAACATGTACTCAGATGAACATCAAACAGCCCTAAAGTATCTAAAGGATACTGAGATTAATGTCAATAATGTCCTAATTTGGACAGGAGACTTCAACATCAGGGCCTTCCCATACCATTCAATCTAGGTATGTATCAATCAACAGTGTCAAAGAAGACATCAAGATCAGTTGAAGAATCATGTCACAGAGCATTAGAGTAGCATAGGAAGGAGTAGGTTATGAAATAATAAACTATGAATGGAGTCAAGAGTATTTTTTATTTTTTATTTTTGAATCAACAATTTATTATATAGGGCATGATGGCAGTTTATGGTAGCTAAAAACAGGTCAAGGGACTACAACCCTGTGGTACACATTGTAAATGTACCTTCTACACTACCTAAGCATAAGGCAAAAGAAGCACTAATAGAGAAGAAAAGAAGGACTATTTATAGAAGAAATGAAAGAACTTAGCTTCAAACATGTGCTCAACTTCTGTCACAAACTTCATTTGGACCTAACTTTATGAATACTTAAACAATTTTGACAATCTTAACAGCCATCAAAAGCCTTAAGAAGATCTTTCCACAAATGCCCAAAACATCTCTGTATTCACCAAGTTATTAGAAGATCAGTTGGTAGCCAATAAGATACCAATGTCAGGAAGGTGGGGGGCAGCATGGGAAAAGCCAGGAATATACTGTGAATTACTGTGAAAATACTGTAAATGTGCACTCTAGGTTCCAGAAAGTAACACAAAGAATGGAGTCAGAGTAAGAAACATGCTGCTGAGTGAAATGAAAGACATTGCTCTCCAGTCCTATAGTTTTGTATGGAGAGAACATCAGTGATAACAAAGAAGTGGAATAGCCTTGGTCTCAGCTTATGCACTGTACTTCAATCTTCCATCACTTATTGTAGTTGCATATTTTAGAGTAGTGGAACATTGTCCAAAGAAGAGTAAATTCAGGAGTAGTAGAGTGGAAAGGTATATAGCAAAAAGGAACAGCACTACAGAAATTTATGATTTGGTAACTTTAATCTATAAACTAGAGAACTATAATATATAACTAGAGTACTTATACAAAATCTGAAATAGGAGTAGTTGTACAAGTGTTTGGTCTATATCATGATCCTATAGGAGTAGATATAAGGGTGACTAGAGCAGAGTGACTCCAGGAGAAATCTTAGTATATAAATAAACTCTGGAATATGTTACAACTCACCTCTAGGAGAAACCTCAGAGAATAGGATAAGGCTCCTGGAGGGATAATCTTTACTATATATACATGTCATAACTTGGCAAAACAACTAAGTCATTATTTTCTTTTCCTCTCTTATTTGGACTTACTATACAAGGAAGAAGTGTGGAAAAGTACTATATGACATGTTATATGTCATAGGTCAGGGTGATGTCACATGATAGAGTCATATGATGAGTGTGGGAAAGTAGTGCACAGACCATATAGTAGGTAAATAAGTAGTGTACAGAAATTAAGCAAGAACTCTATTAAGTTCTCCTTGTCAACTTGGACCAGGAGTATGGTTAAGTCATCTCAGGCTAAGTCACTACAATACAAGTCCCCTAGTTATAGAATGTCTCAGCAGTCAGGGTCAGGAGTGCAGAGGAAAGGGCAACTAATTAAATATTGAGTAACTGTTATTTAATTAGTTGTAGGGTTACTCCAGTATGCTACTACTAGTACATCAGAAGTGGACTTTGGTGTGGTCCCCTTATAGTAGACAATTTAGGAGTTCAGAAGTAAAATTATAAAGAAAATAAAATCAAAATCAAGATAAATAATACCAAATTTCCAGTATGTAATAGTCTTGTAGCATTCATCCTCTTTTACTCTTTTTTCTATACTCTGCTAAATACTATTTACTCCACTATTCCTAAATTTACCTCTTCTTCAGACAATGTTCTACTACTGTTACAATGGAGACTTGACACCTTATTTTATTACTATCTATTACATAATATTCTACCTTTATTAGTTAGCATTTCTGCTTAGTAAGCTAGTTCTGTTCTCAACCTAGCACCCAAACCTTCTGAATAAAAGAGCTTCCCATAATAGTTTCCAGTGGTGAATAAGAGGAACTGGAAGTAGAGGAAAGAGTTGGGTTTATCCTGGATAAGTTTTGTGTAGCTTGACAACTACTCTAAAATCCATGACCACAACAGTAACAGAGGATTGATGCACAGTGTCAGGTCATGGTGGTCCAGGCCTTAAACTTGATAAAGTTATGACTGAGGATTTATTCTTGGAGGAGAAATAGGAAAACACAAAGGGTAGTCGAGTTATCTAGCTGAGAACAAAGCTAAGGAAGTAGTCTGCTCTGGTTGCCCTTACACAAAGTACTCTAGTCAAACCCCTTTTCAAAGGTACTAGTGACTGCACAGCAAACCAAAGCTCTATGTGTAGATCCTAGACCAGTTTATTTTATCTCTGGCTCTCCAAATTATCATACCCAGTGTTAACTCTCTAAATGATTAAGACAAAAGATAAGATCCCTTATGAGTGCTAGGACTCTACTATATAAGTGAAGATGTTAAAAAACAGATCCAAGACAACCCAAGTATGAGACCTTAGTGGTATTGTTATGCTGTCTTATAAACTGTCCCCTATTTAGCCCAACCCTCCTGATATAAGATGGAAATAGATAGGAGACAACCTGAAACAACCACCTGTATCAAAAATTCCACCAATCCACATTCCAAGATCAAAAGGCTTATAGTAAAACAAACCTTTACTAGGTTAAAGATATCTAATACATGTTATGATTGACCTTATATTATACAAGTATTCTCTATGAGTCCAATATATGGTCTACTTTTCTTATTAACACTTTCTTAATTGTATAGTAGCTCAGTCAGTACCTCACTGTTGGGATATATTTTTTACTCAGTAGACCTTATATTTGCCATGTACTTTTCTCTCATGGTACATAGGGTATATAATAGTCATTCCCTTTCTTTCTTTACTCTTAGCTCATCCTCAAGTCTTTATTAAGTATTAAAACCTAAGTTACTCCTTAAGGTTGTAACATTGAACATAAGTAAAAAATAGTGCTGCCTCTTAGGATAGGCAGAATATAAAGATAGAAGGTAATTAACAGCAATATTAGTAAGAGAGGCTTGGTAGAATAAGAAGCCCTTCAACAGCCACTATAACTAGAAGAGAAAAGATAGTGGTGGTTAAAAAACAAGAGGAATATTTATTGAAAGAAAATAATAATAATAATACTGGGGTTTGGTATATAACAAACAACCTCCAAAGACAGTAATGAGAAAGCCAATTTTATTAGTAGATGTACAAGACAAATTGAAAACATTAATGTAAGAACTTAGACTGTGATACCTTAGAACCACTCGTAGTCTGAGTTGACAAGGAGAACTCAATAGAGTTCCCATTCAATTGCTGTACACTACTTATACACATTCTGTATTTACTTCTATTTATAAAGTCCCACACATCTCTTTTGAGTCATTCCCTCTTACACATCCACTAATTATTTAATTAAATAGAAAAGAAAAGAAAAGAAATATAAATAATAACTTAGCTGTTCTGGCCATATCATGATAATCAATACAAAAATAATTCTAGACTATTAGAAAAACCCCTAAAACTAGTTAGTCTCATGTTATATTCTGTCTAGATTCCCAAAATAGATGCTGACTAATAATACTATAGTAGAGGATCTACTAGGTATATGATTATATAACTCTTAGATAAGCCTTAGTAAATAAGCCCAGAGATTTACTAGGCCTATAGGTCTATGTAATTATATCAGGACAAGCTAAACTAGAGATGGTAAAATTCATTACAAAATTGCAAAACCTTGGACATACACCACACAATAAATTACTGAATATATATATCAGAACCTCTAGCACTTGCAAAATCTAAATAGCATACCTTGGTGGTCCTTATTGTATTACAATTTATACATTAGCTTTAAGCCTTGTACTAGGTTACTTGAACTTGGTCCTTGACTATCTCAGAGTGACTAGACTCTCACTTGTATTCATTCTTAGAAATAAGCTTTGAGCTGCTTGGTTTGTAGACACTAGGCCAAGGTTTTGATTTTTTTCTCTAATTCAGCAATTTATTATATAGTGTACAACAACAGTTTGTTAGAGGTTCTAATAACTAAATTTTGGAACTTATATAATTATTTTTCTATTTTTAGTTGCACCTGTCCCCAAGCTTTTATCAGTATACTTCTTTACTCTAAATTCTTAGTAAAACTCAGCAAAAACAACACTGCTCACTATTATGTAGACCATTGAAAGAAGAGAGTAAAGAAGACTGACAAACAACACTACCCACTGTTTCACAGACTGTTAGAGGAAAGGAGTATAGCATACTGACTTCAACACAATATCAATTCCATTCAAAATTAGTAAAGGGTTCAAAGTTGGGCTAAAGGTCCAGATGAAGACCTTATTACAAGTATTGTAAGGGCAACCAGAGTGGAGTGACTCCAGGAGAAACCTCAGTATATGAATAAGCTCTAGAATACATTACAACTCACCTCCAGGAGAAACCTCAGAGAATAGAATGAGGCTCCTAGAGGGGTACTCTATACTATATATACAATTCCCTTGGTTATAGAATGTCTTAGTATTGGAATATTGAGTCAATGTTATAGAAGGTTCAAGAACCTTCTAGAATGTTGCCCTTTTTTACATATAAAATTAATAGTTTATTATTTTGTACTCACTAGTTTGCGACAGTATCACAAAAAAGTGACTACTAAATAGTGATATGGAGGTATAATAAAATACCTGTTCAAAGAACTATATAAATAGCTGGACCCTCATTAGCAAGTAGCCTTGCTAATGTCACCCTTTTGGTGTAGTGGTAAACCATATAGTATATGACTACTGGTCCATAGTACAACTGTGACAGACAGAATAAAGTATTCCAAGACAAACCATCTTGCAACTCCATTTTCACAACACTTAGCAGTTAGGGTCAGGAATGGAGGGGCTAGCTAAACTAATTATGTAATAGATAATTAGTTTAGGGTTGCTCCAATAGGCTACCACTAGTGTATCAGAAGTGGAATTTAGTGCAGTCTTATCATGCTCTTGTGACACCAAGTGACATCTCACCACCTGCAGTCACACTGGTACCTATGCTTACCTCAGTCAAGGTCCCCAGTAACTAGTTATTGAGCACAAGCCATCTAGAACCCTATCACAGACTTTGTCATACTTAAGGTAGAATATTCTTTACTAGGACTCTTAGCTTTGTTATCAACTCAGTCTCCTCATCAATTCCTGTATTCCAATCCTCTAGACTATATACTATAGTAGACCAGTACAGAGGGTGACTCAACCAGAAGTTGCAGTCAAGCCCACCCCCCTTGTACTTGAGTATTGGCTTAACAAGTCCTTTTACAAGTATGATAGAGAAGAAAATTGTTATATTCATCTCTATGCCATATCTAGTCTAGTAAGTATGCTGCATTGCATGTAGGATGATGGTGCTGATAAATCATGTACCTAATCATTCCCACAGTCTCTCTTTTCACTCAAAAAATACAATAAATTGATTAAAAATTAGAAAAAAATCAGAAAAAATCAGAAAAAAGAGCAGAAAATTAGGGAAAGTATTGGAGGAAGGAAGTATAGCATACTGCAAACTATTGGAGGAAAGGAGTGTAGTAGACTACAAACAATACTACTAGAAGTTATTAGAGGAAGACAGTATAGCGAACTGGAGACTGTTAGAGGAAAATAGTATAGCAGACTGGAGACAAGACTACTGGCAGTTATTGGAGGAAGAAAGTATAGCAAACTAGAAACTGTTGAAGGAAAGGAGTATAACAGACTGCATACAATACTACTAACTGTACACACTGCAGACAAGAGTATATTAGAGGAAGGGAGTATAGCGCACTGTAGACAATACTAAGACTGTTGGAGGCAGGGAGCATAGCAACCTGCCAGACAACACAATATCAACTCCACTCAGAATTAGTAGAGAGTTTAGATTGGGCTGGAGGCCCAGATGAAAATCTTGTATAGATATCCTCTCGATTACAGATTAAGCCATACTAAATACAGATGTTGCCTTCAGTATAAAATGAAGTTAAATTGAACATGCTGATTTTTTCTCTTGATTCTCTTCTATGAACTACCAAAGGTTGTGTGATTTCTTTCAAGGGAATAGGAGCCAACAATCTGAGTCACTGGACTTAATTGGTCTTATCAAAGTCAAAGGGAGATGCCTCGAACAAATATCAAAGAACAGTTGCACAACATGCAAACAGTGTTTCGTCTTCAGGATAATTGGAAAAAGGATACATAATTCTGTGTCACATTAAAGTGTTGGGTGCAACGTGGTGTGACATTACTCGTTACGGGAATCATTTTCTCAGACCGGAATTTCGACCATGCACTACATCCTCAGGATTTCCCAGATTCTTACAGGAAGTCACCCACTGCCTGCGCTAATACATGTTCCTCCTGACCCCATCATATGGGATCCCTATGCCATGATGATATTGTCTCAGTCCACTGCTAATGGATCTGGCAGGGATATTCTGATCATGAATTTCCCTTCATACCGCTTTGCTTCTCAATCTGCCATTGGTTATCTAAAATATCCACTGCTAAACTTTCCAGTGTGATCAATTTTCCATGTGTCGCTTCGCGGCCGGTACAAGCGAAACCCACATGTGTTCCCTTCTATGCCAATAACCCTGAACCAAGAAGCCTTTTAAGTGACAAGTGATAACTGCAGTCTACCTCCCCACAGCTATGCTGCTCCCCATACTCTTGCTTTCCTGCATCATACCTCAAACTGTCTTGTCTGGTCAAATACCAGTCATAGACGGCGTCATTGGCGGAGTCAGGACTGCACAAAAGGCGACAGATCACACGAAACCCACTTTTCTCCAGTCGTTGGCAGTCACTCCTGGAAAGCTTCGCTAGAAGGAAAATTCGGGAGTTTGTGGTATGTAGTTCATTGTATTCCCAATGAGATAGACCCCTGACAGAGCTCAGAAACAACGCCTGGTGTAAATCAAGTATCTGGATATGGTGATATATCTGCGTCCAAAAGTCTCTGGTAGGTCCAGTTTATTCTGTCGCCTTGTTCGATCCTTGAAATTCCAATGATCTAGGTTCTGGTTTTTTGAGTCACGAAACGACCCGGACAA
>Ga0154006_1000400_pt1 | contig 14557 bp, 14 predicted proteins | sample TSFL090MetaG_FD_104747 | JGI IMG/M metagenome (GOLD analysis project Ga0154006, IMG submission 104747) | Attine ant fungus gardens microbial communities from Florida, USA - TSFL090 MetaG | ecosystem: Host-associated > Fungi > Mycelium > Unclassified | place: USA: Florida, Wakulla State Forest...
CATGATAGCAACTGCCGCCACTATCGAACGCATCGAGACGTTGCTCGTCGACGTGCCGACGATCCGGCCCCACAAACTGTCGGTCGCCACGATGAATTGCCAGACCCTCGTGCTGGTCCGGGTTCGATGCACGGACGGTATCGAAGGCGTCGGCGAGGCGACCACGATCGGCGGTCTCGCCTACGGCGAGGAGAGCCCCGAGAGCATCAAGGTCAACATCGACACCTACTTCGCACCGCTGCTGCAGGGCATGGACGCGACGCGCCCGGGCGCCGCGATGGCGCGGGCGCGCAAGCTGTTCCAGGGCAACCGGTTCGCGAAGTGCGCGATCGAGACCGCGCTGTTCGACGCGCAGGCGCGCCGCCTCGGCGTGCCGCTGTCCGAGCTGTTCGGCGGCCGCACGACCGATGCGGTCGACGTTGCGTGGACGCTCGCGAGCGGCGACACGCAGCGCGACATCGCGGAAGCCGAGGCAATGCTGGACGCGCGCCGCCATCGCGCCTTCAAGCTGAAGATCGGCTCGAATGCGGTCGACGACGACGTCGCGCACGTGATCGCGATCAAGCGCGCGCTCGGCGAGCGCGGCGACGTGCGCGTCGACGTGAACCAGGCCTGGAGCGAAACCGACGCGATCCGCGCGGGCGCACGGCTGGCGGACGCCGGCGTGAGCCTCGTCGAACAGCCGATCGCCGCGACCAACCGCGCGGGGCTGAAGCGCCTCACGCAACTCGCGCGGATCCCGATCATGGCGGACGAAGCGCTGCACGGTCCCGTCGATGCGTTCGCGCTCGCGCAGGACCGCGCGGCCGACGTGTTCGCGGTGAAGATCGCGCAGTCGGGCGGCCTGCTCGGCGCGGCGAGCGTCGCGTCGATCGCGTCGGCGGCCGGCATCGACCTGTACGGCGGCACGATGCTCGAAGGCGCGGCCGGCACGATGGCGTCCGCGCAATTGTTCGGCACGTTCGGCTCGCTGAAATGGGGCACCGAACTGTTCGGCCCGCTGCTGCTCACCGAGGAAATCCTCGTCGAGCCGCTGCGTTACCAGGATTTCCAGCTGCACCTGCCGGCGACGCCCGGCCTCGGCATCACCTTCGACTGGGCCCGCATCGAACGGATGCGACGCGACGCCCGCTGATCCCACACGACACGACAACCGAAACCGGAGACACAGATGAACAAGCAAGCCATCGACGCCCTGCTGAAAACCTTCGACGACGCCGCGGAAAAGCCCGGCAATCCGCGCGTGCGCGCGATCGTCAACCGGATCGTGAAGGACATCTGCTACACGATCGAGGACTTCGACGTGCAACCGAGCGAATTCTGGACCGCGCTGAACTACCTGAACGAAGCCGGCCGCGAATTCGGGCTGATCGCCGCGGGCCTCGGCCTCGAGCGCTTCCTCGACGTGCGGATGGACGAAGCCGAGGAGAAGGCCGGCATCCAGGGCGGCACGCCGCGCACGATCGAAGGGCCGCTGTATGTCGCGGGCGCGCCGGAATCGGTCGGCCATGCGCGTCTCGACGACGGCACCGATCCGGGCCAGACGCTGATCATGCGCGGCCAGGTGCTCGGTCACGACGGCGCGCCGATCGCGAACGCGCTCGTCGAGGTGTGGCACGCGAACCATCTGGGCAACTATTCGTACTTCGATCCGTCGCAACCGGCATTCAACCTGCGCCGCTCGATCCGCACCGACGCCGAAGGCCGCTACAGCTTCCGCAGCGTGCTGCCGGTCGGCTACAGCGTGCCGCCGGGCAGCAAGACCGAGCAGCTGCTCGACCAGCTCGGCCGCCACGGCCATCGTCCGGCGCACATCCACTTCTTCGTTTCCGCGGACGGATATCGTAAGCTGACGACGCAGATCAACATCGAAGGCGATCCGCACATCTGGGACGACTTCGCATTCGCGACCCGCGAAGGGCTGATCCCGAAGGTCAAGCAGGCCGAGGGCGCGCAAGGCAAGCCGTATGGCATCGACGGGCAGTTCGCGCTGATCGACTTCGATTTCTCGCTGCTCAAGGACAAGCAGGACGTGCCGGCGAGCGAAGTCGAGCGGGCGCGGGCGCAGGCCTGAGCGGCCGTCCCGTTCGACGAATCGACAACGCAAGGAGTGCAGGATGCTGTTTCATGTGGAAATGACCGTCCGTCTGCCGACGGACATGGATCCGGTCAAGGCGGCCACGCTGAAGGCCGAAGAGAAGGCGATGTGCCAGCGGCTGATGAACGAAGGGACCTGGCGGCATCTGTGGCGCATCGCGGGGCAGTATGCGAACGTCAGTATCTTCGATGTCGAGAGCGTGCAGCAGCTGCATGACCTGTTGAGTCAGCTGCCGTTGTTTCCGTATATGGAGATGGAAGTACGGGCGCTGTGCCGGCATCCGTCTTCGGTGCGGGAGGACGATCGGTAAATGACGGCGAAGCGCGCCGTTTCCGAACGGCCGCAAGACATGTCGCACGGGCGGCAGGCGAGCACATCGCCTGCCGCCCGTGTCGTTTTGCGGCGCTTGCTTCGCGTATTGCCATGCCTCACGCCGATGCCGTGACGATCAATACTCGTGCGTCAGATGCACGGCAAATCCCGCTTTCCCCGGCGCGATCGCCTCCTTCAACGTCAGCGCCGGAATCTCGTAATCGCCCGCGTTCTGCCGCCGGAACGGAATCGGCTGTGCAGTCCACAGTGCGTCGAGACGCTTGCCGAGCGCGGCACGCGTTTCGTCGAAGCGCACGTCGTTCATCTTTCCCGTCCGATAGATCACGAACGGCGGCAGCACGTCGAACCCCGGGTAATACAGGATCCCGTGCTGGATCGGGAACAGCACGTCGTCGATCGGCCCGTTGATGCCGCGCGCGCTGTAGTGCGACGCCCAGCCGCCCGCCGTGACGATCAGCATCGCGCGCTTGCCGGCAAACGACCCTTCGCCATAGCGATTGCCCCAGTGCGTATCGGAATGCTCGCCCACGCCATAAGCGAAACCGCACGCATAGACGCGCTCCACCCAGCCCTTCATGATCGCGGGCATCGAGAACCACCACAGCGGAAACTGCAGGATCACCGCGTCGGCCCACTTCAGCTTCTCCTGCTCGCGCGCGATGTCGTCGCTTTGCAGGCCCGCCGCAAACGCGTTTTTCGAGTCGAGCGACGGATCGAAACGCGCATCGGGCGCGCGACCGGTCACGTCGTTCGCATCGAACGCGGCCTTCCAGTTCATCGCATACAGATCGGTCACCTGCACGGCGTGACCCGCCGCTTCGAGATGGTCGACCGCGAAGTCCCGCAATGCGCCATTCAGCGAACGCGGTTCGGGATGGGCATAGACGATCAGCACGTTCATGTTCACGGCTCCATTGATTGAATGACAGCAGGATGCCGTCGCCACCGGTATATTTGAAATAAATTCCCGATATTCCAGGTATAGCCATGAACAATTTCAGACGACTGGACCTGAACCTGCTCGTCACGCTCGACGTGCTGCTCGCCGAGCACAACGTCACGCGTGCCGCGGAAAAGCTGAACATGTCGCAGCCGTCGGTCAGCGTGCAGTTGCAGAAGCTGCGCGACCTGTTCGGCGATCCGCTGCTGCTGCCGGGGCCGCGCGGGATGCGGCCGACCGCGCGCGCGGAAGCGCTGCGCGAGCCGCTACGGGACGCCCTCGAAGCGGTCGAACGCGCGGTGCTGACGGCCACGCCGTTCGATCCGGCAACCGCGACGAACACGTGGCGCGTGGCCGCGACCGACTATGGCGAATCGACGATCGTCCTGCCCGCGCTGAACACGCTGCGCTCGGCCGCCCCCGCGACGCGGCTCGCCGTCGTCGAGCTGGTGCCGCCGCGCATCGAGCAGGATGCCGAACGAAACGGCATCGACCTGGCGTTCCATACGACCGAAGGGTCACCGGACGGGATGCGGCGCCTGCCGCTGTTCGTCGAGCGCTACGTGCTGGTCGGTCGCGCCGGTCATCCGAAGCTGAAGCGGCGCCCCACGCTCGCGCAGTTCGGCGCGCTGGAACACGTGATCGTGTCGCCCGACGGCGGCGGCTTCTTCGGCGTGACGGACGAAGCGCTCGCGAAGGCAGGCGCCGCGCGTCGGGTCGTGCTGTCGGTCCCGCATTTCCTGTTCGTGATGTCGGCCGTTGCCAGCACCGACCTCGTCGCGATGCTGCCCGAGCGGCTGGTACGCGACGTCCCCGCCTTGCGCGTCGTGGAGGCGCCGGTCGCGGTGCCCGGCTACGAGATGTCGATGCTGTGGCACGAACGCGTGCATCGCGATCCGGCGCATCGCTGGTTGCGGGAGACGATCGTGGCGTCGGTTTGAATCGCGCGCCGGGGCCGCGCGCCGATCGACAAAAACCCGTCGCCGCGCACGCCTGTTCATTCGGGACTTGAAACCGCCTCAAACACTGTATATATTTACAGTGCTTTTGCACCATTTGACCCGAATTCCGTCACCCATGACGGACGGACTTTTGTGAGGCGACCATGTTCCAGTCATCCGCATTCGATCCCGAGCAACCCGGCTTCAACCCGGCCCACTTCGAGCGTGCCGCGCAGCGGGCGGTCGTCGACCTGCAGCGTGTCGCCGGCGGCCCCGCGCAACGCGCGCTCGGCCTGCGGCGCCGCACTCATCCGGCGGCCGTCCGCACGATGAGCTGGCAGGCGCTGCTGAACGTCGAGGAGCTCGCCTTCTCGAATACCGGTTTCCTGAGCCGCAACGATCCGGCGGTCGTCGACGCGTTCATCCGCCTGCGCGACAGCCGCCTGGTTGCCGCGGACGTCGAGGAGCCCGTCGACTGGCGTCGCGACGACGACGACCTGCCGGCCATCTATCTGATCGTCAAGGCGATGCTCGAAGCGGAAGCGGAAGAACGGGCCGAAGCGGCCTGACGCACGCCGGCCGGCGGCAGATCGATATCTGTCGGGAGCGCGTCGCCACGTTGCAGGGCGACGCCGTCCATCCGTTCAACGAAGGTCGGCATGACCCGCATGCCGACAGCTTCAGCGGACGGAAGGCCGCGAGCCGCCGCCGCACGGCCCCTTTCGCGTCACGACCGGCCTCACAACCGGCCTCACAACCGGAAACGACTGCCCATTACAATCGCGCCGCCAGCCGCGAGCCCTGATCGATCGCACGCTTCGCATCGAGTTCGGCCGCCAGTTCCGCGCCGCCGATCAGATGCACCGAGCGTCCGGCTGCCTGCAGCGGCGCGAGCAACGCGCGCTGCGGTTCCTGCCCCGTGCACAGCACGATCGTGTCGGCTTCGATCAGTTCGTGACCGGTGCGTTGCTCGCCGTACGACACGTGCAGCCCGCGCGCATCGATCCGCTCGTAGTTCACGCCGCCGATCATCTTCACCTGCTTCATCTTCAGCGTCGCGCGATGAATCCAGCCCGTCGTCTTGCCGAGGCCCTTGCCGAGCGGCGCGGCCTTGCGCTGCAGCAGCGTCACGTCGCGCGCGGGCGCCGCGACCTGCGCGCGCGTCACGCCGCCACGCGTCGCGGCCGGATCGGTCACGCCCCACTCCGCTTTCCATTCTTCCAGATCGAGCGTCGGCGATTCGCCGTCCAGCACCAGATACTCGGCGACGTCGAAGCCGATGCCGCCCGCGCCGACCACGGCCACCCGCCGGCCGACCGGCTGCCGGCCGGTGAGCACGTCGATATAGCTGAGCACGTTCGGCCCGTCCTGCCCGGGAATCTTCGGGTCGCGCGGCGCCACGCCGGTCGCGAGCACGATCTCGTCGTAGCCGCCCGCGATCAGGTCGCTCGCGTCGACGCGACGATTCAGATGCAGGTTCACACCGGTCAGCTCGACCTGGCGGCCGAAGTAGCGCAGCGCTTCGTCGAACTCCTCCTTGCCCGGAATCCGCTTCGCCAGGTTGAACTGGCCGCCGATCTCCGCCGCGCTGTCGAACAGGTCGACGCGATGGCCGCGCTGCGCGAGCACGGTCGAGCATGCGAGCCCGGCCGGCCCGGCGCCGACCACCGCGATGCGCTTCGGCTGCGGCGCACGCGTGTAGACCAGCTCCGTCTCGTGGCACGCGCGCGGGTTCAGCAGGCATGACGCGATCTGGTTCTTGAACGCATGGTCGAGGCACGCCTGGTTGCAGCCGATGCAGGTGTTGATCTCGTCGGCGCGGCCCTGCGCGGCCTTGACGACGAACTCGGCATCCGCGAGCAGCGGGCGCGCCATCGACACCATGTCCGCGCAGCCGTCCGCGAGAATCTGCTCGGCCACTTCGGGCCGGTTGATCCGGTTGGTCGTCACGAGCGGGATGCCGACCTCGCCCTTCATCTTCTTCGTCACCCATGCGAACGCGCCGCGCGGCACGGAGGTCGCGATCGTCGGCACGCGCGCCTCGTGCCAGCCGATCCCCGTATTGATGATGGTCGCGCCCGCGCGCTCGACCGCCTTCGCGAGCTGCACGGTCTCGCGCCAGTCGCTGCCGTCCGGGATCAGGTCGAGCATCGACAGCCGGTAGATCAGGATGAAGTCGCGCCCGACCGCTTCGCGCGTCCGCTCGACGATCTCGATCGGCAGGCGAATGCGATTCTCGTACGCGCCGCCCCACTGATCACTGCGCTTGTTGGTATGCATCGAGATGAACTGGTTGATCAGGTAGCCCTCGGAGCCCATGATCTCGACGCCGTCGTAGCCGGCCTCGCGTGCGAGCTGCGCGCAGCGGACGAACGCGCGGATCTGCCGCTCGACGCCGCGCGCGCCGAGTTCGTGCGGCGCGAACGGCGAGATCGGCGACTTGATCTTCGACGGCGCGACCGCGAACGGGTGGTAGCCGTAGCGGCCGGTATGCAGGATCTGCAGCGCGATCTTGCCGTCGTCCGCATGCACGGCGTCGGTGATCACGCGATGGCGCCGCGCGCCGGCCGACGTCATCAGCGTGCCGCCGAACGGCTTGGTCCAGCCGGCCACGTTCGGCGCGAAGCCGCCGGTCACGATCAGGCCGACGCCCCCGCGCGCGCGTTCGGCGAAATAGTCGGCGAGGCGCGGCAGCGTCTTGCGGCTGTCCTCGAGGCCCGTGTGCATCGAGCCCATCAGCACGCGGTTCTTCAGCGTGGTGAAACCGAGATCGAGCGGCGCGAGCAGATGGGGAAAGGAGGTCGTCATGATGATTCTGCCGGTAAGCGATGGTTGTCATCGTAGGCCGCCCGCCACCTTGAACGTGAGGGGGCAAACAGCCATAATGCTTGTCATTTCCGGCCAAAGAGACATGACCTCCCCGCCACGCAAGGACTCCCTCGGGCTACGCCGGCCGACGATTCCGGTCGCCTATACGCGCCTGCTGCTGCAGGCGCTGGCCGCGCGCGGCGTCGATCCGGCCGCGGTGCGCGCGGGCACCGGGCTGCGCGACGCCGTGTTGGCCGAACCGGACGCGCGCGTCGCGCCGACGCAATGGGGCCGGCTCGTGCTCAACGCGATCGAGATCGGCGGCGATCCGGGCATCGGGCTCGCGTTCGGGCTGCTGCTGAAACCGACCGTGCACGGCTTCCTCGGCTATGCGACGCTGACCGCGCGGGACATCCGCGACGCCTTGGTCGTCACGCAGCGCTACTTCCGGATGCGCAACCGTCAATATCGGCTGACCTATGCGGAAGACGAACACGGCGCGACGCTCGAGTTGCACGGCGTGCAGACGAGCCCCGTGCTGCAGCATCACGTGATGTTCGAGTTCGTGCTGACCGGGCTCGCACAGAACATCTCGCAGTGGTCCGGGCGCGCGTCGCCGCCGATCGCGCTGCGCTTTACATGGCCGGAGCCCGGTTATTTCGCGCGCTATCGCGATCAGCTACCGCCGGTCGAGTTCGGCTGCGCGGCGAATGCGCTGTGGATCGCGCGCGACGTGCTCGACTGGCCGCTGCCGCTCGCCGACGAAGTCGCGCACCGGCAGGCGCTCGTGCAGGTCGAGCGCGAGTATGCGCAGGTGCGACAGGAGGAAGGCGATCTCGTCGAGCGCGTGCGGGCGGAACTGGCGCGCACGGCCGGCGACTATTCGAGCCCGGACGCGCTCGCCGACGCGCTGCTCGTGTCGACGCGCACGTTGCGGCGCCGGCTCGAGGAAGCCGGATGGAGCTACCGGCAACTGCTCGACGAAGCGCGATTTCGCGACGCGAAGCAGCTGCTCGCGGCATCGGATCTCGACCTGAAGACGATCGCCGAGCGGCTGCAATTCACCGACCCGGCGAATTTCACGCGGGCGTTCCGGCGGTGGGCCGGGCAGACGCCCAGTGCGTACCGGGAAGCGGCGGCCGGATAGACGGCATCGCGTTCCGGGAACGCCGACCGGCCCGACGCGATCGTCGCGCCCGGGCTCATGTCGACGAACGCTCCGTCAGCACGTCGACGAACATCGCGACGAGCGGCTCGACGATCGACTGCCTGGCCGGGTCCTCGCCGATCACGGCGACTTCGGACGCAGGCAGCGCCGGCCATTGCGCGGACGTCGGCAGGATCTTCATGCCGGCCTGCAGGAACGACTTGCCCAGCACGGTGACCCCCAACCCGCCCGCCACCGCGGCCTGTACGCCGACGAGATTGCTGGCCGTGCAACCGACGGCCCATTCGCGGCGCGCCCCATCCAGGCTTTCCGTCATCACTTCGCGATACGCGCAAGGCGGCGGCATCATCACGAGGCGCACCGGGCGCGCCGGATCGTTCCGGTAGTGTTTCGCGGCGAGCCACACCAACGGCTCCCGCCATATCACGCGGCCGCGCAGCGGCGCGCCTTCATGCTTGCGCCGGGCGAACACGACGTCGAGCAGGCCGGCGCGATGCGCGTCGACGAGTTCCGGGCTCGACCCGGTGGTCAGTTCCAGCTGGACGGACGGGAAACGCTCGCCGAAGCGCGCCAGGATCAGCGGCAACTGCGCGTGCACGAGATTTTCGGACACGCCGAGCCGCAGCCGCGTGGCTTGCGCAGGCTCCCGCAACGCGTGCATGAACGCGTCGTATTGCGCCAGCAGGCGCCGCCCGCCGGCCAGCACGCGTTCGCCCTCCGGCGTGAGCCTGAGCGAGCGACTCGTCCGCTCGAACACGCGCACGTCCAGGGCTTCCTCGAGCCGCAGCACCTTCTGGCTGACGGCGGATTGCGAACGCCCGACGACGTTGGCCGCCGCCGTGAAGCTGCCCGTTTCGGCCACGGCCACGAACGCACGCAATAGATCCAGATCCAGCATCGCACCCCATCCATTCACAACACTTCTAGATTGAAGAAATATTATTCGTTTGCCTTCTGGTTAGCAAGTTCGCACAATGGCTTCGACCCGCCGGATTCAATCGTGAACCGGGGCAGCAAGCCTATCCATGCGGTCGTTTCAACGGAGCAGAAAGATGAGCACACGCAATTCGGTCGAGATCGTCGAGCATTTCTGGCGGGAGGTCTGGCAGTCGCGCAACCCCGACGCCGTGGACGCCCTCGTCGCGGAAGATTTCGCTATCACGTCGGGCGGCGTCGTCATCCGCTCGCGCGCGGAATTCAAGCAGTGGGTCGCGGCCTTCCTCGCGAGCATCGACGACTTCCGGTTCGAGGTCATCGAAACGTTCCAGAACGAAGCCGGCGACCGCGTCGCGAGCCGCTGGCGCGTGACGGGGACGAACAACGGTTTCATGGGATCGGCGCCGTGCCGGTCGCCGATCGACATGACGGGTACGGCCGTCTGGCATGTGCGCGAGGATGGGTTGCTCCAGCACAACTGGGTCGAGCGCAACGCGCTCGAAGTGCATCGAAGCCTGAAAGGGTCGCAGCCGTAAAACCCGGGGCGAGCCGACGCGCTCGCCACGTGGCGGATCCGGTCAGGTCGAACGCGCGGCGTCGCCTACCTGGATCCGCGCGCCGCCGTCGCCCTCGCCTGCATCGATCCGCACCTCGCCGGTCGCCGCGACGATCGCGTCGTACACGTCGTCCGTCACGCACACCACCGGCACCGCGATCGCATACAGCTCGGCGGCGACGATCGCGCCGATCGAGATGATCAGGTCGCGCTCCTTCAGCACGATCCCGACCGGCCCCGTGCCGTTGCGCACCGCTTCCGCGAGCACGCTACTGCTCGAACTCGAGCCCTTCGCGTGCGGCATCACCATGATCCGGCCGGCCAGGCTCGCGCCGGCCTGCGGATGCCCGCGATCGACGATCCGCCCCGCGCCCGAGTCGTAGCCGCCCCAGAAGCTGAGCGGTTTGTCGAGCACGATCGTCCGCGCACATGCGCTGCCCGGCACGAGCGTGTCGCCCGTCAGTTGCCCGATCGTTGCTTCAGTCATCGAATCGCACCTTTCCTTCGAACGCGGAGCGCACGCACTCGCGCATGCTGCCGTACGCCACCGTGACGCCGATGTTCGCCGGCGCATACGATGCCCACTTCCCCGAGTTGGTCATCACCAGGCCCGACAGCTGTTTCATCACCGGCGTGATGTACGTGCAGGTGTCGACGACGATCTGGATGCCGCGCGCATCGAATTTCGAAGCGAGCCCGAGCTCGCCCAGTTCCCACAGGATGAAGCGGCTCGTGTTCACGTAGAAATCGCACTTCGGCTTGCCGTCGAACCGACCCAGCAGCGCATCGAGCGTGCGGAATTCGGCCAGCGAGAAATGCGGCGTGCCGAGCGCGACCGCGACGAGCGCATCGCCGGCCGCGCCGTGGTTCAGCGTGCGGCGAATCTCGTCGAGATCGGCCATCGCGACGTCGACCGTGCGTTCGGCCGCGCGACCATGCAACGCGGCATCGAGCGTCGGCGCCTCGGGCGTGACACCTACCGCATGAAACAGCGCGACCGCGCCACTCGATGCGGCGGCCGCGCCGAGTGCCTTGAGTTCGTCTTCGGTGGTGTCCGCGGGCAGCCCGACGATCGCCGGTACGATCGCGCCGGCGATCCTGCCGATCAGCAGCCCAAGCGCCGCGAAATAGATGTCGCGCGACGGCCGGCCGCCGAAGTCCGGCGCGTTGAACACGATCCGCGCCGCGCGATTCGCTTCCACGTGCAGCCCCGCATATGGCGCGCGGCCGGTGATCGCGGCGGCCAGATCGAGAAAGTCGCCGTAGCGGCTGGTGCGCGCGCCGAGCACCGAATTGGCGAACACGATCGCATTCGATTCCGCCCATGCAATTTGCTCGCCGAGCCGCGGACGATTCTTCAACTGATACGGCGCGCACGTGAAGCTCGATTCGCAGCCGAGCTGCAGGTGCGCATCCATCAGCCGCTGCGCGTCGCGCTGGATCGTGCGGTCGCCGTGATAGAGCTCGGGATGGATCAGGTCGAGCGACCCGACGTTCAGCGTGGTCGGCACCGCGACTTGCGCGCCGGTATCGACGAAATACTCGACGAAGTCGAGGCTCGTCTGGCCGTGGTAAAGACAGCCGTCGATATGCGCGGACGTGATGTCGATCAGGTGCGGCGCCGACATGACCTCGGCCGTGCGCGCGACGATCCGCATCGCACGCGCGACGCCGTCGCCGAATGCGCCGCGCAACATCGCGTCGTCGCGCTCGCTCAACTGCAGCATGGGGGGGCTCCTCGGGTCTCGTCCGGTGGATCCGGATCGCTTTTGCAATACTACCGTGCGCGTTACACCTAGCGCTGTGCCGTCAAGCTGAACAGCTCGTCGCGCAGCGCCTTGGCCCGGCCGCGGCCAAACTGCGTCTCGAACTCGTTCTGCGCGGCCTGCCACGCGACTTTCGCCTGCGCATAGGTGCGCTCGCCGAGCTTCGTCAGGCTGAGCGCATGCGCGCGCGCATCATGCTCGGACGCGGCCGCGGCGACGAATCCGTCGCGCTGCAGCGGCTTCAGCGCGCGCAGCAGCGTCGTGCGATCCATCACCAGCGTATCGGCGAGCTCGCTCATCACCAGGCCGGGCCGGCGCGACAGGTTCGCCATGATCGAGAACTGCGCGGGCGTGACCCCGACCGGGGCCAGATGCCGCTCGTAGAGTTGCGTGACGAAGCGCGCCGCCTGACGCAGCGCGAGGCAATTGCAGGCCTGGGACATCTGGAGATCGTTCATGATCGGCAATTTATATGTGCATATGCATAAAGTCAATGTACACTCGGCCGTAACGGCGCCGGGGGCCGGCCACCGCGTCAAGGAGACGGACATGGACTATATCGACAAGCTGCGGATCTTCCGGTCGGTGGTGGAAATGCGCAGTTTCACGCGCGCGGCCGACATGCACGGCCTCGCGCGACCGGTCGTGTCGCGGGCGGTCGCGGATCTGGAGGCGCGCTTCGGCAGCCGCCTGCTGCACCGGACCACGCGCCAGGTGTCGCTGACCGAAACCGCCGAGCGCATCTACGAACGCTGCGCGGCCGTGCTCGACGAACTCGATTCGCTGGAAGCGCAGGCGCAATCGCACACGCGCGAGCCCGAGGGGCTGCTGCGCCTCGTCGCGCACACGACGGCCGCGCTGAACCGGCTCGTGCCGCTGATCGCCGGCTTCAAGGCCGCGCATCCGAAGATTCGGCTCGACGTCACGCTGACCGAGCGCCCGGTCGATCTCGTCGGCGAAGGCTACGACATCGGCATCGTCGTGCCGTACATGCTGACGAGCGAGACCACCATCGTGCGGCTGGTCGAACGCATTCCGGTGGTGATCGTCGCGACGCCCGCGTATCTGCGCACGCATCCGCGCCCGGCAACGCCGGCCGAGCTCGCCGGGCACGCGTTCGTGCCGATGTCGCCGTCGCTGCGCCGGCCCGCGCTGTCGTTTCGCGTCGACGGCGATTTGCTGACCGTGCCGTTGAACTTCGACATCTCGTCGAACAGCCCCGTCTTCAATCGAGAAATGGTGATGCACGACTTCGGCATCGGCGTCGTGCCGCGAACGCTCGTCGAAGCCGAACTCGCGTCGGGCGCGCTCGTGCAGTTGCTCGGCGGCGCCGATCTGGTCGACGCGTTCGTCGAGATCAAGCTCGCGTACGCGAACCGCGCGCTGCTGCCGGCGAAGGTCAAGGCATTCATCGACTACACGGCCGCGTACTGCGACCGCGAAGGCGGGATTGTTCCCGCCGCGGCCTGATCCGGCTCGAAACCGCCCCCGTCAGCCGCCGATTGGTACAGCCACGGCACCAATCTGATCCTGCCCCGCCGCTCGCTTCGCACCGTCGTGCCGCCTAATATGTGTACATGCACACGACCACGCTTACCGATGACGATTGCTTCGCGGTCCGGCAAGCCGCGCGGCGGATCTCGCAGTTCTACGAGCGCTATCTGTCGCGGGCGGGCGTCACGCCGTCGCAGTACAGCATTCTCGCGCTGCTGCGGGAGCGCCCGGGCCTGACGATGGCGACGCTGTCGGCCGTGCTGGTGATCGAGCGCACCGCGCTGCTGCGCGCCCTCAAGCCGCTGATCGGTGCGGCGCTGGTGACGGGCCGGATCGAACCGCGTTGCCGCCGCCAGACGTTCGCGCTGACCGCGCACGGCGAAACGAAGATCGCCGACGCGCACGTGCACTGGCTCGCCGCGCAGGACGCGTTCGAGCGGCGGTTCGGGCCGGCCCGGGCGGCCCGCCTCAGAGACGAATTGTTCCGGATCACGCACAACCTGCCGGAGCGCGATTGACGACTTCCCCGATCGGCGACGTGTCGTCGGTCGCTTCAATAAGTGCATATACATAGGTGAATCGATGGAAACGACCCAGGCCGCTGCCGCCCGCGAGGCAGCCACAATCGACCGGCCGGCCGCGCAACGCCGCGTGCCGTGGATGCGGATCGCGGTGGGCGCCGTCGTCGTCGCGGTCGCGGCCGCGACGCTCGACTGGCTGTTGGTGCTGCGCTTTCAGGAAAGCACCGACGATGCGTATGTCGGCGGCGACGTCACGGTGCTCGCGCCGAAGGTGAGCGGCTTCGTCGACAAGATCCTCGTGACCGACAACCAGCGCGTGAAGGCCGGCGACGTGCTCGTGCAGCTCGACGCGCGCGACTACGATGCGAAGCTCGCGCAGGCCAGCGCCGAAGTCGACAGCGCACGCTCGGCCGTGGCGGAACTCGAAGCGAAGCAACAGCTTCAATACGCGGTGATCGGCCAGCACGCGGCGGACAGGAACGCATCGTCGGCCGAGCTCGCGCGGGCGTCGTCAGACCGCGTGCGCTACCGCGAGCTCGTGAAATCCGATGCGGTGTCGAACCAGATCGTCGAACGCGCGGACGCCGACTATTCGAAGGCGGATGCGGCCGTCGCCCGCAGCGACGCCGCGTGGCTCGCCTCGAAGCGGCAGCTCGACGTGCTCGGCGCGCAGCTCGCCGATGCGCGGGCCCGCGTGAACACGGCGCTCGCCGCGCAACGCGTCGCGGCGCTCAACGTCGAATACACGACGATCCGCTCGCCGGCCGACGGCTACGTCGGCAACCGCACGGGCCGCGTCGGGATGCTCGCGAACGTCGGCGTGCCGCTGCTGACGGTCGTGCCCGCTTCCGGGCTGTGGATCGATGCGAACTTCAAGGAGGACCAGCTGCGCAAGATGCGCGCGGGCGATCGCGTCGACGTCGCGCTCGATGCGTCGAGCATGCGCCTGCACGGCCGCGTCGACAGCCTCGCGCCCGCGACCGGCGCGACCTTCAG
>Ga0154006_1000402_pt1 | contig 14529 bp, 6 predicted proteins | sample TSFL090MetaG_FD_104747 | JGI IMG/M metagenome (GOLD analysis project Ga0154006, IMG submission 104747) | Attine ant fungus gardens microbial communities from Florida, USA - TSFL090 MetaG | ecosystem: Host-associated > Fungi > Mycelium > Unclassified | place: USA: Florida, Wakulla State Forest...
ACGCTTTCTTTAGATTTGACCAAATACGCGGGCAATTTTACCGCCAAATATCTGGACGCTAGATCAGGAAAAGTTTTGGACGTAAAACCACAAACAGTAACGGGCGGAAAAACGGTAACGTTGAATGTTCCGGCCAATGCGGACATCGTTTGGTTGACGAAATAATTTTTTAAGTCAGAAAGTTGGGGAAAGTCCGGAATGTCTGGATGATCGTAAGCCTGAAAGATAAATGACCGCTTTCCCCGCTTTCCAACGCTCAGTCTTCCCGTCTTTACGGACTTTCCGACCATTCCTGACTTATAAGAAATAACGATTGATTGAATATGAGAACATATTAGTAATGCAAAGCAGAATTGCCACGTCGGCGGATGAAACTGCATATAAAAAACTGTTTTATTATTTTCATCCGTTGTTGAGGCGATTTGCGTTTAACCTGACGGGTAATGCGGAGGTTGCGGACGAGATCGTTTCCGATGTATTGCTAAAAGTCTGGACGATGCGTCGTACGCTTTCCGAGATTGCTGACTTGAAATTGTATCTTTTTAAAGCGACCAAAAACGCTTCCCTAAACTATTTGAAAAGCGCGGCCTACAAGCAAACGCAGACTACACGCGCGCTGGAAAATGGAGATCATCTTTTTGTGGCACCTGACGAAGAATACGCCTGCACGGAAATGCAGCAGGTTTTGCTGACTGCGATCAATCAATTGCCTCCTAAAAGCCAACTCGTTTTTAAACTGGTAAAAGAATATGGCTTGACCTATAATCAGGTTCAGCAGGTGATGGATATTTCCCAAAATACAATTGAAACACACATGCGTATTGCCTTGAAAAAACTAAAGGAAGCAATCGCTCAATACAGACAAGGGTTTTAGTCTGCAATATATTCTATTTTTCTTCTAGTGGAAGTGTCCCATTGGAACACTTCCGCTGGTTTATATATTGGAAATATTGAGGCACGCGTCACAGACGAGACGTGCCGGCATTAAAATATTTTTAACAAAAAAATAAAAAATAATTTCAATCTCTTTCACGGTAAGCCGTTTGAATGTTGTCTCTAACTATTATAGAGCATTTGCTGTCATGAACAAAAATCTACAGGATCGGATTTATACTTTAATAGGCTTGAAGCTTGCAAACCAGGCTACGGCAGACGAATTGGAAGAATTGGATCATTTGTTGTCCGCTCATTCTGATTTTAAAGAACTGCATGACCAGCTTTTGCAATATCCGGAATGGAATGAAACGGTTATTAAAGATGTGACCGATCAAGCCTATGCTGCGCAATATGTCAAAATGATGTATGCCGATGAAAATGATCGTGTGTTTTCAATAGAGGAAACTGATATTCCCGAGCGACACACCAAATGGAAACGTATTGCTCAAATAACCGCGATCGCCGCGAGCCTATTGTTGACAATATTGGTGTCTCGTTATTTTATAGTGAAACCTTCAGAGGACGGCGCATTTGTCCAAAAAAGTGTATTGGCGAAAAGGCTTTCCCCGGTCAACAGCAAATCCAAATTGACATTGCCCGACGGGACGATTGTTTATTTGAACGCCAATAGCCATTTGGAATATGGTCGTGATTTTAATAAAAAAGAAAGAAACGTTCATCTGGTCGGCGAGGCTTTTTTTGACGTGGCGCATAATCCCAACAAACCTTTTTTTGTTCATACGGACAAAGCGACGGTGAGGGTTTTGGGGACGCGATTCAACGTGAAAAGTTATAGTGAGGAACTGTGGGAAACAACACTTTTGCAGGGAAAAGTGGAACTGTATTGCAATGCGAGACCCAAAGAAAAACTACAGTTGGAACCTTCGCAAAAAGTTTCGATAGTGGAAGACGAAGTTCCCGAAAAAAAGAAAAACGGCTATAAAATACAGGTGACAAAAATAAAGTCGCTCGGTGACGACGTAGCCGAAACAGCCTGGATGGACAATAAATTAGTGTTTATGGATACGCCTCTGTCCGCTATAGCCAAAGAACTCGAAAGGCAATTTGGGATTACGGTCAATTTTGAATCCGACAAACAGAAAGCGTACAAATACACAGGTGTTTTTGATAACGAGAGTTTGCAAAAAATATTACATATCCTTGATCTGTCAAAGTCTATCGACTATGAACTGAAGGATAACGAGCTTGTCATTAAATAGTTTTTCCTAATTTTTTAAAACGATTGCCTATGCCGTAATTGTGGACCATTGCCATTAAGAAAAAAGGAGAATGCGCCAACATTCTCCCGTTTAAAAAATGTATTAAGACTATTGTAGTCGTTAATGCCATCTGAAAACTAAAATCCAATCAAAGTTATGCCAAAAATGACTTTCAGGAGGCGTTTTGCCCCCTTAAAAATTATGCTTGTTATGAAGTTAATGTGTATTATGCTTGTTCTAGCGCTGCAAGTGTCGGCAAAGAATTATGGACAGACTATTGACATAAAAGAGCAAAAATCGACGCCGTTGAATCTGTTGAAACAGATAGAAAAGCAGACGGATTTTTTGTTTTATTATAGTAGTGACCAGGCGCAGCTACATGAACCAATATATATTAAGGCTATCAGTAGTACATCGCTGAAAGACGTGTTGACAAAGGCTTTTGCCAATACTAAAATCGTTTGGAATATTATAGACAACAACAAAGTCGTGATTTCGATCAACGAAAACCTTCAAGTATTGAGAAGTCGTTTTTCGGTGATTTCGGGTGTGGTCGTAGACGCTGACGGACTTCCGTTAAGCAACGTCGCCGTTAATATAAAAGGGACGAACAAAGGGACTGCAACCAATGAATCGGGGCATTTTTCCCTCAACGCTAATATGGGCGATACATTGGTCATTTCCAATATTGGTTATCAGAAAGAAGAAGTCGTCGTATCGTCCACCAGCGAACTGAAAATAGTATTGAAACCTTCGGATTCCAAACTGGACGAAGTGGTGGTAATTGGTTACGGTGCTGTTAAAAAGCGCGACCTGACGGGGGCTGTGGTGTCAATCAAAGGTTCGGAAGCAACGAAAGTCCCGGTTTCGAGTCCTATTGAAGCATTGCAGGGGAAAATTCCCGGAGCAGATATTTATCGCAGTAGTGGCTATGCGGGAGCCACGCCCAATATACGCATAAGAGGAACGCGCTCCATCGCCAATCCAGGTAGTTCCAATAATGTATTGTATATTATTGATGGTATTCAGTATGCAAATATGGCGGATATTAATCCGAATGATATACAGTCAATCGATGTTTTAAAAGATGGTTCTTCTACTGCGATATATGGTTCTCGTGGTGCAAACGGTGTTATTATCATTACGACAAAAAAAGGAGTTTCCGGTACGCCTAAAATTTCTTTCAATTCCTATGCAGGCGTAACGGAGCGGTCCAAATATGGACAGACACAAAGTGCGGATCAGTTTATTGCATTTCGTAGGGAGGCCTATCGTGCCGACGGTAGATGGAATAGTCCGGCCGACGATGCAGTAGCATTTACGGCACCCGAATTGAATGCTATTAACAATCATCAATATATAGATTGGATTGACCTTATTTTCCATAGAGGATTACAGCAAGATCATCAGGTAAATGTGAGTGCAGGGAACGACAAAACGAAAATTTATTTTTCAGGAGGCTATTTTGATGAAAAAGGTGTGTTGCTCAATGATCGTTTTAAACGCTATTCAACGAGACTAAACGTAGATCAAAAAATCGCGAATTGGTTAAATGTTGGAGCAAATTTCTCTTTCGCTCATATTGATAACAATATGCGTCGCGATCCGTTTAATTTGGCATTCAAAGCTTTGCCTTTGGGTGTGCCTTATGATTCTGCTGGCAATGTGGTATTGTTGCCTGTGGGGGGTACGGAAAGAAGCCCATTGTTGGATGATCAACCCGGGGAATGGTATCAAAACCGTAAAACAAACCGTTTTAGTGGTGCCATTTATGTAGATGTGCATCCTTTCAAAGATTTTACTTGGCGTTCTACTTTCTCAACAGTTCAGGAAAGTGCGATGTTGGGAAATTATTACGGCAAAAATTCCGTCAATGGAAATGGTGCTAATTCACAGTCTACGCTTACCAATACACAGGTCAATAATATCAACTGGGAAAATGTATTGACGTACAAAAAGTCTGTTCAGGACCATGACTTTACAATAACAGGAGTTACGGCTTATCAGCAAAATATCGCAACTTCCGAATCCATGAGTGGGCGCAATCAATTGTTTCCAAGTCAACTTGTTTGGAATATTGCAGCTGCTAACCAAAATATGACCATGAGCAGCTCTTATAGTAAATGGAATCTTCTGTCATTCGCAGGACGGTTAAACTACGGTTATAAAGGGAGATATTTGTTGACATTTACGGGAAGAAGCGATGGATCTTCGAAATTAGCGCCAGGTAACCAATGGGGATTTTTCCCTTCGGCCGCGTCCGCGTGGCGTATCGTTGACGAAAACTTTATGTCCAAACAAAAAGTTTTTGATGATTTAAAATTAAGAGTAAGTTATGGTGTATCTGGAAATGACGTGATTGCGCCTTACGGTACGCAAAGTAATCTTGCCGTTACGCCGTTTGCATACGGAGACGTGCTTACATCAGCATATACTATCAGTACTAGAATCGCCAATCCCGATTTGAGGTGGGAACGTACCAAAACATTGGACGTCGGACTGGATTTTGCACTATTGAACAATAGACTTACTGGTAGCCTTGATTATTATAATGCGCTTACATACGACTTGATTACCGAATATGTATTGCCTGCTTCAACTGGTGTTAATACGATCAATATGAATTTTGGTAAAACTAGCAACAAAGGTCTAGAACTAAGCCTTACTGGAAATATTGTCCAGAACAAAGATTTTAAATGGTCTTCGACGTTAAGTTTTGCCCGGAATAGAGAAAAAATTGTCAGCCTTCCCAACGGTAACGTGTATGCATCGGATTACAGACAAAGTCTTATCGTTGGACAATCGCCTACTATATTTTATGACTATCAAAAGGTCGGAATCTGGCAAGAAAACGAAGCTGCGGAAGCCGCGAAATATGGTGATAAACCTGGAGATATCAAAGTTGCTGATTTGAATAACGATGGTAAAATAACGCCCGATGCTGACAGGGAAATAATAGGGTCTCCTGTGCCAAAATGGACTGGAGGTTTGAACAATGATTTTAGTTACAAAGGTTTTGACTTGAATATTTTATTTGTTGCTAGAATCGGACAGTGGATGACCTCTGATTATTTCGCGAAATATTATAGGAATGCTTCTCAAAATGGTGCTGTGTTTGATTATTGGACACCTGAAAATCAAACCAACGCCTATCCTCGTCCAAGTGTTTCCAGAACATTGAAATATATCACAACGCTGACCGAAGCAGACAATTCTTACGTAAAATTGAGAAATATCACGCTCGGTTATAACCTCCCTCAAACGCTTTTGAGTAAAACCAAAATCGACAATGTGAGATTTTATGTTTCGGGCAAAAACTTGTGGTTCTGGTCAAAAGCGAGTAAAGATGTAGATCCTGAAAGTGAGGGTGTCGTAGATCAGCCTTTGAACAAAATGGTCGTATTTGGTCTTAATGTCAGTTTTTAAAATTTAAAAATCGAACATAATGAAAAAATCAATATATAGGTGGGTCGCGTTAAGTACATTCGTTACACTGTCAATATCCTGTAATAAAAAACTGGTTGAATACAATCCTTCAGGTTCTACCATAGAAGCATTGTTGACGACTCCGGAAGGTTTTGAAACGGCCATAAACGGCGCTTACTCGTATAATAGAAGTTTTTATGGAAAAGAAGAAGGGCTTGCCTTGTTTGAAGCGGGGACCGATTTGTGGGCACCTTCCGCGAAAATAGGAAATACCTCTATTATTGGTCTTAGCCCCAATACTCCGATTAGTACTTACAATGGTATTGTGTCTGATAATCCATGGATACTTACCAATCTTTGGCAGCCGTGCTATGCAGGCATCAATCTTTGCAATACGGCATTAAGTTATATTGAACAAGCTAACTTGTCTGCTAGTCGTCGTCCTAGTGCAGAAGCAGAATTAAGGTTTTTGCGTGGTTGGTATTATTTTTTGCTGGTGCAGTCTTATGGTGCGGTCAATTTTACATTAGATCCGACTACTGGTATGGTGACAACGGCAAATAGAACAGCCGAAGGAAAAATCTACGAGCAGGTTGTCGCCGATATGCGTTTTGCCGCAGATAATCTACCCGCTACGCAAAAAGACTATGGTCGCGTGACAAAGGTCGGGGCGCTTGCCGTTCTATCCAAAGTATTATTGACAAAAGGGGATTATCAGGATGCCAGCAATACGGCAAATAGTGTCATTAAAGATTTTGGATTGAATTTGATGGGGAAATATAGTGATTTATGGACAATGGACAATGAAAGTAACAGTGAAGTGCTTTGGGCTGTCAATTATGCTAAGGACATATCACTAAATGCAGGTAGCAATATAAGCCCCAGTTTATTTTTAATGGCATATTCTGATCTGCCCGGCATGACCATGGACATTGACAATGGGCTGCCGGAAGGACGTTGGATTCCTACACTTCGCTATTTGAACTTGTTTGATGAGACAAAAGATAGCCGTTACGATGCCACGTTCAAACAAGCTTGGATTGCCAACAATGCCGCGACTTTGCCCAAATGGACAGCGGCGGATGCGGCTCAGAATCCTGCTTTGTCGAGCATGGTCGGACAAAATAAATTTAATGTAGGAGATACGGCGATTTTCTTGACGAAATATGCTGTCAATGATTTTGATCAAAACTATACGGTTCGCTATCGTTACAAAACGCTTGACAAGAATGATTTGTATAATGCGAACGGTACGGTAAAAAACATCAATCAATATATTTCCCTGAAAAAATTTGACGACCCTACCCGAGCTACGGCATTGGAACGTCAAAGTTCGCGAAATGCAGATGTTATAAGGCTTGGTGAAGTTTATCTGATAGCGGCAGAAGCGCAGGTTAAGTTAGGAAAAACGGATTCAGCGGCTTACTTCGTGAATATTGTTCGTACAAGGGCTGCCAAAGCAGGAAAGGAAGTCGATATGAAAGTGTCGTCCGCTGATATGACAGTTGATTTTATATTGGACGAACGAGCTAGAGAATTAGGCGGCGAACAAATGCGTTGGTTTGATTTAAAACGTACGGGTAAACTTATTGAAAGGGTAACTGCTTATAATCCAGATATTTCGGAAAATATTAAACCATTTCACGTATTGCGTCCAATACCATTGGCGCAGATAAACGCAGTTACAAACAAAGAAGATTTTAAACAAAATGACGGCTATTAGTATTGGTCATTTTTCAACTTATTTTAAATGAAAAAGAAATTACAACGTGCGGGTTTGCTTACAACAGCCTTAGCATTGACATACTTAGCAAAAGCGCAATATCCCACCATTCCGCCGGCTTTGCAGGATTCTACGGATCGTGTATTGGCCGAGGTGCAGAAGAAATCAGATGCGGCTTGGGAAAAAGCATTGCCGATTATCAAAGAAGGCGAAAAACACGGTAAGCCCTATATTCCGTGGGCATCTAAACCTTCCGATTTGCCACAGGCTAAACTCCTCGCTTTTCCCGGTGCGGAAGGTGCGGGCGCGCATAGTTTTGGCGGACGAGGCGGAAATGTTTTTGTCGTAACCAACCTCAACGACGACGGCCCCGGCAGTTTCCGCTGGGCCTGCGAGCAGGGCGGTCCGCGTATTGTCGTTTTTAATGTTGCGGGTATTGTACAGTTAAAAAGTCCTGTCAGTATTCGTGCACCTTACGTTACGATTGCGGGGCAGACGGCGCCGGGCGATGGCGTTTGTATTGCGGGCGAAACCGTAGAAGTCAATACGCACGATGTTGTCATTCGTTATATGCGTTTCAGGCGTGGTGCGACGGATGTTACGCGTCGCGACGATGCTTTGGGCGGAAGTGGTGTCGGCAATATCATTTTTGACCATATTTCAGCTAGTTGGGGACTCGACGAAAATGTATCTATGTACCGCCACATGTACGATCCGGGCGACGGTACACAGCCGCAAAAATTGCCGACAGTCAATATCACCATCCAAAACTGTATTTCTTCCGAAGCGTTGGATACATACAACCACGCTTTCGGTAGTACGATTGGCGGACATAATAGCACCTTTATGCGCAACCTTTGGTCGAGTAATATCAGCCGTAGTCCGTCAATAGGCATGGACGGCGATTTTGGGTTTGTGAACAATGTGGTGTTCAACTGGTGGAACCGAAGCGCAGATGGCGGCGACCACAAATCAGAATTTAACTTTATCAATAATTATTTCAAACCGGGCCCCGTTACGCCGCTGGATCAGCCTATTGGACACAGAATTTTGAAACCGGAAGCCAATAGGGACAAAACCGACAGCAACCATTTTGGCAAAGTGTACGTGCACGGCAATATCATGGAAGGCAACGAACGTGTAACGAAAGATAATTGGGACGGTGGCGTGCAGATTCGCGAAATGCCCGACGCTGGTATTTATACCAAAGATATTCGCGTAGACAAACCTTTCCCGATTGCCAAACTCACGATTCTTTCTGCAAAAGATGCCTATAATTATGTATTGGAAAATGCAGGTGCGACTTTGCCTAAGCGTGATGCAGTCGATACGCGTATCGTAGAACAGGTTAAAACAGGAAAAATCCAATATACGGAAAATGGAAAAATGGGCATAGGTGCGGCGTATTCCCATTTACGTTTGCCTGACGAAACCTACAGAAAGGGTATCATAACGCATCCAAGCCAAGTCGGCGGCTATCCCGAATACAAAGGTACGCCGTACAAAGACAGCGACAACGACGGTATGCCCGACAGCTGGGAAATTGCTCACAAACTCGATCCACACAACGCTGCCGATGCGACTACGGACAGAGACGGCGACGGCTATACCAACATCGAAGAATTTTTAAATAGCGTCGTAACGGCTAAAATGTAATAGTATAAATTATTCCTGTGGTTCGTGTCTGCACGAGCCACTTATATGCAAAGGGTTGTTGGTCTGCGACCAACAACGGCGAAGATAAAAGTTAGCTCTTCCTTTAGGGGACTCTGCTGGAACTTTACCAAGAGAAAAGTACAATAACATATTACAGCTAATGCAGCACTCATCTTTAAATATGAAACATTTACTGATTCTTTCTTTTTTGTTGCCCGTGTTTGTCCAGGCACAAGAACCGCCATTGGATCCCAAAATGGCGGTTCCTCCAGTCGAATTAGGCAAAGACGGCAAACTCGTTTACAATACGACGGCAACCAGACAACGTATTCCCGATTTTTCTGTTTGTGGTTATATGGGGGCAGACGAGCCAATACCTGATGTGCCGGTCAAAATATGGGTTTCCGCGACGGAAGGCGACGAGACGGCACGTATCCAAAAAGCGATAGATTATGTGGCTTCTTTGCCTGCCAATGATAAAGGTCTGCGCGGAACCGTGCTGTTGGGCAAAGGCGTGTATCGTATTGACGGCAGTCTGGAAATAAAAAACTCCGGAATCGTGCTGCGAGGCAGCGGCATGAAAGACGACGAAACGGTCTTGTTGGGAACGGGTATTGACCGTGAAACTTTGATCAAAGTCAATGCCGAAAAGGGTTTGTCGCAAGTTGGTATTGAAAATATCAACCTGCGTTCCACCTACGATGAAACAAATCCGAAAGATGAAGCGCATCGTTGGATGGCAATTACTTTGCATCAAGCAAAAGACGGCTGGGTGCGCCGCGTCACGTTTAAACATTTTGCGGGAAGTGCCGTCGCCGTTATGGACGGTTGTAGCCGTATCACGGTAGAAGATTGTTTGTCTTTGGAACCTGTTTCCGAAATCGGCGGTCAGCGTCGCAATACGTTTTACACTATTGGAAAACAGGTTCTTTTCCAACGTTTGTATGCCGAAAACGGCTACCACGATTTTGCGGTAGGTTATACGACCGAAGGGCCGAATGCGTTTGTGCAATGCGAATCCAAAATGCCTTTTTCTTACAGTGGACCTATTGAAAAAACGGCATCGAAAGTATTGTACGATTTGGTGAGTATTGAAGGCGGCGCATTGGGATTTGATTATCGCTCGTTGGATCCAAGAGGCGAGGGCGCAGGCGTGACCAATAGCGTATTGTGGCAATGCAGCGCGTCCAAAGTGTATTGTTTTGAACCAAAAGGACAGTCCAATTGGGCGGCAGGAACTTGGGCGAGCTTTGAGGGAAATGGACATTGGAGCCTTTCCAATACGCATATCAAACCACGTAGTTTGTACTACGCGCAGTTGGCGGAAAGGATAGGGGAAGCAGCGACTGCGAGGGCTTCGTTGCGTTATCATTTTGACAAATCTACAACAAGCCCAACTGTGGAATTGGCGGCGCGCTTAATTCAGGAAGCTTATCAACCGCAGCTGACAATGGCGCAATTGATTGACAAGGCAACTGCCCAAAATCCTATCAATATCCAAACCGCTGGAATTAAAAATATAGACGAAATCGCATCAAATACCAAACCTGCGGAAACGGCTGCTCCACATTATATTTCCGTAAAGAATGGTTGGCTGACAAAAGATGGTGCCGTCGTAACCGGGGGCGATCACCGTATCAAATATTGGTCGGGAGGTACGTCGCCGATAGAGGCGTCCAAAGCTGTTCCGCATATTACGCGTTATGTGCCGGGACGTATTGGTACGGGTTTTACGGACGATTTGAATGCCGTTGCTGACTGGATGGTGAAAAACGATATTGAAGTTTTGGCGCACAATTACGGTCTGTGGTACGATCGTCGTCGCGATGACCACGAGCGCATTCGTCGTATGGACGGAGACGTGCGTGCGCCTTTTTACGAATTGCCTTTTGCGAGAAGCGGACAAGGGCTTGGCTGGGACGGATTGAGCAAATACGATTTGACGAAATACAACTATTGGTATTGGAACCGCCTGCAACAATTTGCCAATATTGCCGATCAGAAAGGTTTGATATTGCTGCACCAAAATTATTTTCAGCACAATATATTGGAAGCTGGCGCGCATTATGTGGATTATCCCTGGCGACCAACCAATAACGTCAACGGAACGCCTTTTCCCGAACCTGTTATTTTCGCGGAGGACAAACGTCTCTTTTTGGCGGAGCAATACTATAACGTCAACCACGACGAGAAATACCGTAAACTGCACGAAGCCTATATCGAAAAATGTTTGGACAACTTTAAAAACAACCACAACGTGATACAGTCCATCAGCGCTGAGTACACTGGGCCGTTGGGTTTCATGCAGTTTTGGTTGCAAAGGGTGCGTGATTGGGAACAGAAAAATAAACAGTCCCAAATCATATCCTTGGCCGCTGCCAAAAATGTACAGGATGCTATTTTGAACGATCCTCAATATGCGCCGCTTGTCAATGTGATCGATATTGAATATTGGTATTATCAGGCAGACGGTTCGGCTTATGCACCCGAGGGCGGCAAAAATCTTTCGCCGCGTCAATGGGCAAGGCAACTGAGACCGAAGAAAACATCGTTTGCGCAGGTTTATCGTGCCGTTCGCGAATACCGCGACAAGTATCCTGATAAGGCGATTATCTGCACTGCGGATAGTTGTGAGACGAAAGCTTGGGCGATATTTATGGCGGGTGGTTCGCTTGCGGAGTTGCCGGCGAGTATCGACAAAGACTTTTTGAAAGCTGCTGCTTCCATGAAACCGACGGACTCCTTGGAAAATTACGTTTTGGAAGGAAAAAATGGAATAATTGTATATAATACTAAGAATAAAGCTATACATTTAGACTTGTCAAAACGGAAAGCTAATTTTAAAGCGCGCTATATCAATGCAGACGACGGTGCGGTTTTGCCAAAACAAACAAAAGTGAGAGGCGGAAAAGTGGTTGATATTGCGCTGCCGCCAGATGCAAGTGTACTTTGGCTTTCGGAAAATTAGTTTTTATATTGGATTCGTTTTAAACATAAAAATACATGGTGATTGTATAGGATAGTTTTAGATGCTTTTTTTATGGATATGTAGAACTTGTTTAAACTTTGTCCTTTTTATTCTCAATCCGATGCAGTTACTATGTTACTATGTGCTAAAAACGGCATTAAACAAGTTTCTAATAAAAACGATGAATCTGTTTAGAATGGCTCGATAATATGTCACCGCTTTGCGGTTGTCGATGGTGTATGTATTTTTTCTATAATCATGACAGCCACCTAGGTTTAATGCCAATAACCACGAAGTGGAGGAATGGTTATAGAAAAAGTTTTCATCCAATATAACCGCAAAGCGGTGACATTGTTTTCAAGATTATATAGTTTGAAACAACGTATTAAACAGACTTTCTTTTTCTATGTGGATTTAGTATAAAAATTAAAACCAGCTTGTTTAAAGAAAAATCGCGACGCCATTTTGTATTAACCAAATAGAAAACCAAAACCATGTTTTTCACTTAGTGCGTGGCTATCCTATGTATTGTCACGGCGCAGACCATAACGATTGTATTATTTCCGGAACTATAATGTTGAACTGTTTGAATTTGTAAATTTTAATTGTTTGTTATCATGATTAGACGTGCTTATGGATTGCTGACAATGCTTTTCGTATTGTTTGCCGAGCCTTCATTGTTTGCCCAAAATACCGATTTGAAAGGGCGGGTTGTCGATGACGCAACTTCAGCACCGCTGGAGGGTGCGATTATTTTGATTAAAGGAAAAAACAGCACCACCGTAAGTGGGCAAAACGGTGATTTTGACCTGAAAGGCGGGTACACTGAAAGTGATACGCTGCGGATTTCGTATGTGGGATATATTGAAAAATATATTGCCGTTTCGGACATTAAGAATGCAGCTGTTGGCCTGACGAAAGCAGCTTCCAATCTGGACGAAGTTATTGTCGTCGGTTACGGTACGGTCAAAAAACGTGACTTGACAGGTGCGGTTTCTTCCGTCAAATCCGAAGGAATCATGCGCTCGCCAGCTTCCAATGCGATGGAGTCGTTGCAGGGGCAAGTGCCGGGTTTGGACATTACGCGAAATTCGGGGAGCGCGTCTTCCGGCTTGAGTTTGAATATTCGCGGTAAGCGTTCGCTGTCCACGGCAAAGGATGAAAACGGAAACCCGATTGCAAACAGTCCGCTTTTCATTATTGACGGTATTCAGGGCGGTGACATTTCGGATATTCCACCACAAGAGATCGAGTCCATCGACGTCATGAAAGATGCCTCGTCCACGGCGATTTACGGTTCGCAAGGTGCGAACGGTGTTATCATCGTCACAACCAAAAGGGCAAAAGTCGGAAAAACAAAAATAGCCTTCAACGATTATGTGGGTGTCAACGGTTGGGCGCAATATCCCAAAATGAGAATGGGACAGGATTACATCAACCTGCGCCGCGAAGCTGCCAAAACGGCCGGACAATGGTCTTCGCCTGATGATGACCAGACGCTTTTTTCGGCACAGGAATGGGATGCCATCCAGAAAAATGAGTGGGTTGACTGGGTGAAAGAAGTCATGCACACCGGTTCGGTGCAGAACCATCAGTTGACGGTTTCGGGTGGTAACGAAAAAACGACGGCGACGTTTTCTGCTGGTTATTACCGCGAAAAAGGCACGTTTAAAGATGATATTTTGAACAAATACAATCTGCGTGCAGCGATCGATCACGTGTTCAATAAGTATATAAAAACGGGTATCACCGCTAACCTGACGCACTACGCTGGTTACGACCGTGCGGACAATGTATTGTGGCGTGCGGCGACCAACGAACCTTTGGGACTTCCTTACGACGCGGACGGCAATGTGGTTTTGTGGCCGTTGGGTACGACCGGAAAAGTAAGCCCGTTGGCGGATGAAGCAAGTGACTACACGGCAAAACACCAACGTTTGCGTACCAATGTATTGGCAAATGGCTATGTGGAATTTAAACCCGTTAAAGGTTTGTCCTTACGTTCCAATCTTGGTGCGACGCTTAACTATAGAAGAACTTCCGATTTTGCAGGTGCCAATTCTATTGACAGGGCAAATTTGTTCACCACATCTTTGGCGTCGATCAATACCACCGAAAAGTCCTTTTTGACTTGGGACAATATTGTCAATTACACCAAAAGTTTCGGGAACCATTCGCTTGCATTTACAGGCTTGACTTCATGGACGCAATCCAAGCTCAGAACTTCCTACAGCGAAGGTTCGGGTCAATTAGTTCCTAGCCAGTTGTGGTACAATTTGGAAGCAAATGACAAAAGTTCTTACGTCATAAAATCCAATTACAAACAAAGCCAAACTTTTTCGTATGCGGCAAGGTTGAATTATAACTATTTGGGTAAATACTTAGTCACTTTGTCCAATAGATGGGATGGTGCGTCCAGACTGGCGGCGAACCACAAATGGGCGGCTTTTCCTTCCGCTGCGGTGGCTTGGCGTATCATCGACGAGCCTTGGATGAAAAACCAGAAAAACCTGTCCGAACTGAAATTGAGAGTCAGCTGGGGTAAAACCGGTAATTCCGGTATTAGCGAATACGGAACGGTTTCGTCTTTGTCGCCGATG
>Ga0154006_1000404_pt1 | contig 14510 bp, 18 predicted proteins | sample TSFL090MetaG_FD_104747 | JGI IMG/M metagenome (GOLD analysis project Ga0154006, IMG submission 104747) | Attine ant fungus gardens microbial communities from Florida, USA - TSFL090 MetaG | ecosystem: Host-associated > Fungi > Mycelium > Unclassified | place: USA: Florida, Wakulla State Forest...
CAGTCGGTAACCTATCAGACCCCCTACGATCCGGCCTTCACAGGCGAATTGCGCATTCCGCTGGGAGGGTTCCCGCGACTGCCGCTGGACGAACGCAAAATCATCGCGCGCCGGCTGGCGATGGAATTGCGCGTCGGTGCCGTTTGCAACGTTGGCTCCGGCGTGTGCACAGGGATCGGCTTGGTCGCGGCGGAAGAGGACGTGCTTCACCATATCGTTCTGACCAACGAACAAGGACTGATCGGAGGCGCACCAGCCGCGGGTCTGGATGCCGGTGCCGCGCGTAACTACAGCGCCATCATCGACATGCCATATCAGTTCGATTTCTACGACGGGGGCGGCATCGATATCGCCTTTTTGTCGGCAGTCGAGATTGATGCCCACGGGAGCGTGAACATCAGCCGGTTTGCCGGCAAACTCATCGGCGTGGGCGGGTTCATCAACATCAGCCAGAATGCGCAGAAGATGGTCTTCGGTGGCACGTTCACGGCAGGAGGCTTGCAGGTGGCCTGTGAAGACGGGCAACTTCGCATCATGCAGGAGGGGACGCACCGAAAATTCGTATCGAAGCTGCAACAGGTTTCCTATAGCGGCCCCTACGCGCGCGAACGGGGGCAAACCACGATCTTCGTCACCGAACGCGCGGTGTTCCGCGCTGTCGACGGGGCGCTGGAACTGTTCGAAATAGCCCCCGGTATCGATCTTGAACGCGATGTGCTTGCCCATATGGCGTTCCGCCCGGTCATCTCGCCCGATTTGCGGCTCATGGACGGACGCCTGTTCCGCCCCGAGCCCATGGGACTCGACACTGTCATGGGCAAGCAATCATGGCCGGCACATCCGCGCCTCGGCTCGTTCGCGGAGCACCAACTGTGAAGACGAACACGGAAGACGCGCGCATCGACGGATCGACGCGCTTGTTCGGCATCGTCGGCCATCCGATCGCTCAGGTGAAGACGCCACAACTGATGAACGCGATCTTCGACGCCACGGGAATCAATGCCATTTGTCTTCCTTTCGACGCGCCTGTCGAGCGTTTTGGGCCGATTGTCCATGGATTGAAGGCCATCGCCAACCTCGACGGATTGGTGATCACGGTGCCCCACAAACTGCGCGCGATGGAACTAGTGGACACGGTATCGCCGGTCGCGCAGCGCGTCGGTGCCATCAATGTCATGCGACGTGAAACCGACGGCACTTGGTTGGGAGACATGTTCGATGGCACGGGACTGGTGCAGGGACTGGCGCCGCTGGGCTTCCACCTGCGTGGCAAGCGCGTGAAGCAGATCGGCGCGGGTGGGGCTGGCGCGGCGGTGGCGCATGCGCTGGCGGAGGCGGGCGCGGCGGCGATCGCGCTGAGCGATCCAAGGCAAGAGGTCTTGTCGCAGTTGGTGGCGCGCATGCGCCACTTCCATCCCGCATGCAACGTGGAAATCGACGACAACCCGACCAATGTCACCGACGTGGATCTCCTGATCAACTGCTCGCCGGTGGGTATGGGGGCCAATGACGGCATGCCCGCTCCCTTCGACGACTTTCCCGGCGTCCTGCAAGTGGTCGATATCATCATGACACCAGCCGAGACGCCGTTGCTGAAACACGCGCGCCGATGCGGTTGTCACGCCACCAACGGCTTGCCGATGATTCATGGACAGCTCAAGGAATTCGCGCGCTTCTTCGGCGTAGACCTTCCCGACGCCGCGCCCCCTTCTCTCAATCATCAGATGTAAAACGCAGCGCACATTTGACACCTTCCGAACACCCATCATGATCATTTCTCTTCCGACCGCTTCCGACCACTTTGAAAACTATAGGCTCAAGGGCGAGCCGATCGGCGCCGCCCCGGCTGGAAGCCGCTTTAATCGTATCGCCTATTCCGCTGCTCATGTCGTTGCCGATCCGCTGTCGGCCGGGGAAATGAATCAACCGGCTGCCATCGATTGGGCCCGCACCATCGAATACAGGCGATATCTGATCAACCAGGGACTCGGTATTGCCGAAGCCATGGACACCGCTCAACGCGGCATGGGGCTCTCCTGGGACACCGCGCTTGAATTGGTCGAAAGAACCATGCGGGAGACCAGCGATCTCCCCGGGGCACTGATTGCCTCCGGCTGCGGCACTGATCATCTGCAGATACAGTCCGCGATGTCCTGCGATGACGTCATCCGGGCATATGCCACCCAGTTGGAGGCCATCCAGCGCACCGGCAGCCGAGTCATCCTGATGGCCAGCAGAGCGCTAGTACGCGCGGCCCGCGGCAAGGAAGACTACCTGCGCGTCTACCGCGAAGTCCTGGCCATGTGTGATCAGCCGGTGATCCTGCATTGGCTGGGTGACATGTTCGATCCCGAACTCAAGGGTTATTGGGGAACCGAAAATCTTGATGAGGCCGCCGATGTCTGCCTGGCCGTCATCGAAGAGAATGCGGCAAAGGTCGATGGCATCAAGATATCGTTGCTGGACGATGCCAGGGAAATCGCATTCCGACGTCGTCTGCCGGCCAGGGTCAAGATGTACACCGGGGACGATTTCAATTATCCCTCGCTGATCAAGGGCGATGAGGTGGGTTACTCGCATGCCTTGCTCGGCATTTTCGATGCCATCGCGCCCGCGGCATCGCATGCGCTCGCGGCGTTGGCCGAAGGCGATGTAAATCGGTACGATCGCATCCTGGCACCGACGGTGGCGTTGTCGCGGCACATCTTCCGAGCACCGACCCAGTACTACAAGACCGGGGTCGTCTTTCTCGCTTACCTGAACGGATTCCAGCCGCATTTCTTCATGCTGGGCGGCCATCACGGAGCGCGCCCGCCTTTGTATCTGGCGGACGTGTTCCGCCTCGCCGATTCAGCCAATCTGTTGCGAGATCCTGACGGCGCGATTCAACGCATGCGCCTGGTGATGCAAACGCTCGGTTGCCATCATTGAATGGAGAAACGGACATGAATTCTCTTGAAGGCCGGTTGCAGCGATGCGCCATCAACACGGCTACGCTCGGCCATCGCGAGCCGCTCGGAACGACATTGGACAGGATCGCGCGCGCGGGATTCGGCGGCGTCGCACCCTGGCGGCACGAGGTGGAAGCTGTCGGCGCCACGGCCGCAGGCCGGCAATTGCGGGCGCTCGGCCTGACGGTAACCGGGTATTGCCGATCAGCCTATTTCGCAGCACCGGACGAGGCTGAGCGCAAGGCGAACATGAACGCCAACATCCAGGCACTGAACGATGCCACTGAAATCGGCGCCCAGTGCTTCGTGCTGGTGGTTGGCGGCGCGCGAGGAGTGAAAAACGGATTGGCTGGCGCACGTGCCCAGGTCCAGGATGGCATAGGAGAGCTGTACATCGAAGCGCGCAAATTGGGCATGCCGTTGGCTATCGAGCCCTTGCATCCGATGTATGCGACAGACCGTTCGGTGGTCAATACGATCAGACAAGCGCTTGCATTATGCGAATCGATCGCACCGGATGACAACCCCATGCTTGGGCTGGCGATTGATGTCTACCACTGTTGGTGGGATCCAGATCTGGTTTCTTCCATTGCCCAGGCGGGGCAAGCGGGGAGAATCTTGGGTTACCACGTCTGCGACTGGCTGCCGGATACACGGCATATGTTGATGGATCGCGGCATGATGGGGGACGGCGTCGTGGACCTGCAAGGCTTTCGCGGCTTGATGGAACAGGCTGGCTACACAGGTATGGTGGAAGTGGAGATATTTTCAGCCGAGCAGTGGTGGAAACTGCCACAAGACAAGGTGCTGTCGGTATGCGCCGAGCGCCTGCAGTCGGTGTGCTGAAATCAACGATGAAAAAGGAGAAGGAAGAAATGAGCGTTGCAGAAAAGAGAGAGAGAGTGCTTGCGCCGGGCGTGTATCACTTCAATGATATCGAGGTCGGGGATCATTTCATCACCTCCGGCGTCACCGTGACCGAGACGCATGTGGTCAACTTTGCCGGTGTCTCTGGCGACCTATATGACATCCATCTGGATGATGTCGCGGCTCAGGAAGCCGGTTTTTCCGGGCGCATCGCGCATGGTCTGCTCGGGTTGTCACTAGCGGACGGCTTGAAGACCCGTTGTCCGGTGCGCTTGCACGGACTGGCGACCCTGAGCTGGAATTGGTCGTTTCGGGCCCCCATCTGCATTGGGGATCGTATCCATGTCGAAATCAGCATTGTCGGCATGAGAACGACAAAACGTCCCGACAGGGGGATTGCCACTCTGGCCATGAACGTATTGAACCAAACAGGAAAGACCGTACAACAGGGAGAAACGCAACTGCTGATGGGTATCGGGTAAGCCAGTTGCAAAGGCGTGCCCAGCGTACGCCTGCCCTCCTCCGTCTTCCTGCGCGTCAACGCCAGGTCATCCATCTCCGAGGATACATTCCTAGGTTCGAACGACCGGCGTACCGCGCGCTCGTCGTCAAACTGGGAGGCGAGCTCCTACAGATATCGCCGTCAACCGCTGAAATGCTCGCTGTTACGCGGCGGCAGGTGAAATTGATGCGGCTGTTGCTGTCTATCCGACCGCTGTGAGGTCCTGGATGCGACAACTTTCCGCGCATTCAGGATAAACATGATGTGCCACACCTGAACGGCGTAGTGGCAGGGCCAGCATCGCATTGATTTGCTACAATTTACGAAATCGTTTTCGAATTTATAAACACAACGATTATCACCATCGGATCAATGACAGCAGGACAAGAATGAAACAACGGATCAACATTGTCGAACTGGCGCGCCATCTTGGCCTGGCCGTCTCCACGGTCTCCAAGGCGCTCAACGGCCGCGCTGACGTGAGTGACGCGACGAAGGAGCGCGTCATGAAAGCCGCGAACGAACTCGGCTTCTCGCCCGATCCTTCCGGACGCCGCCTGAGAACGGGGACCTCGGAGACGATCGGCTTCGTGTTGTCGCCGCCGCAACACCATTTTGCGCATCCTTTCTTCCTCGATCTGCTGATGGGCATCGACCAGGGCCTGGAAAAGACGCCTTTCCAACTGATCATCGTCACCGGAGGCTCCGTCGAGAGCGAAGTCGACAGTTTTCGCCGTCTCGTCGAGCGGCAGCGTGTCGACGCCGTGATGTTTGGCCGCACGCGCCGGGATGATGCCCGCATCCGTTTCTTGCAGGAGCGGGACGTGCCCTTCGTTGCCTTCGGGCGCAGCGAAACGGGCAATCCGTTTCCCTTCGTCGATATCGACCGCGCCGTCGCCGGCCGCAACGGCACCGCGCGCTTTATCGGACTTGGACACCGGCGTATCGGCTTGCTCGCCACGCCCGCTTATCTCATGTTCAGCCAGCATCTGCGGGAGGGCTATCTGGCCGCCCTGGACGCCGCGAAGCTGCCCTTCGATCCCCGTCTCATCGTGGATAGCGAACTCACCGAAGAGGACGGCCTCATCGGCGCGCGGCAACTCCTGGAATTGGAAAATCCGCCCACGGCGATCATGTGCGGCCATGATCTCATCGCCAGTGGCGCGATACGGGCCATTGTCGAAACGGGCAAACGCCCCGGCATCGATGTCGCCATCATCGGTTGCGACAACCATTCCCTGGGGCCGTACCTGAATCCGCCCCTGACGACATTCTCCGCGCCGACGCTGGACGCCGGCCGGCGAATGGTCGAACTGCTGCTGGCCCTGCTTGATGGCCGCCCGGCCGAAACCTTGCAGGAAGTCTGGTCGCCCGAGCTGATCCTGCGCGCTTCCCACGGCGGGGAAGTCGGACGCACAACCGATTGATGCGCCCTCACCGGAACATCCTGATTGCAATCGCCCGATAAAAATCCGGCCTTTTACGAAAACGTTTTCTTCCAGACAGCATCAGGCATTGACCACGATGAATCAACGCAAGTGGCAACACCGGCATCGCCCGCTTGCCCTTCTTTTCCAACTGACCTATCCATAGCAAGGAGCCATCCATGAGCTTTCAAAGCATCAACCCGGCAACGGGAGAACCAGTCAAGGAATTCCCACTGCAATCCGACGCCGAGGTTTTTTCGGCCCTGGAAAAGGCGGACAACACATACCGCAAGGACTGGCGGCTGCGCTCCGTGGCCGACCGTATCGCCATCATCGCCCGCGCGGCGCGGATCCTGCGCGAAAAGCGCGATGAATACGCGACCTACCCCACCCTCGAAATGGGCAAGGTCACCCGTTTCAGCTACATGGAAATCGACCTGGTCGCCGACATCCTGGACTACTACGCCAAGAACGGTGAACGCTTGCTGGCGGCACAGGAACTGCCGGGCGAGCCAGGCTCCATGCTGTTGTCCGAACCCATCGGCGTCATCCTGGCCATCGAGCCGTGGAATTTCCCCTATTACCAACTGGTTCGGGTCGCGGCGCCGCAGCTCATCGCCGGCAATGTGGTGCTGATGAAGCACGCCGAGAACGTGCCGCAATGCGCACTGGCGTTCGCGCGCCTGTTCGAGGAAGCCGGCGCCCCCGAAGGCGCCTACACCAACCTCTTTTGCAGCATCGACCAGATCGGCAAGCTGATCGAGGATTTCCGCGTGCGCGGCGTGGCCCTCACCGGCAGCGAACGCGCCGGCGTGTCGGTCGGCGAACGCGCCGGACGGAACCTGAAGAAGGTCATCCTCGAACTGGGCGGTAGCGATCCTGCCATCATCATGCCGGGCGCGCCGCTGGCGCATGCAGTGGAACAGGTGGTGATGGGGCGTACCTTCAACTCGGGCCAGGGCTGCGTCAACATCAAGCGCGTCATCGTGATCGGCAAGCAACGTGGCGCACAGATGCTGGCGGCATTGCAGGAAAAATTCGCCGCGATCAAGGTCGGTGATCCCACCGATGAAACCACCTTGCTCGGCCCGCTGGTCAGCGAACGCGCGCTGCAAGGCTTGCTCAAGCAGATCGAGGATGCAAAAGCCGCCGGCACGCGCATCGTCCACGGCGGCAAGCGCGTCGATCGCCCGGGCTTCTATCTGGAGCCGACCATCATCACCGACATCACGGAAAACAACCCGCTCTATACGCAGGAAGCATTCGGCCCGGTGCTGTCCTTCTACGTCGTGGACAACGAGGAAGAAGCCATCGCACTCGCCAATGCCACGCCCTACGGCCTGGGCGGTTACGTTTTCGATGCGGATGTGGACAACGCCAAGCGCATCGCCTCTCACATCGACTCCGGCATGGTCTACATCAACTCGTGTTTTGCCGATTCACCGGGGCTGCCTTTTGGCGGCGTCAAGAATTCCGGTTTCGGGCGCGAACTGTCCGAAATCGGCATGGGCGAGTTCCTGAACCGCAAGCTGATACGGGTAGCTGAGGCCGGGTGAAATAGGTGAGAGGGGCAAGACTGCTGCATGATGGATATTTTTGTGTCAGCAGGCCGCCAGTATCCTGCTCGAATGACGGGGCATAAAGACGGTCCGCAGTGATGTGGGCCGTCTTTGTATTGCAAAAGAAAAAGGCTCTCCGACCGGAGAGCCTTTTGGAGACTGGTGCTGGCTGCAGGACTTGAACCCGCCACCCCCTGATTACAAGTCCGGCGCGAAAATCTTTCAAATCAGAAACTTAGCCGTTTTTTTGCTCCGCAATTGAGAAAAATAACGCCTCGTAACGCCTTATTGGGCCTCGCTCGTTGAACAATTGCGGAGCGGAATTTTCTGTGCCAAATGCGAAGGGTTGATAGGGTTGCCCGGGGCCGTTATCCCCCCATCAGCCGTATCCGCTGCTCTTTGGTAATAAGAGGGTCTATAATATCTTTGATAGAAAAATGCGCACTGACGTAAAGATTAGGACTCGCGCTCAACATAGTGGCTGCAATCGCTTGAGTTACCGCTTTCACTTGTTTTGCCCAGCTAGAAAAAACATCGGCGTCCAGCGTTGGAAAATGTTGCAGTGATCGAACGCCTTCCATATGCGCTAAAGAGGCGGAATGCGAAAACTTGCAAAGGTTTCGATAACTGTTTTGCAGTGTAGAAATCGCTTTTTTACCATCTTCATTGAGAAAGACCGCTGATGCTTTGGCTCGATCAAATAATTCAAAAACGCTAGTGAGCGTCAGAACATCTTTATCGAAAGGAGCAACGACGCTCCGTACGAAGTTTTCAATAGAGCTGCGCAAAGCCATATGCCCGGGTTTATAGGCACCATGAATGCAGCAAAAGAGCGAGCTGGCGACATCGGAAACACATTCCTGTAGAAAGTCATAGGCAGCGTCAGAGTTTGTAAATACGCGGTCTAAAAAAGGGAGGGGCGCCAAGCCCAAGCGTCGATCAATTTCGGACCACATGCCTAGTAACGATAAGTACGCCGAGTGGCCGTGTTTAAGCGATGCCCGATATTGGGCATCGGCTTCGACATTGTTAAGACTGTAGTTTTTTACGAATTGAACAAGTACTGCGAAATCTTCCGAAATTTGCCTAGACATAATTAGCGCGAACCTAGCAGCTCTTGGATTGTTTCATTCCAAGAAAAACTTCCGGATTTTTTCTTCTCTGCCATGAGATCTAGCTTGTCTTTGCTGCTGAGAAGAACTTCAAGGGCGGACACCAAATCTGTGAGTTGTCGCTCATCTAAAGCGTCGGTTTCGCATATCACTTTTCCGATAATTTCATATCTCGAGCGCTTTTCACTGCGCGACATATTGAGCCCGAGTGCCGAGGCTGCGAAATCGACTATATCTTCGTTTTGAGCAAATAACTTTCGATCCTGAAAAAGCCGTGGCAAAACGCCAATTAAGAAGTGCTTATTTGGGTCGTCTGATTTATAGACACCCACTATGGTCTCTTCACTAACTGAAGGATGTGCCAATCCGTTTAATGCCCTGGCTGCATCAGTTAAAGATTCCAGCTTTTGGCCTCTGAGGGTCCATATGAAATCTTCTAACGCCATGGCAGCTTTCTTGAGCTTAGCGGTGTCGCTCAAGATATCGGTGCCTTCCGTCTTCCTTTTATTCATCGCCGACCTTCTCAAGAATATTCTCTACGATAGATTTCAGTGAATTGCGCAGTTCATAATCGTCAATTTTGAGAATGAACGGTTGCTCTAGTTGATTCTTTGCCAGTAATGCACGTTTCGGCAAATATGCACTGAATACATGGTCTTTCCAAAAACTGTTACCCAGCAGGTTCGTTCGTGCTTCAGCATGGAGAACGCTATCTGAGCGCTCCACCATGGTAAAGACTACGCCGAGACACTTTAGGGTTAATCCATATGCTTTTCTTTTGCGCTCAATAATCGAACGAAGTAAATCGATGCCTATCATCGAAAGAGGATCTGGCTTAACGGGGATTAAGAAATAATCCGAAGCAATGAGGGCACTCGTCATCCACATTGACGGCGTCGGTGGCGTGTCATAGATAACGTAATCGAATCCTTGGGGTTCAAGAACGGCCTCTGAAAATCTCTTAAGGGAAAATTCGCGCCCTTCACCTGCGACCATTTCAAGACGATAAAGCTCGATGTTCCCGGGAAGCACATGCAGGCCATGTTTGGGAATTAACTTCACGTCTTCCAACTCTTTCGGCTGCACTGGCGTTGCACCAGTAACGCTGCTGACCATCGCCCGGGCTTCAGTATCAAAAACCGTAAGGATCGTATCTTGAGCGCTTTTCAAGACATGAACATATTCCTCGCCTGAAAACAAACATTGAGTGGCATTGAATTGGGGATCCACATCAATAATTGCGACTTTTTTCTGATACATCCGGGTCAAACAGTCAGCCACATTGATTGCCAATGTTGTTTTCCCAACGCCCCCCTTCATGTTCACAAAGCTGATAGTACGCATAATCGCCCCTTGAAATTGTTATTAATGCAATTTTTATTCCTTTTAACCCGCGCAACGATAGCATTTTCGACGGTTCCCGGGAACCGGCAAAACGTGCGTCAAAATGCGTCAAATTTGGTGCCGGCCGGGCGGGCCGCTTGACCAAGCTGGACGGGCTTCGGCACGTGACGCAAATTTGAGTCAAAACCGACCTGTATAGCGGGCAGGCGCGGGGTGGGGGCAACCGCGCGCGCCGGGCTAAAATCACTCAAAATATTTCCTTTAAGGCAACTTTATGACGCGGGGCGACCTCGGAAACTCCCGCGTCATAGGGCCCAGGCACGCCTTGGGGCAGAGAGCCAAGAGAGGGAGACGCAAACCGAAAGGAAGCAGGTAACAGCCTTGGCAGGGCTATATTCAAGGCGCATGGAAAATGATAACGCTTGACGATAATATCGTATTGAGTTATCATTCCGCATGATTGAAAATTTCAAATGCTCAGACACTCAGTCCTTGCATGAAGGACGGCGCGTAGCACGGTTCGTCAACATTGAACGGGTAGCGTTGCGTAAGCTGCGGCAGTTGGAAGTGGCGATAAGGCTTGATGACTTGCGCATCCCTCCCCAAAATCGTTTGGAGGCGCTCAAGGGCGACAGGAAGGGACAGTACAGTATCCGCATTAACGATCAATGGCGCGTATGCTTCGAGTGGAAGGACGGCCATGCGACTGAGGTTGAAATCGTGGATTACCACAGCTAGGAGATGAATATGATCCGAGAAATTGCTCCGATCACCCCCGGAGAACTGTTGAACGAAGAGTTCCTCAAGCCGCTTGGCATTACCCAATATCGCCTGGCAAAGGAAATTGGCGTGTCGCCGCTGCGTATCAGCGAGATAGTAAATGGCAAGCGTGCAGTTACTGCAGATACCGACTTGCGTCTGGCAAGATTCTTTGGCCTGTCAGATGGTTATTGGCTGCGCGCTCAGGTTGCGCATGATACTGAGGTCGCGCGTGACAAGATGCACGATGTGCTGGCCGGCATCAAACAATGGAAGCCGCAGGAGCACGCTCACGCTTGATTGCGGGAGGATTATGCTCCTGCCGACGGCGCCAGAAAAATAATGAGGGATGGAAATGGTCGAACGCAAGAACGTGGCCGATCTTCGCGACTTCGATGGCGCGCTCTACCTCGACAGCAAAGAGGCAATTGCAGCATACCTTACCGATGTCTTGGATGTGCAAGACGATGCCATGCTGGCGTCCGCGCTCGGTGATATTGCCCGTCTGCGTGGCCTGACAGAAATTGCCAAGTCTGCGGGCATGAGCCGCGAGACACTTGTCCAGGAGCTACGCCCCGACAGCATGCTACGCTTCGATACCTTCAACCGCGTGTGCGCAGCTTTGGGCGTGCGGCTGATTGTGCAACCTATTCAGGACTGACGAAGACGTTATAAGTAATCCCGCAAAGTTCTGATATATTTTGTGCACCAAATTACTAGGGGCCGAAATGCCGCCGTCAGAAAAGCAACCACCCACAATACCGCAGCCTCAACCGGTCTACCGTACTCCTGCGAAAGAGGATTACAACAATCGGCGCCCTGCTAACCCCAGCACGCCTTCGCCGCCAAATACAAACAGATCCCGGTAGCGAACACCACAGGGCTGGCAATTGCCAGCCTACGGACGCGGTTCAAGTGTTTCGCCAAGTTGGCGTTTCTCTTAGCCGCGTCATCAATTCTCACTTGCAGATTCACCAATTCTGCTTCGCGCAGTTCATGAATCGTATAGTTCTTATCCAGAAAATTTCGGGGCTCGTTGTAGACCTGCGGAATTGCTGTCGTCATCAGGCACTTCTTGACGAGATAAAAGCTAAGGACTGACAGCCACACGGTCAATGCGCTCGCGCCAGCGGAAAGGCTGCTCCACTCGTCGAATGCCTTCGCGGCGTAAGCGAGGCTACCGCCCAAGCCGGCAAGCAGCACCGTTAGGGTCGTTGCAGAGTCTTTAGCAAGATTGTCGGCGGAGACATGATGCAACTTCATGTTTTCCGTACCAATCTTTTCAATCCAGTCGAGTCGTTCCTTGAACAGCTTCAGTTCGTCATCGGTCATAGCCGCTCCAATTAATCGCAAGCAAATTTAGCACAACACCTCTTCAGCATTTCCCGGCTCTTCGAATCGCATCCTGCTCGCGCTCATAATCGTCTCTGCAGTCCACATCACAGAACAGCAGATTGACCGCTATCATTTCGTCACAGAAGTGGCAGCGGCAGTCTGGTAGCAGCTCGGGTGCGCGGCGTACAGCCGCCAATCCAGAGGCGATGGTTCGGTAAATTCTGCTGTCTGCATTGTCGGCGTGATCGCTCATCGTTATTTGCTTTCGGTGGTGGGGAGTTGATAGGGATTGAAGGCGACGACTTTCTGGCCGGCCCAATCATTCAGGGGAAGGAATTGCGCCTGCAGCGGCTCGATTTCGTTTGTGCCGAAGACGCCGGCGGCCTTCGTCACATCGCCGAAGCCGCCCGTGTTGTTAGGCATGGTGCCAAGCAGTTGAGGCGGCACACGATGCGCGGCCAGCACGTCGTCGCGCGTGCAGTTCTTGATGCTGAAGAATTCGTCCTTCGCGGCGATCTCGGACACCGGCAAGATTTGCAGACTGTCCTTCTTGCCGCCAGGCGCGTAGACGAAGAGATTGTGGAAGTTGCCAGGCCCCTTGCTGTTGCGCATAGCCTCGCGCAGCTTGTCCACGTCGTTGACGTTGCTGACCGAACTTGACGGCGCCGGCGACGCCAGGAAGATCAATTTCACCATCAAGCTGGTGCGCACCGACGATAGCGTCCTGTCGGCGCTGGGCTTCGGCGATATTTCCGACCTGCGCAATATGATGGACATTGACGGGATCACGAACAACATCGCCGACAAGGCGCGCGACGTGGTGGGCAATGTCATCGATGGCGTGAAGTCCACGGCCGGCAGCATCACCGACGGCGCCGGCGTTTCGCCTGGTCATCGAGGAAAAGGACATCACCCAGCCAGTGTCGGACCGCCTCATCAGCATCAACCTGCTGACCTGCCCTGGGATTTTCGGTCCAACCAAAACTTGAGAGAATGGCTTCCTGACGAGAGAGGAAGTCATGAAGAAAAGTCGATTTACCGAAGAACAGATGGTCACAATTCTGCGCGAGGCGGACAAGGCGCCGGTAACCGAGGTTGCCAAGAAGCATGGTGTTAGCGAGCAGACACTATACAACTGGCGTCAGCACTTCGGTGCTCTGGAGGCCTCCGACGTGAAGCGCCTCAAACAGCTCGAACAAGAGAATAGTCGGCTCAAGAAGATGCTGGCCGAGCGTGATCTGGAGCTGGACGTCATGAAGGAAATCAACGCAAAAAAATGGTAGGCGCGCCCGCACGTCGCCGGCAGGTTGCCTTCGCAACAGCAAGGGGCCTGTCCGAGTGACGCGCGTGCGCGCTGCTGTCGGTAGCGAGGTCATCACTGCACTACCAGTCAAGGTTGGTGATGCGTGATGCCCCGGTTCTTGCAGCAATGAGCATCTTGTCGGCGCAATATCCTCGGTATGGTTACCGTCGGATTCATATCTTCCTGGAGCGCCAAGGTCATTTCATGAGCATGGACCGGGCCTGGCGACTTTGGAAGCTGGGACGGCTGCAAGTACCGCGCAAGCGGCCACGCCGACGCATATCAGTGCATCGCCCACGGCCAGTGCCGGCAGTGAATGCCCGCCATGTATGGGCCTATGACTTCGTATTTGATGCGTGTGCCAACGGCCAGCAATTGAAGTGTCTGACTGTCATTGACGAATTTACCCGTGAAAGCCTGGCAATCGACGTGGCTGGCTCCATTCGCTCTGGCCGGGTCATCGAGGTTCTATCGCAATTGATCAGTGTTCACGGCGCGCCGCGCTATCTTCGATCAGATAATGGCCCGGAATTTGTATCGCGAGCGATTCTGAAATGGGCTGCCCAGAACGGCATGGAGATGGCGCTGAGTGATCCTGGTAAGCCTTGGCAGAACGGTGCCGATGAAAGCTTCAACGGAAAATTCCGTGACGAATGCCTCAGTCTTGAATGGTTCCGAAATCGTGTAGAAGCCAAGGTCGTGATTGAACAGTGGCGTCGGCACTACAATGACGTCAGGCCGCACTCCAGTCTGTCGTACATGACGCCCAGCGAATTCAAGCAGCAGCTTTATTCAACCGAAGTAACTGAGGCCGTTCTCCAAGGTTGAACTGGCCCGAAGAAACCAGGCAGGTCACCACTGCCCCGTAATGAACTGACGTAATTTCTGTAAATCCTCTAGCGGTTGTGCCGCATTCAGTTTTCCGGTTTTGAGATTGGCATTAAAAGCCGCATCAAAGATGCGCGATGCCAATCTTTGATCAAGCCCCACACTCAATCGCCATACCACGACACCTCGTATCCACTCCAAGGCGCCAATAAACACATACATCATCAAAACGATAATTGTAAGCATCCATAAAGTTGTCTCATTTCCAGAAACCAAAACACGGTCATACACCTGCAACATTTATAGCGTCGGAGAGAGCATTAGAATGGCCATTACGCCTGAAAAAATACAAACATGAATTAGTATGCGTCGATACGCCATTAAGACTTGCGCCAATTCATCATGTACCTCATTTGATGAGGTGAGCTTTTTTATTTTCATTTCCCCTTCGCCTATAGCTCTTTCTTATTGGAATTGACCTGCTCCCCAATTTAGTACGAGAACGACTTGGAATCTGCGGTTA
>Ga0154006_1000409_pt1 | contig 14347 bp, 12 predicted proteins | sample TSFL090MetaG_FD_104747 | JGI IMG/M metagenome (GOLD analysis project Ga0154006, IMG submission 104747) | Attine ant fungus gardens microbial communities from Florida, USA - TSFL090 MetaG | ecosystem: Host-associated > Fungi > Mycelium > Unclassified | place: USA: Florida, Wakulla State Forest...
GGGTGAACACGTAATCGTTGAAAAATTTCGGTCGCAAAATTTTCAACGGTCGGATTAATCTGATCGAATGGTGGGACATCATTTAAAACCTGGCCGTCGTATTGCGCCAGAAAGGTACCAATCTTCTTTTCATAGTCTGTAAAGGGCACCTCTTCATCCGTTAAGCAAGAAAAGTCACTCACGATTTCCCAGGTATGCGGGTGCACCGCGCCATCATGACCTTGCCAACGAATAAAGTGGTACGCATTGATATAGAATTTTAATCGATAACGTGCTTCAATCATTTCGTTTCCTTTCCGAAAAACAACCAAACGCTTTGCTGTCCAAGTCGATTCAATGCCTGCCACGCAATATCAGCGGTGCTCCCTGCCAACAAAAAGAACAGTGGCAAAAATTGAATCACATACCGGCTACGTCCACCCTCGAATAAGAGCAAATACATAAATGCGCCAATCAGCCCGAGTTGCAGTAATCGTTGCCAATCGGTCTGGCGTCGCAACCCAACGCAGATTATTAACAGTAAAAACAACCACCAAATTTGCGCCAAAAATTGAAAATCTTTTAGATGACGCCCGCTTGGCGTCAACCATGCCGCAACACCGCGCCAAGGCTGTACATCATTCGGGTTTGCAAAAAAATGACCCTCTCGCAACCAGGCGAACGAACCGTCAGCGGTATTTAACCCTTGCTTACGAACTAAGAATGCTACATACCCTAAAACCCCACGTTGGCGCAAACGCTTCAACAACTGTGCCTTCGAATAAGCGACTTTATCAGTTCGCTTGGGTAGTGTGGCCATTTTTAATGCATCTCGTTCATTGTAACCACCATCCCCAGCAACACCCATACTAATAAAATGAATCGGTGGAATTGCCAAGCCTTTATTAACCCGAATGATTGTTTGCTGATCAATTTGGTGTTGGCCCCACTGTACAGTTCCCACAACGGTTGCAACGCAGACAATTGCCAACAATAGCCCTTGTCCCATTTTTCGCCAATCACGCCAAAGTTGTGTTTGAACAATTCTTCGCATAATCATTAAGACCACTGCAATCGCTGGTATCATAGCTGATGGTTTGATGAAATAAGCTAACACACCCGCCAAGACCAGCGCAAGGGCCCAGATAGCCCGCAAAGACCAACGGCGACTATTTAATAACCCAGCCGCTGCTAATAGCAAAAGGGCCACCACTGGCATCACAACCGTGTCGGTGTATGGGACTAAAATCCATGGGAAGACAGTCATAAATACTGTTTCTAACCAGAGTAGCCGTCGCCAATTATCGCGTTGCACCAGTGTCATCGTGCCGACGTTGATCAGTAAAGCGAGATCGACACATACAATGCTCACGACATCAAAGAAGAACCAACTCTTCGTGTGAAATAAGCCGGCTAGTGCATCAAAAAGCATCAAGATTGGCAAATTGTTAATATTCTGACTAAAATAACCAATCAAGTTAACGTCATCTGCATGGCGTAATGCATCGTGAACCGCACCAGCATCGAACCCAATTGCTGGATGAAACTGATACGCAACAACGGCTTGGCCGACAATCGCCGCAATAAACAGGCTCCAGCTGACAACCAACTGGCGCGCACCCGGTGAGAGCCACAAATTAGTTTGCGTCAGCACGTATGACCCGCCCCCGATCAGTAATACACCCACTGACCAAAGCGTGACATCCGTTAATTTCAAATTGACAGATAACCCCGCTGAAATGACAGTAATCCCAAATAATAGGCTGAATAGCACCAGGACACTCCGATCAACGCCAGTTAAAATTTTTTGTCTCATGATTTCTCCCGTTTTAACGTCGCCCGTAACTTTCGCGCATCCGCGGCGACCAGCTGACGAAACTTTGCCAGTTCATCACTTAAGCCCCGTCCCTGCCATTTTCGTTCAGTCGGCCTATTTAACAAAGCAAACAACAACACCCACGACAACACAAACTTATAGGCGGGCATCAGTAACGTGATGTACCAGGTTTTCACATACATGCGATAAGCAGGTCGGAAAGGCTTTAAATACACCTGTGCCAACAAGAAAAACAAACCGCTGACAAACACGTACAACCCGTACATGGCCAGGTAAATCAAGCCCAGCATCTGCCAGGAGAATCCTTTCGCAACCAATACGAGTGGCGCAAAAAACCAAATTAGGCGTGGAAACAAAAATGTATGGTCAACTAATAAACGGCGAATCATAAAATTGCTAAGTAAGTGGCGCATTGAGAGCATCGCTTGCTTCTCAAAAATGTGCACAACTTCCATTTCCCCAATTTGCCACCGCTGACGTTGCCGATACAACGTATTAAAATCAGTGATTGGTTCAACGTAGAAAATGGCATTACGGGCTAATTTGACTTGGCCTTTGGCACGCATTTGAAAGGTCATATGTGTATCTTCACCAACTGTCTCACTACTGAACATAAAGGTGTCTGCTAGCTGGGCACGTCGGAAGCCTGAGAAGGCCCCTGACATGGTGAACATGTTATTGGCACCAGCTTCGGCGTTCCGGCCAACCAAAAAGGCTGCTGCATACTCGTGGTACTCTAGCAATTGCAGCAGCCGCAACCGCCATGATTGGGCGATTTGACTGATTTGCGTCAAAATAATCCCCGTCAACGCAACTGTTTGTGGTTCTGCCTCGAATTGTTGCACCATATTCAGCAACGCATTTTCATCGAGCAAACCATCACTGTCAATATGCACAAAATATTTATTAGATGTATTGTAAAGGGCCATATTAAGGGCGTTCGATTTTCCCTGGGCAGCCTCCAACCAGGTGATACGCGCTGTCGGAAATTCATGTTGGAGCTTTTGAAAGATTTGAAAGCTCTGATCCGTACTTTCGTTATTCACCAACGTAATCATGATTTTTTCAAGTGGATACGTCCCGGTGATGACTGAGGTCACACACTGGGCCAACGTATCTGCGGAATTATACACGGGAATTACAACGTCAATCATGGGCAAAAAAGCCTGATTAGTTAGTTGGCTTCGACGATGAAAATGTCGCTTTAACCAGTTGATGACAATTTTAAAACTCAGCTTGACATAAACTGCAAAAATGGGAATCACTTCCACTAAAATCGGCAATAACAGCCATACGCCAATAAATAGAAACTGGTTTGCAATCGCTGTTAACAAACCTCGCATCAAGCACCTCCAGTCTTGAAATCAAATCGGCCAATTTTAATATGTAGCACTTGCGAACGGGTAAACACATAAAAATAAAGGATGATGGTCAATACATAAAATATTAAACGCCCAACAATTACATGCGCCCAAATCAATGATGGCAATCCTAAGAAATGAATAATCAAGGCAGTTACTGTCACGCGCAACATATTCGCCAGTAACAAATAAATCACCCCGAACCCTAACAACTTTAAGCGCTGTTGCAAATTTTTAAAGAAAGGAAAAAACACTACAAGCGCGATGTAAGCTGCTAATTCGATTAGTGCTGAACATTCGTAGGTGATGAAAAGATTAATAGCACTTTGACCGCTCACAATGTGAATAATACCTAACGTCGGCGCGACGGTGTAAAAACCAGTTAACATGCCAACAACGCCCGCCCCGCTTGTATTGAGACGCATTAAAAAACTAATGACGTTATTATTCGCCAACGAAATAATGATAAAAAATGTTCCCACAACACCTAGCACCACGTATGCTGCCGACCAGCCAATTCTTTTGAGGACACTTAGCACATAAAGCCACGCACCCCCGAGTAGTACTATTAACCAAAACATATGACTTACCTTCTATGTGATTGGAAAATTAGAATTCCAAGCACTAACACAATTACACCGCCGAGCGCTGCCGCAACCATTGGTGCAGTTGATGCACCCGATACAACTACCGATTGATCACCTAAATTCGCATTTGTTAATTTAATATCACCAACTAACGCCGGGTTACTCACCATATCCGCAATTGGTATTTCAATCATCAAAATCTGGGTCGTATTATTATTAGGTGCGTCACGGACCACAATTTTACCAGTCACTTGGTTCGTGCTGTTGGTATTGGCGTTATATAAATTAAACGTTACTGAAGCAGATTCGCCCAGCTTTGTTGGGGCTGAATTACCAGGCGCCATATCCATGTAAACATCCTGATTCGCCAATTGGAAATGGTACCCCGAACCTTGGAAACCATACCCTTGCCCGGTACCCTTTGGATTCATATTCAACACGAGCGCGATTTTATCGTCATCCATGACCATACCCCATTGATGAACATTAAATTCATCATATGAAAAGCGCAACTCGCTTAATGGAATACTATCAAAATCAACGGTTGCATAAGCCTGTTGGTTAATCCCAACCCCCAACCAAATTAGCACGGCTGATATTGCCATTAATAGCCACTTCTTAATCATTAATCTCTCCTACCTTTTTTCGGTTGATTAACGGTCAACCTGTCTTTCCCTTGTCGCTTTGATTCATACAAACTTTGATCAGCCCGTTTCAAAACATTGTCAACGTTCGCATCAGTTGGACACATTGATGCCACCCCAACGGAAATAGTAACCTTCAAATAATGGTTTCCAAACTCAAAACTATTATCGCGAATCACCTCCATTACCGTTGCTAAGTGCTCCGCTGCAACGTCGGCTGTTACCCCGCGAAAAACAATTACGAACTCTTCCCCCCCATAGCGGAAAACCTGTCCGTCAGCATTTCGCTGTTGCAACGTATCGTTCACCAGATTTGCAACGCGGGTTAGCACATAATCGCCCATATCATGACCGTACGTGTCATTAAATTGTTTGAACGAATCAATGTCGAACATTCCCAATGTCAACGGCAACTGCTTAACTCGGAAATAAGGCACCACTTCATTCAGCACCTTATCCAACAAACGACGATTTTTCATATTCGTTAACGGATCTGTATTTACTTCAATTTCGTAATTGTTAAAGCGGGTCACCAACTCGCGCACAAAGACGTTACCGTAATGCACAATTGTCATTAAAATCATGAACTTTAAGACAAACGCAAGTGCAAATCCATGTGGTATATCGCGGCGTACTGCTAAAACGATTAACCAAGCTGCCGCACTAAACACAAATGTCGCAACTTCATATTCAACAAACGTGTCAATGATGCGGTGGCGATTTTTACTCAGATAATAACTCACACCCAAAAATATAATTGTGCCGATGATTAACAAACCAATTCGAACATTAAAATGACTCGATACTAATAACACCGCATCGAATAACAACGTGCTAATCGTAATTGGAATAATCGTATAACGTTGGGTATCAATCATGACAAAATAAAATATGATGATTAAAATCAACGAGACATCATTCACGTAGGGATTAATCACCACTACGTCCTGTAAATCATTAAACACAATTTTGGCAATCACTAACCAGGCCACGAAATTCAAGGTATACGTAACCAGATACATTGTTTGGTTATTCATAAAACGTCGTTGCAAACCAAATTGCATGATAAAAATGACGCCAATAATCGAAGGTAAACATAGTAATTTGGCAATCATATGCTCACCAATAAATTCGTAAATTAACGTTTCCAAATGCTCAGTCCCTCCGAATTAGAATGTAATCGGTTCAACGTTTACCGGACTTGAGTAATAGAAAGATTGTTGCCGCCATGACGTTGGCAAATCTTTTATTAAATCACTATCTTCAACTCCTTCAATAACGACCTCTAAGGCCATATCATCGATGGCTGTCACAATCAAATTAATAATGTCGATGATGGTATCGATCGGTAAGAAACGCTTGAGATGCAAGACAGAAATCTTAATTCGACTAATCAGGTGTGGCACCTCAAACAAACCAGCCAACGAATTGACGCCCGCTAAGAAATCGTCAAGCACCAACTGATAGCCAAGCGCGGATAATCGTTCTAGCTGTACTTTGGGTAAGAATTCGTCGTATGCATTCGTCCGATTCAGCGGTAACCGTTCTGTGAGTTCAAGCTTTAATCGTGACCGCAGCGCTGGATCAATCTGTTCAAATAGCGTAAAGGTTTCCTCATAAAACAATTCCTGATAATCCAAATTAAATGAAAATGTATAGTTGGGATTATGACTCAAAACCTTTGGCAGAATGACTGCAAGCTCTGTAACATATTGCTTATGCTGGTCATGATCTGTCATCGTTGTGATAAATTCTTGATAAGGAAATCTTGCCACCCCATCAATATCGCGGCGCATCAATAGCTCATATTCTTTACTTGTCTTTCCTTCCAAGGCAATAATTTGCTGTCCTTGGAAATATAACTTACTTTGTACTTTGTCAGTCATACATGACTCCTTTATTGTTGTCATTCAAGTATGCCTGTATTTCGGAATACTAACCGGCTCATTTTTACGTTAGCCTTGTTGCGAACTCGCAACTTGGTTTTTCGAAAAAAATAGTCAGCCCCTTAAACGTACAAAAGGCAGTCACCTCGCTGTGTGACTGCCAATTTACCCGGTATTTATATTTACTATTAACTCGTCGCCACATCACGTGCCTGCAAGTCAGTGGTTAATCGTTGCAATTGCGCGGTTAGCGCCGGTACTATGACGGCCGTCTTCAGCCGCATATATGACACAAGCAGCGGTAAGATTTCAGCAGGTACCCGCGGATTCAAATCCGTTAATTGGGCAATTTTGTCTAGCCGATATTGGACTGTTCGCCGATGAACATGCAAGGTGTCACTTAATTCACTCATTGAATGACCTAACGTGCCGTACAGCCACAAGGTAACCTGGACTTCCTCATCGACCCGATCCTTTAAGAATTGTTCGACCTGCGGATAGGCGACACCAGCTTCCACAACTTGCGCCAAATCAACTACGTCTTCGTAAAAGACAATTTTCATTTCCTCAATTACCGGACTGGTTAATGCTAACGCAAACACCGCCTCTTTGATGCTTTTTGTTAAATCGAAGTGTGGCCGACTAACCCCCGCTAAGGCATGTTCTGGCAACGTTGCCAAAAATTCATGTACCCCCGTCAACGGAAAAATATAAACCCGTCGTAAGCGATCCAAGTCAAAAGCTAAGCGCTGATTTGGCAAATGATTGCGGTTCCCCTCGACTACAATTGCCACATATTGTTCACTAAAATCCACACCGTACGCCCGTGCTTTCTGAACAAACCGATCATCAACAGTGTAATCATAATCTGACATGATTAACCATTGTTGTATAAATGTCTCAAGCATAGTTGTGCCCTCCATAGATTTTCTTTGACCTGTCACTGCTTACCATTAAGTCTACATTGTTAACAAAAATTAAGCTGACTAAAAATTAAGCGCTTACATGAAAATCAGTTTGTTGGGTGGCTGGCAGTCGTATCATCGCTACACCAATTCCCTGACAACGGCGGCCAAGATAGTCTATCGTTGGTTTATATTCATTCCTGACAAACACCCAAAACATCAAAAAAAGAGGCTGGGACAGAACAGTTCCAGCTGAAAATGAAAAAGGAGAAGAAAATCCGGTGGATTTCCTTCTCCTTCTTTCTTTTTTATCCAAAATAAACGGGATGTTATCCCGCCATGATGGCCATATTCATGGCCATCATAACCAGTCCGGTTTCTATTTTCACCTTTCGCAGACCGCGAACCATGAATCTGCCCACGCCAAAATGAGCCTTCATTCGACCGAAAACTGGCTCGTTATCAATCTTACGACGTGCGTAGATTGAAGCGTTGATTTCGTCAGAGAGGCTTTCTCGCATGCGTGCTTTCTGATACCCCCATGAGGGGTTAATATTGATTTGGCGAACGTTTCCACCCTTTGTATATACCGCTGGAATATCTTGGTTATTTTCGTCCTTTTCTTCCGCGCGATAAACTTGGAAATCGCGGGCCTTGCCATTCTTATCCGTGCGATGACTATAATTGCGCCATTTGAAAACGACGCCGTCGTTATCCGTATACTCATCAGCTTTTTCATCGTCAGACCAGTTCATGACCCTGCTGTCATCACTACGCCACTTACGACTAGCTTCGCGAAGCATTGTGTTGTAGGGAATGAGTGCTGTTACTTCTGGCATTTCATCTTCGAAGAATCGATAGTTAGCTTCGGATACATAACCCATGTCAGCTACGACAACTGAACCCAGTGTTCCTGCGTTATTCATTTTCTTGACTAGTGGAATAAGCGTCCTTGCATCAGTCGGATTTTGGAATACAACATATCCAATAACCATTTGATTGCTGACAGCAGATTGTACATTATAGGCCGGCTTAAGCTGGCCATTCATCATCGGATCTTCCTTTACGCGCATAAACGTGGCGTCGGTATCTGTTTTAGAATAGCTGTTACGATTACCGAACGTATCCATTTAATTTTCGTATTGCTCATTCTTATCGCGTATTTCTTTCAGCTTGCGAGTTTGAGATTTCATAGTACGCCGTTCTTGCTTAGCTGGATTTGGTGATACCTTTTTGGTTTTTTCGACAGCTTGGTTTAGCTCATCAATGTGCATCTCTAACCGTGCAATAACATCATCCATATAATCAAACGACAATTCGGTTTCTTCATGAAAGAAATCCGCTTATGATGCTTTGATTTCTTCGAGAAGCGCAACTGCTTTGGCTTTGTTCAGTTCGCTAAAACGAAGGGTGTTCTTACGCCAAACAAACGAGTACTTGTTAGCGTTGGCCAGAATCTTCGTCCCATCGATAAACAAGACATTATCAATGACGCCTGCGGCGACTAGTTGCTCACGCAACTTTGTAAACATCTCTAATATGATTTGCTCCATACGACCATCAGCTCTAAAACGATTAATTGTTCGATATGATGGAACTTGTCCTTGAGTTAATCACATGGCTACCTTATTTTCATCCGCAAATCGTTCTATCATACGACCATATCGAATTCCACGAGTATACGCAAAAAGAACCAACTTAAGTAATAGACGTGGGTGATAAGGATATCGTCCCGTCGTGTACTCATCCGTAAAATCCAATGATTCTACAAGCTGGTTAATCTGATATGCTGGGTGGTTTTCTTCAGGTTCATATGCAGTTGGGATATCCAACATTATCTGATTCATGCTATAATTGTTATACATTGTTTGGTTCAGTCCTTCCGAGACAGAAATCGTAGACGTTGAGTGGCCGCTCAACGTCTTTTTCTTTGCCTTTATTACTACTATTATACCAAAAAGCAGGCGCAAGCCCTTGATAGACATGGTTTTGCGCCTGCTTTTTATTCAAAATATTCAGCTAAGTTTTGTCCCAGCCTCTCTTATATACTTATATCTTGCCGGTCAATGCTTGGAAACGCTGCACAGTTAATTCGATTAACTTTTCATGCAACGCTTTTTCTTCCGGGTTTTCTGGGAATGACCGCCAGGCAAATCCCGGCACTTGGCTATCGAGTTGCACATCAGAAATGTATAGGTCCGTTTCTGATGTAAATTCGGTGGTGATATTAAGGTTAACTGATTGCCATTTTGCAAGCCGCTCAATAATAATTTGTTCGAGTGCCGGCATATCAATCATATCGACGGTGACATTAATCACCGGCAAGATTTCACTATTATTCAATACAAGCACAAATGTATTCAGATACTCATTAAAGATGGCCGTTGATACTTCTGCTTCTGATAAGCCAAAGTGTGGTGCAATATGGGCAACGACTCGTTCTGTAAATGCCGTGTGAATTGGAAACGTACTCATCGAGAATTGACGATTAATTGGGTGCGTAATGCCATTTTGTCTGAAGAACAGCATCCGGAAATTCAACGAGAAGAGTGCTTTTTGAATTAACTCTAATTCTGGTTGTGATAACGACAAGCCAAAAAAATCTTGATAAACTTCGCAAACGTCATCATAAATTTCCTGGAATTTCCGGCGGACATCCGGTACCAGGTTGGCAACTCGGTATGAACCTGAACCGATGCCTAGTGAATAAATCGATCCTAAGCCAAAACGTAACTCTTCGTCAAACCACGGCGCCTGATTATCAAAGGAAAGCGTAATCACCTCACGCAATTTATCGATAATCATCCGCGCATGTCGTGACAAGTCCGCATCTGGCTTAAAGAGTTGATGGTTATAATCACCAATAACGTGACCGTGCTTCAAGCGAGTATACCAAATACCAAAAAAGATGCGGAATGCTTTCTTCACAGTCGTCCGGATGTGCGTTTGTTCTTCAATAATCGCCTCAACCTTATCAGTTGCTGCTTGCACATCCGCTGGAAACGGCGTTGGCTGATCGGCATAGGCAGTATACAATGCCTCAAACAGCAGAATTCGAATATTTCGTTCATCCCCAACTAATTGATAATCGTCAGAAATTTGGATACCAGACTTTTCAAGTTCCTCACCAACTTCGACCTTAGTCACACGGGCAACCGTTGTACTCGATGAGTGACGCAAGGCAATCATTTCATTAGACTGCGCCACTTCTAAGAAAATATCCATTAGCACATCGAACTGTAATGAATTTCGAATGTACTCCCCTAATAAAGCTGTATCACTAATTGTTTGTAACTGATCAACTTGTAATGCCCGGTTTGAATCAACTAGTCGGAGATACACAATGTTCCCGTCCCCAACTTGTTGGTAATCAACACGCAATGTTTCCACGTTGTGCAAGACCATATACCGTGACCACCCTAAATCAGCCATGATGTCTTTAATTAGGACAGCATGGCTTGACTTGCTCGTCAAATATCGATGTAATGCTAAACGTTCTTGATCTTTCTTAGGTAATAGCCACTCCATAATCGCATTCTCTCACTTCTATCTTCGTTCAATATGCTTAGTTTAGTCGGTTATTGTTTTTTGATTTCGCGGGATTATTTTTTCGTATGAAAAATATTAGTTAACAGTGCCATTTGTTCAATCTCACAAAAAGAGCGATTCATCCGAATCGCTCACAAACCAATCTCATATATACCATAGGGGTTACTGATGGTACAAGCTTATCTTACCGAAGTGATTGGCAATATGCCGACGTAACATTTTTCTATTTTTAATAATTTAGCTAAACTCCAAAGTTTCCAACTAGTCTTCATTATATCAAATGTTTAACGGTATTTGCAAATATCGACTCATAATCGTCTGCGACAACTCAACCGATGCGCTAAACGCTTGCTGACTGCTCAACGTTGTCCCGAAAACAACCCCCACCACTGCCAATCTAAAAAACTTTTTCATGACTTTACCTCAACATATTGCTATTTTCTCCACGTGACAAATTCTATCATGTGAAAAAACGCACAGTTGACGAAAATTTTTGCCTGTAAAAAAATTCAAATAGGGTTATTCGGACGCTAACGGTATTGTTGCCACAGAGCATCATACCGTCTTTGATAGTACTGAACTAGCGGGCCATCACCCAGGAGGACGGCATAATTATTGTAGAGCCCTTTTAATTGGCGAATCGTTTCCAATGGATTAGCTGCAAACTGTTCGTATAGCCGATATGATTCAACCCGCCAACGCCAAGCAGTATAGCGTAACGTATTCGTTAATGACGGATTATTCGTTAAAGCCAGTCGGACAAGCTGACGGACACGGTCGAAATCTCCCTTGAAGAGTGCGCCGAAAATCGCATACTCTACCGCATCAATTTGGCGGTCGGTATAAACCCGTGTCGCCCGGTTATCCCGGTGATCTTGTCGCATTCGCCGAAACCACATCGCCAACTCATCCTCATTTGTCACCACCATTAAACCAACTTTAACGAGCCGATATTCCTTTTCATGCCACTCATCTAGCTCACGTAGCAGGTTGGCCACCGCCGTCGCGACCTGTGTGGCGCGTTCTGTGCCAAACCAAGTCACGTCCGCTCGTACAGCGGCGTAGACTTCGTTCTCGTAATAATCTTCAATGTCAGTAACGCTTTGTCGTACGACGGCTGGTGAGACCACACTGTGTGACGCACCGTATAAATTTGTGCGTGCATTTTGTTCGTCCAATGGGAACCACATGAGCACCGCGACAATGTCCCCAGTCTCAAACCCAATAATGCGCATCAAATCTAACATCTCATCAATCATCAGGGTGCCCACATCTTCAAATACCCGGTACAACTTCGACTTTGAAAAACCCAGGGCTTCCAAACTCCGTACCCGGATATGCTTGTCTTTCAAACGCCGGCGTAACGCCTCGCCAAATGATTGACTTCGCGGTTATAGCGTCAAATCAGTGATGATAGCTGGCAACGTCTCGGCCATTTTTTGCGCATGCAATTGTTGCTTACTTAATTGTAGCCGTGTCCAAACCGCCACCAGGGATGTTTGGACGGTGTTCATCGTCATTTCGCGCACGCCCATTTGTTGCGCAGCCATCAAAAAGACGCCAATTTCAGCCGCGACCACTTCTGAATCCATGGTTAAATAGGTGCGTAGCAACCCGGTAAATCGTTGCAGTAGCAAAATTTCTACATTTGAACGGCGTGCTGGCTGACGCATAATACCTTCTAAGGTCAGCCAGACGTCCGTCACGTTTAATTTTTTAGGCCAAATAACTGCCTGATTAAGCGCAGTCATATGAATCATTAAACTTGTTTCAAACAAATTACCAGGCATATAATCGCGGAAAACTTGGACATCATGAGCGAATTTTCGATAGAGTTTAAAAAAACGTTTTGGTGTTAGATCCGTTGCAATTAATGAAAAGACACGCATTTCAAAAATCGTGAATGCCTGAATGCTATTCATTCGATCATATAAACGTTGTGTTTTGTCACGATAATCAACCCCACAGCGGCGATCGATGATGATGTCAATCACAATTGCCACCATTTCAGCCGTTGGATAACCAACCGATGCAGCAGTTTGTGCAATTTCCGCCTGTTTTTGACGTAATTCAGTTTCCGTACATTTTGCTAAGTCGCCAATACTCAGCTGATACGGATCAGCAATTACACCCGCAAACAATTCTGAAAACGACACTGCTAATAACTTTAATAAGCGAGATAAATCCACTACTGAGATTTGTGTCTCACCACGTACAAACCGATAGTATCGTGACCTTGAAATGCCGGCTCTTTCAATATCTTCAACCGTTATATTTTTTTCATCCCGGAGCGCATTAATCCGCTCCGCTAATAGTACCTGTGACATTTTCAATCCCCGTTTTTCTCTGTCAGGCTACTTACTAATAATTCATTATATTAGAAAAATACAACAATTTGTGGAAACGGTTTCAAACATTTAGCGTAAAAGCATTTAGCCGACTTGTTGCGATTTCATGAACAACACCCCTTACCTATTTTGTATTCCAAATTTTTCAGGTAAAATGAGAACATCTTAATAAACAACGGGGTGCAACAGATGACACTAGAAAATTTTGATTTGTTATCACAAAAGTACGCTGACTTAATTACGTCAGTTGGGGTTAATGTCCAAAAGGGACAAGATATTGTCATCTATGCGGATGTCGCACAGGTGCCTTTGGTGCACAAAATTGTGGACTCGGCCTACAAACGTGGCGCAAACAACGTCATGATTGAATGGCAGGACATTCATGTGCAACGTGAATTTTTGCAACACGCCAACAACGATTCTTTGACGAACATCCCCACTTGGGTATCTGTTCGCGCTGAAGAATTGATGGCGAAGCATACGACGCGCATTTCACTGATTTCTGCCGATCCAGATGGTCTTGGTGCTGTTGATGGCGATCGCGTTTCGGCCTACCAACAAGCCTACCAACGCGCTAATCAAGCCGTTCGCAAGGCCACGATGAATAATGATGTGTCATGGTTAGTTGTTGCCGCGGCTGGTGAAGCCTGGGCTGAAAAAGTTTTCCCTGATTTAAAGGGTGAAGCTGCAACTGACCGTCTTTGGGAAGAAATCTTCAAGATTACTCGCGTCGGGGTTGCAAACGACGTCATCGCTGACTGGATGGCCCATGTGAATACTTTGAAAGAAAAGGCGCAATGGCTCAACGATTTGAACTTCAAGGAGTTACACTACAGCTCACCCATCACGGATTTAACAGTTGGGTTAGCCGAGGATCACGTGTGGGAAGCTGCTGACTCAATTGACAAGGCTGGTAACATGTTCGTCGCTAACATGCCAACTGAGGAAGTCTTCACCTCCCCTGACTACCGCAACATTCACGGTACCGTAACGTCAACAAAGCCATTATCATACGCAGGCGTTTTGATTAATGATATCAAGCTAACGTTCGTTGATGGCCACGTCACGGAAGCGCATGCCTCAACCGGCGAAGCAGTCCTACAACAATTGATCAAGACTGACGAAGGTGCTTCATCTTTGGGTGAGGTATCATTGGTACCAGATCCGTCACCAATTTCACAATCAGGCATTGTTTTCTACAACACTTTGATTGATGAAAATGCTTCTGACCACTTGGCACTTGGTGCAGCA
>Ga0154006_1000414_pt1 | contig 14261 bp, 21 predicted proteins | sample TSFL090MetaG_FD_104747 | JGI IMG/M metagenome (GOLD analysis project Ga0154006, IMG submission 104747) | Attine ant fungus gardens microbial communities from Florida, USA - TSFL090 MetaG | ecosystem: Host-associated > Fungi > Mycelium > Unclassified | place: USA: Florida, Wakulla State Forest...
CCGGGAGATTCATGGCCGAGAACTCCCTGTTTATTTTCATATGTCATATTCTGGCTGTCTACAACGTCCAACCTGGTCTAGGTGATGATGGAAAAGAACTTGAGATTAAACCTGAAATGACGAATGGAATGCTCTCGTGGGTTATACCTCTCCTTTCGATATGTACCTTTTCATAATTGTAACAGATACCCCGTACCATTTACATGTAGGATCACACCGCGCTCAGAGAAAGCCGAAACTTTGATTCGTAACACCAGTTTGATGGACTAGGCAGCTTCCAAGTTTGTTGATGACTGTATTATGCCTGCGAGACTGTGTATAGTACGTGATGAGAGGTCACCTCTTCGAGGGGAGTGTGAAGTCAGTTTGCAAGTCCAAACTTTATGATAGTAAGAAGCTTCATGATTACCATAGTATTTCGAGAAGTGTGTATTCATCAATTAGATGAACCGCCATAGTCAAGATATGAACTTGACATACCACATCACAATGACTTCACAGTAGTACTTGAGTATGTTAAAACATGAGATTACCAAGGTCCTTGCACGACACTGAAAAAAAAGATTATTCTCGACCAGACTCTGATCGTTGGGGTGACCTGGTGAATCATTATGTGCCACCACTATCCTGATATTCCCGTTCTCGGCAAGACATTTAATCAATGGCTTAATGAAAAAACGGCAGCAGATAATTCTCTGAAGTTCAATATGTTACTATGACAACAATGGTCGTGATCAAAGAGCCGAACATGACGGCACTTTCCACTGAAATTGATCAAGGTTTGAAACAAATGGCAGTATGTGTCGTACAAATGGCAGCTGGGAATGAATGTGATAGTAATCAGGCGCTGTGATGCCACAACATTCTTCGAAAGAGTTGAAATCAAATAGTACACGGAGTGACGGCATCATTTTCGGCAAGTATAAGCAAATTGATTTTCGTCCACGGTACCTCTCCCACGTCAGCTATGGCGACCTCAGACCTCCTGTCGCCCAGTTCCCCACCAGCAAGCAGCCCCAGCAGCACAGGAGGCAGCGGAGGAGGCAGCGGAGGAGGCAACATAGGCGGTAGCGGGTCAATCGCCTCCTCTGCCTCTCTTTATCGTACGTCACTCCTCTCCACAGCCATCAATTTCCTCTTGTCTCCCTGAGCTGAACGACTAAACTCACCCCTCTTGATGAAATCACAGTGTACACTTTTCTTGCAACTCTCGTCTTATTGCTCAGTGTGTCCGCGGCCATCGTCGTGCGTTCCTTCTTGCTGCGCAGACGACATCGACGCATGGTCGAAGAGGCAATCCGCAATGGTACATGGATGCCTCCTCCTCCTGGACATGGACGGACAGCACCTAGAGTTGATCTGTCAAAGAAGCCGAGGATGTGGGACTTGTATCTCGATCTTAATGACCAACTGCTCCCACAACAGTCGGTGTCCGTGGATGAGCGGGACTGGGAGAGCATAAAGCCCTTAATGGCAACATATGTCTACGATGCAATCGGAAAGATCAATCATGAATCAGACCAGATTGACGGTGCTGGTGCTGGTCTTGGCGCGGCAGGAGCAACAAGCGGCGGTGGAGCGGCTGGAGGACTTGGCCAAAACACAGCATTATTCCGTCGTGTTGTCAGAAGCATCGGGACAGCATTGAACCCAACTCCATCAAGACCTCAATTCGGTCAATCCGCTCCCACTACCAATTACATGGGAATAGAGCAACAGCAAATGACGGATCTGGGTGGCTCAAGGGGGCCAGCACACGTACGAGTAGCGGTACTCATCGCTATGCCGGGCCGACACCCTTCAACAGCAAACACAGCTTCACCTTTGACATCAAGGCCTGCGTCTTCCGGTAGCGCTCCACTACACAACGAGGACGAAGAGGAGTTACCACTTATTGAAATGGGAGTGGCAGAATTAATGGTGACGGATTCCACCTCAATAGATGCACATCATCCCCACCTTGATGTGAAGGGTAAAATGAGAGAGAGCATTGCCAGCGTTGGGAGTATATAGATCGACCGATCAAGATGGGTTGCTTTTCTCTTCCGTCACTTCTTTGGAGTCCTCATTGTCCCCCAACCCGCCAGACTCTGTGTCTATCCCCCAGTCGAACCTCTTCCTCCGTAATCCTTATGTTATTTCCTTGTCATTCTTCTGGATCTGGGATTCTGTTCATGGTGTTTAATGATGTTACAAATATTCGGCTGGAAAGATACTACTCACTCATACTTACCCTCGAGTATAGTTGTCTTATGTACTTGATGTTGAAAAGGCTGCTTCCTCTGATGAGGAGATGTTGTATGTATATTTGATTCTAAAGTGTCCAAACCTACAGTTATTGTTCTTAATGTGAGATATTAATCCATTGCTGTTATCACTTTGATCTTTTCATATTGATCCACAAAATTGCAATACTTGCTTATTTTACTCATTATGCAATTTGGAACAGACTCCTAGATACCAAAATGAATCCAAGTAATTTGTGAATTAAAGCCATTTGATGTCAGATAAATTAAATGGTTTATCTAATAATCATATGATGGTTGGTTGCTATATTCAGTATTGAGTAGGAGGGTGATTTCCTGTAGGGAATCTAGGATGTACACTCTGCCAGTGAATCAATAATGCACCAGAATTACTGATTCATCGATGCAGTATATGGTATTGTATGATATAAAAAACAGAATTTCCATAAAAATAAAATTACTCTGCGATGTGTACTGCAATGTGACATGTTGGGACAGTTTTTGATCAAGTACTTAAGAACGAGACATCGGATGAAGGCTGTGCAATATTTATTCCTATGCTCCAAAATTCATGAAACTAATTTTCTAAAGCTTCTGGTCTGTATTGTCCTCATTGCACAGAATGAGCCAGCAAAATAAACTCTGAGGTTGGTAGGTACCATCATGATAAAGTCTAAACATGGTAAGTAACTCTGATCCATTTATAGAAGACGCCATATATCTGAAAACCATGATAGGCATCTCGGAAACAGGTGGACCCTCGTATTGTTCTCCGAATGGGAAGTCATCTAGTGAACAAGGGTGAAGATATGTTTATTCATTAGCTGTCTGAATCATCTATTGGTTTGCTTTTCGTTAAATGAGACTCAGAGTCAATGTGGTAACTGAAGCGATAGTATCAGGTTCTTCAAAAGATGAGAAGATGACGAAGGAGACAGGTGGGTGAGATAAGGTAGATGATGTATGAAGTTGGTTGTTCATCGCAAGAAATTTGTATCCAATTCCCGGGAAATCCTCTCTCAAGGATATCCGAAAAGCTTTTATCTCCTGAAAGATGACGTTTGATCGGAGATTTCTCGAGATTCAATGAAGACTAACAGTGGTGCCGGGATGAACACTTACGCGGTAATGGATACTTCCATTGCATTCGAGTGGATACCTTGTGGGGTAACCCATCACGATAGTGATTGAAGGTGGAGCCGATGAGGGCTGCCAATATCTTCAAGCCTCTGACTCAGTAGCAAGATGAATAGATCAATGTGTTACTTGTAAGGTCTTTTACCGACCCTCACGAGCTTTTGATGGAAGAAAACTGGATTGTTCATAGCTGTGCTTTTAGCCCAGTCAGCCATTCTTGAGCGCAATCATAATTTGGCAGGGAATCGACACGAGAAGAGGTCCTACATGAAATTACACTTTGGTCTAAGTCCAGGATACCGAAATCCGAGTCATCATGGCTACATGGTACGGAGAGAGATGTGATCTTAACCGCAGCAGGCATCACCGCCAAGACACGGCGAGCTATGTCCATAGACAGACCCCCAGGCACAGCCCAATGCCTATCTACAGACCCCAGCTCAAGTGGTAACGAGCCCAATGTCTTCGGCATCGTGTTATCGGTCCAGCTACCTGCAAGAATCTACCCATAAGTGAACTGGTGAGAAAAATCCTCCGGAGATTAGTTATCCATTAAGGTCCAATTGCCGCCTATGGACTTATACACTTCTAGCTCGGATATTGAGACCATGAGGGGACCGGAAAGAATATCTTGAACTGCAATTTGGGCCGGTGTGAACGGTGTATGAGATGGCAGATGTGGGAGATGGTCAAGGTGGACAGCCCTTTTGCCGGCACCGGGGTCCCATCCCCTATGTGGTACGGAGAGCATAGCGGCAGCAGTTTTGAGATTCAGGATGGTGCACTTATATCGAAAGGTCGTACCTCGAATAGTAAACTTCGGCAACTGTAGCGAGGCGCATGCCAGCAAATTTGACACATGAGAAATATTTCTATTGATAATTTATGATATCGAGGCCAATTTGGCATTGTTCTCTGAATCAGGAATCATTACCATGTCACGTGCCTGTTTTGTGCTGTAATGGGACCAAAAGGCAAGTATCCACCTTCTTTCTCGAATCACTAAAAAATAAGGAATCATCGATATGTTCTTCGATGAGACATTTTATTCCAAGACCCACTCAAAGTTCCCTCTGAGTTTGGTAAGAGCCATCAGAAATTCAATGATCTAGACTCCCACAATCTTTATCCTGAGGAGGATCCTCATATAGAAGAGAAGATTGTCAGAAAAATGATTAATTTTTAATTGTCACCATGCCATAGTAGGTGTTATCAAGATGAATCCAGAACATTTACTTCGTTCCTGCGTGAAGAGTCAGATGACATCTAAAATATTCCGGGGTCTGGAGGCTTTCCAGATCATAACATCTAGGAACCTAGGACGACCCACCAGCAACTAAATCCATGCCTGGGATTTCAACATCTATTCTGGGGAAGTATTCATCCTTAGACTTTTCCAGATTGCCTTGAGAAGTCATTCATTGCTGCACAGACAGATGTCCGATCACTTCAGTGATCTAATAATAACATAGCATCACTGTCACACAGGGTGATGTGGTATAGTGCCGGCGTGGTGCTGAGTTGGAAGTTGGAATTTCCGATCCAAAATCAATCTAGCTGTAGTTCATTTGCGACTCCAAGGTTGCACCATAAGCAACAATCTAAAAGACACACTAATCTAATCTGGTTTTCGTCAGTAATATCCATACTGGGAGGAAGTTTACCCAAAAAAAAATCAAAAATAGTTATCCGGAAGAAATGAAACTATCGCCCCTCTTGAGAAATTTATCCATGTAATCAGCGATCCACATGGATAAGATATGGACGTTTAAATTGGTCTCACTCCACTTTTTTTTCCGTCTTCAGATTCCCCACCTTCCCCGGACCCTTGCTCTCTGCCGCTCTGACTGCTCTGATTCTTGCTCCTGTCACGTTCATTATTTTTAACAATGACACCACAACATAAGAGGAGCGTATTTCATCGTGCAGCATATCCCTCTAATGCAGCAGACGACGGTAACATCCAGCACAGAAGATATGACCGTTCCTTCTCGATTCCATCACATGAAAAAACAAGAAATCAGATACAAAATAATCCAAGTCGACAAATTGTCTCTACTTATTCATGGAATTATTCACCTCTCTCCGAACGCGGCTTCCGAAGACCGATCGTTCCTACCATTGAATACTCCAATAAAAGTCATCAAATTGTTTCGCACCCTGCTCCTGGTCTTCCAGCATCCCATTTGACTCTAGAGTCCCGTTATCGACCCTATTTTAGGAGATCAGCAGCGTTCCCTAGAGCGAGACAAGATATGCGGTCTGTGGATAGACCATCCGGTGCTACAACTACTAGCTCTTATTGGGCTCCGCCTCCCCCTTCGTCTATGATGAGCACCTCAAATGTTGAGCTGTCAAGGCAATCATTCATAGGTTCACAGCGTACCCATGGAACTTCTGGGCGCGAAGGAGATAATATAAGAAAGGGTACAGAAGGCAATATGAATGAGGCTTTTTATCGACCTTGGCTCCAGACCGCAGTGCCTAGGCAGTATATTTTACATCATCCTTCGGGTATTCAGAGTAGGACTGCTCTGGCACCGCCGCAAGTGAATGTCCCTCAGTTGACAGCTTCGCTATTGAATGGAGATCCTCTTGCCTTTTTGAAACGTTTGGAGGGGGTTAATTATTTTGACATCTACCCACCCCCTGATAGGATGCCAAGCTCAGAACCTGCCAGGCCTGCCATGTGTACGAGAAAAGTTCAACGAGAGCTTGCTGGTATGCCTCTTCTTGTCTTCATTTATTTTAACTCATTCGTGATATAGATTGTATGGCTAACGAGTTTGATGAATACTGCTTGTTCAGAAAGCCGATGCAACCATTCACTAGGTTTTTAATTCGTACTGAAGCAGTTGTTCTTGGCAGGGCAGTGTTCCACAGCCGAGATGTAGCACTTCATATACTTACGGGTCCTGGCGGCTGGACTGGGTGTCCCTACCATATCGACATTATCAAAAGTCCCGATATTGGAGGAGTCCCAGATTCATATGGAACTCAGGTCTACAAATCTCCAAGGGGATCTGGGAAGCTTGACTGTGGCTGCTCTGAGGATGATGTCATTCTAGAACTCATGCTACGCAAATTAACAATCATGCAGGCAGGGGCAGAGACGACACAAGAAGGTTTCTTATCACCTCAGGCAAGATCCTTTGTCGTCGCATTGTTTCGCGCTTGGACTGGTTTGGATACCGTGGATTTCTTTAGAAGGATGGAAAACTTGCGGATCAAGCATTGTCGGGATGATTATACGCCAGCCAGGCCAAAAAATTCGGGATACCCAGGTTTTCAATGCCAATGTCATGCTTGTAATACGTCCACAAATCATGTAACTTGATGCATTTCAGTAGTCATTTTGATTGAAATCCTTTTCGTTCAGTCTTGAGTTTGACATCATTCTTCTTTCCAGAGATCATGAGTGACTCAAATATTTGACACTTTTCCAAGATTTGTAAGACAATGGATGGAAGTTCCATGTGTATGCCTTGACGAAAACTGATGCCTGCTAATGATGGGGTCCTTACGGGTCACAGATCTTGCTGTCAAGCATAGTCACTGCCAGCCAGCCACAGATCTTCAGATATTTTAACATGCAAATATTAATCTCCATGACCTAAAACATACCTCGAGGTGGACGAACATTTCAAGCCAGTGCCCTCGACGCGCGAGCAAGAACTCAGTCAGGACTTGGGTGATGTTAGTCACGCCAAATTCGGCTGAGAACACAGATGATCCTTCAATGTCGCTCATGGCATACGATCACTCCATAAAAAGGTATCTAATCGCCATTTTCAACAGGAGCAGAAACGACAATGATGACAAATTCGGGCCCCTAACGAGGACAGTGGCTTCCTTGACATGTGTTTGTTCGGCTGATATATCGTTACATTTTCCGGCTTCTAAAAAGGAAGTGTTGATCTATTTATAAACTTGGAGGATCATCAACAATGCTTCTGCCTTCATGAGGATACAAATCCGTCACAGGGAACTCAGTAAAAGTGATCTTATCAATCTTCAAGTTGAATAGGAATGGATCATTCTATTGAAGTAGAGTTCCCATTTCGAGTTAAATGAAAACTCCAAGTTAGCTTTGTACACGTTTTTGTACAATGACTTCCTTTTTCGGCTGAGTTCCGGCATTTGATTCTGATTAAGGACAACGCTCTCTTTGTTCAGGATCGCATTTAACCCGCGTTTCGAAAGAGAGGGCCCTTGTGTGGACACGCCCTTTCCTCTTGTTCTGGCAAGCCGTAGTCTTTGCCTGGAACCACTGCCTGATTGATGTACCCGCTCTCGAATGGTCCCTCTTGCCACTTGAAGATATCTTGATGCCAACTGATCCCCTTACAAGATCGCGTAAGGGGATGAGTTGACGTCAAGAACCTGGTTCTTTATGAATACAAGGCAGATCAAGAAAAGGGCTTGCTGGTGTGTTTCTTCTCGCCTTTGAAATTGTACACAATGTCTAATCAGTTTGATGAAGCCAATCTACCCGCAATCTCTGGGGAACGACCTTGGATAGGTAAAAATATCTCTGATTGTAGATAACCTACTCAAATTAGCAGTTTGTGGACGCATGACAAACGTGACATCAACCTGGGACATCGAATTCTTCAAGCCTAATTTATAGATACACATCCCAACGACGCACGAGACCTCAAGTGACTCCATACCATCCAACCCGTTGATTTGCAATTCCTCCCCTTCCCTACCATCGAACTTGAGCATGTCCTCTGTGTCAAATCCAGTCCAACCTCTGAACACCATGCAGACAAATGATCGCACCTGGGGGATCTGAAAAGTTGTCTTGCATTGACAACATCTATCCCTGGACTGCAGCTGAAACTCAATTTTGGCTGTAGCACAAGGACAGATACTGTTGACGTAAAGATGATTTTTCTTTTCAAAGAACTTTTTTTCGGGTACAAACTTTTTGTCTGTATGATGTTTTTTGGAAACTGGGGGCTGACTTAGGAACACACCAGATATGTTCAAGTCAGAATGATGGAATTGCGAATCAATCAAAGTTTGAAACGTGCCATCCGTCAATCACACCTGGGCTTGCACTTTGCTGGAATGAAACTATCACTGATCACTGATCACTTTTGGTTCAAAGAATGATTCACCTTGTTCAATATTCGGCTCACTATCAAGTTGCCAAGTCAACTTTTTTTTGTCATGTATAGCGGTTTTATCTTTGATCAGTAATATTTCAATTAAGATAGTACAACGCATTGCGATCATTTTATCCAGAACAAGATTGAGATCTATGACATCGTTCATGCAGGTGGTAACATCAAACCTTGCCTAGTCAGACAATTTTATTTTATTTTAGAGTAAGCTATAGTCGAAGGAGCCATCAGGAGAAATTGCGGATCTCCGCTTGCGCTTCTGATGGAGGCTATTTATCGTAATCACACAACCAGAGAAACTCCGATTAGGCTGTGCTTGTATGAGCATGTGCCCTCCCTTATTCTTTGTTTCTCTCCCCAGTTTCTCTTTCCAGCTAGTGTGTGTGTGTGTGCGTGACTGTGTATATGTGTTTGAGAGAGAGAGAGAGAGAGAGAGACAGGGTGAATGTGTATGTGTGTTTGAGAGAGAGAGAGAGACATTAATTGGGAGTGTCAATATTGGCGCGCGTTGATTTCAGACAAACAGATTCGCATTGAGCTCGACAACAACACGTCTCTTTCGGGAAAAACTGCGGAAGCACGTGCCTTGTGTCCTTGTCTTCTCTCTGCTTTTGGGCATAAGCTTTCCCCTCCCTCACACGCACATACGAAAACTGCCTCGTCTGGTGCATCAAACCCCAAACTACAACTAAACAATCAAAGAAAAACACGCGAAAGAGAGAAAGAAAAAAAACATAAATGAACCCTACATTCGATGCGTCCTCAGGGTTTGGTGGTGGTGGTGGTGGTGGCGATGGCCTTTGGTCAGCGATGACTCGGATTTTCGGTCTTTCGATGTTTGCTTCCATGTTTCTTCCTACAGGAAGGGATGCTACCACTGCTGGTGGTGGTGGTGGGAGAGACAGTGTCAGATTAATCGTGTTGGGGATATTGTTCGAGTTGGGCAGGCGATTTGTGAAATGGGTTTTTGAACGGTTCAGACTTCGTACGTCACCCATTCCAACTTTTTTTTTTGTGTGTGTGTGTGATGAGTTTGAACCAATGTGCACGCGCGCGTGTGTGTGTGCCCTCTTTTCATTGATAGAATATTCGATTACAGCTGAATTCAGTGAAAGTGATCCTGCATATGACTGGATCATCAATTTCATCGTGCGTTCTGGGGGGTGGGGCGGAATTCCTTTGTGTTGATTCTCTACTCACACAACCAATACTGACTCTAAGCTTTTGATTTAAAAGACACAAGAAAAAGTCTGGCGCCGCTCACGCGATTTCCGCGTCATTGCCAAGTCTTCTCAACGTCGTTGGGGTATCACCACGACCGACTCGCAAGTGATTGACAACGCTGAATACGTTCCTACCTACGACCTCCCGCAACTGTTTCGTTGGAATCGGTATTGGATTGAAATTCGGCGAACAAAATCTCAGACGTCTATCATGTCGCCCCTCGGTCCTGGTCTTGGTGGTCTTGGTGGTGGTCCAGGTGGTCTTGGTGGCGCTTCGATCTTTTTGACGTGGGTGAATGATTGGGTTTATTTGTTGGTTCTAATATGTTGACCGGGACGCGTTTTTTTTCTGATTGAGATAGGATTTACACCCTTGATATGTCTGTTCTTTCAAGGCTCGTCGAGGCGGCTAGGAAAGGGTACTTTGAGGCTAGTAGGCCTCATGTTATTGTGCACAGTGTCAACGCGGTCAGTGTCTTGTCGTGGGCTCAGATAAATTATTCTTCCTAAAAAGACATGACAGCATAACTATGGTCCTAAATTCTGCTGGAGCAACGTCAAACAAAAACAGCGTCGTCCATTAAACTCGATTATCCTCCCGGGTACGACGTTGAACGAATTGATTGCGGACATTAAGGATTTCTTGGAAATGGAAAATTGGTACATGAGCGCTGGTATCCCTCATCGACGTGGGTACCTTCTTTACGGTCCTCCTGGAACTGGGAAAAGTGAGTCGTCCAATTTCTTGTCGTCCCCCTCATGATTGAACGTCTCATTTTTAAAGGCTCGACTATTCATGCCATTGCTGGTGAATTGAGAATGGAAGTCTATTCCATCTCTCTGGCAGCTCATTTGTGAGAGTCATTGATCACTTTTGAGGCTACATGTATTCTGATCACTTGGAACTACAAAGCGTGGACGATACATTCCTCGAGCAAGCTGTATCCTCAGTTCCCAAAGGGTCAATCCTTCTAATTGAGGACATTGATTGTGCATTTGTACGCGAAGAAGATGAAGAAGAAGAAGGATTGGGTGGAGGGTATTCGTTGCAAGACAGAATGGTCACGAGTCATCTTATGGGGCGACGTCAGCGACGATCTGCTGTCACGTTATCTGGGCTGTTAAACATTCTTGATGGTGTGGGTAGTGAGGAAGGCAAAATCTTCTTTGCCACTGTGAGTTGATTTTTGTGTTCGTTGCTTGTTGTTGACTTCATTCTTGTTTTCAGACCAATTTTGTTGATCGTTTGGATGCGGCGCTCCTTCGCCCCGGACGCATTGATCGAAAGGTGGAATACAAACTGGCGACAAGTGAACAAGCTGCTGCGCTTTTCGACCGGTTCTACCCCGTTCAGCATATCATTCCCGAATCGCTTGTCGGATCTGAAAAAGGAGAGGAAGCGGCGGTGGGAGTACTTGCAAAACTGAAGACAGAATTTGTTACTTGTGTTCCGGAACATGAATTCTCGACAGCGGACCTTCAAGGCTATTTGTTGTCTTGCAAGATGTTGCCTGAGAAAGCTGCCAAGGGAATTGCGGCTTGGGTAGCTGATGAGAGGAGGCAGAAGGAAGAGAAACAAATAAGGAAGGATGCGAGGAGGAGGAAAATGAGAGAGAGGATGGAGACTCAAAGTACGTATGGTGGAGTATCAAACAGGGAAAAGCCTTTGCCGCCGACTGTGTCGAGGCTTGTGAATGGATCCAGTGCTGGTTTATGAGATGGCAGTGGAACTATGTAATGTTGCTCCGGATGATCAACTATGTCCATAACCCAATAAAATTATACCATCTCCTGTCTGTGATGGTGACTCAAAAGCCATATCCTGCCAAGTGTGATTGGGAGCTGAAACGGATTCTTACTGTGTCAGCAAGGCGTTGACAAGCGACTGTGCAGATTGCTCCAAGGAGTGTTCTCGAGGAACATGAGCAAGAGTGCGTCGGTTATTGCCCGATGCAGAGATGAGGGATATGGCGCGGGGAGACAAGGAGATGACAAAGGGGATGGAGAGACGGTGTTGGAGGGCATAGGATCTGACGAGATCCTCGAGCCTGGCCTTGGGTTGGTGGTAGATGAAGAGGTCACGGAAGCTATCGGGGCGGTGAGTGTGGAGGAGGGAATGGGCAGCGAGGAGGGAGTGGTGGAGGGAGAGAGCGATGAAGCGGTCGAGGACGGTGGTTTCGCTGTGGACGGTAGCGAGGGAGAGAGGAGGAGGGAGAGGGGAGTAGGGAGGGAGATCGTCTGGTGGGAGAGGGTGTGAGGAGTGGTGGACACAGGCGAGGTAGTGAGGGAGGAAGGTGTGGCGGAGAAGGAACATGGATGCTAGATAGAAAGTGCGGCTGACGAGGCGAAGAGAGAAAAGGGTCTGAGGACTGAGCAGATGGAGGACAGCGAGGAGGAGATCGAGATGGCGAACAAGGTGACAGAATGACATGAAGAACAAGATGACATGAAGATCATTTAGACATTAAATCAAGATCAGATCAATACTCAAGATCATGATTACCTAAGCATGGGTCCCTCCACACGCACCACCCGGTCCTCCCGCGGAAAGGTACGTCTGCATTCCTCGTCTGCTGCCCTGCTCACGTCCCCCAGCTTCTCTCCCTCAGCGACCCTCTCCACAACGCACAGGAGCTCGACGACCAGCTCCGCCTGCTCGGCCTCTATGCTGCCCCTACCCTCGGCGACGGCAACTGTCTCTTCCGCGCCCTCTCTGACCAGCTCTACGGCTCAGACACACACCATGCCCAGCTGCGCCATCTCATCTGTGACTGGATCCACCGTCACAAGTCTGTCTACGAGCCCTTTGTCGACCATGAACGCGGCATCGATGCCCATCTTGGCTCCATGCGACAAAACGGTAATTTATTCGCCAACTCTCTCATTCGATCCCACCTCATCCCCACTCCCAGCTACCTATGGCGGTCACATGGAGCTTTCCGCATTCGCTCACATGACCAGATGCAACGTCAAGGTCATCCAGCCAGGTCTCGTCTACGTCATCGAGTGGCACACTTTTTCACTTTCCCCTCTGCCGGATAGCCCCCTCTCCCATCTCCATCCCGACGACACCATTTATGTTGCGTATGTTCTCCTTCCTTCCCTCCTCCCGCTTCCCTCTCATTCACCCCCTCCTAGTTACCACGACTGGGAGCATTTTTCCTCCATACGAAACCTCAAGGGTCCCCATGTCGGTCGACCCAGCGTCAAAGAACGTCCCCCTCCATCCGATCCAGCCCCACCTTCCCCTCCGACCCCTAAACCTCATCACCGCGGAAGATCCCAGAATCTGAAAATCAAACTCAAACTCAATGCTCCTTCATCCCAGAAAACTGGGCTTACATTCCGTTTGCCACCCCCGTCTTCCGTTTCCACTCGGCACCCCTCCTCGTCCTCCTGTTCGTCTTCTTCCTCTGTTGAGACCCTCTCTTCGAATGCAAGTCCGAAAAGGACTTTTGAGCAAAGTGAGTTGGGTGATCTTTCGAGTTCTAGATCATCTAGGTTGAGAAGAGATGACGATGCGATACCCGTCGATTATGAATCGGATAGTTTTTCTTCTCTTTCTTCCTTGGACGACACAACAATAACGACCACAACCACAACCACGACCACGACCACGACCACGACAACTGCAAGCCATGACGATCTTCCCTCTATTCCTTCCCCTAAATTAACCAGGAGACAAAGAAAGCGCTTAGGTTTACCTAAAAACAAGAATCATCTTCATCATCATACTAATAATGATACCCATCATGACAATGAGGCAGAGTGGAGGAAGAATGGAACAGGAAGAGTGGATGTTAGAGGGTTTAGAGAGTTGAGGATTTGAGTAATGGATTGTACATATCAATTTTTTTCTTGGGGAGGGGACAGTGTGTCTGTAGGGGGTTGTCATTATAGTTGTTGGTTGCATTTGATTGGGGTTTTTTTTTTTTGAGTAGGGGTTTGTTTGTTTGTTTTTCTTTTGGGAGGAATAGTAGGGGTGACTAATTCGTAAATATATTTATATCGTATAGCAGGTGATTGAAAGATGATAATTTGATATCAGATAAAATAGATCTGTACCCAAGCATAAATATATACATGGTGCTTCTCTTATATCTTGTGACTTGATGGAATTAGGAAGCAGATGTTCAACGTACAATTTAGCCTCCTATAGGTTTCTTGTGGCTTACTCTGACTCAATGCTTTGTGATTGCTGATTATTAATTCTTTCTCTTTATTCATTTACACTTGGTAAAAGGAGTATTCAAGGTAGTGTAGAGATCAGGTGCTCGCTGACATCATAAACTCCATCGACGAGCACCCTCCTCCACTAATTCTCTGCCAATAAAATCCCTTCTATTGTCTTCGTCTTCATCCTTTTCTTCAATTGGACTTATTCTTTTGTTTTATTGTTCCAGAACTATTTGTCAGCAGTTTTATTGTTCTACTATACGAAAGCAGTGGCCTGGCTGCCGTAGCTGCAGAGTATTTAAGAGCCTTCTGTAACAGAAATTAGGTAGCGAAATACAGGAGCAGTC
>Ga0154006_1000415_pt1 | contig 14237 bp, 11 predicted proteins | sample TSFL090MetaG_FD_104747 | JGI IMG/M metagenome (GOLD analysis project Ga0154006, IMG submission 104747) | Attine ant fungus gardens microbial communities from Florida, USA - TSFL090 MetaG | ecosystem: Host-associated > Fungi > Mycelium > Unclassified | place: USA: Florida, Wakulla State Forest...
AGCACATGGCGCACGCCATCACCGCCAACCATCCCGACGTGACGATGATCGTGCTGATGATCGACGAGCGTCCGGAAGAAGTGACCGAAATGCAGCGCTCGGTGCGCGGCGAAGTGGTTGCCTCGACCTTCGACGAACCGGCCACGCGCCACGTGCAGGTCGCCGAAATGGTGCTGGAAAAGGCCAAGCGCCTGGTCGAAATGAAAAAGGACGTGGTCATCCTGCTGGACTCGATCACCCGCCTGGCACGCGCCTACAACACCGTGATCCCGGCCTCGGGCAAGGTGCTGACCGGCGGCGTGGACGCCAACGCCCTGCAACGCCCGAAGCGCTTCTTCGGCGCCGCGCGCAATGTCGAGGAAGGCGGCTCGCTGACCATCATCGCCACCGCGCTGATCGAAACCGGCTCGCGCATGGACGACGTGATCTATGAAGAATTCAAGGGCACCGGCAACATGGAAGTGCACCTGGAGCGCCGCCTGGCCGAAAAGCGCGTCTACCCGGCCATCAACCTGTCCAAGTCCGGCACCCGCCGCGAAGAACTGCTGATCAAGCCGGACCAGTTGCAGAAGATCTGGGTCCTGCGCAAGCTGATGTATGACATGGACGAGATCGAGGCGATGGAATTCATCCTCGACAAGATGAAGTCGACCAAGAACAACGCGGAGTTCTTCGACATGATGCGTCGCGGCAACTAAACAGCACCTCTCTTCCTGTTGGCAAAACGGCATGTCTTCCCGGCATGCCGTTTTCGCTTTCCGGCCAGATGCTGTGGAAAATACGACATCTGGCGGCGATTTCCCGCCCGCATCCGCCCCCTCGCTTGACCCAAGCCACTGATTTGACGGTATAATTTCCGACTTTCCAAACCGGCAAGTGATCGACAATCGGGTCAAGAAGCAGTGCGACCGACGAAGTGGCGATTGGCTACCAAACCACTGTTGAGGCAAAACCATGAAGCAAGGCATCCATCCCGATTACCGTGAAGTCCTGTTCCACGACGTGTCGAACGACTTCAAGTTCATCACCCGTTCGACCATCGGCACCCGCGAAACCGCCGAATTCGAAGGCAAGGAATATCCCCTGGTGAAGATCGAAGTGTCGTCCGAATCGCACCCGTTCTACACCGGCAAGCACAAGATCGTCGACACCGCCGGCCGCGTCGAGAAGTTCCGCCAGAAGTTCGGTTCGGTGGGCTCCAAGACCGCCGTGTCGAAGTCGGCCTGATTGGCGACTTCCCCCGAAAAAGGCAGCTCCGGCTGCCTTTTTTGTTTGGCGCTCGTTGCAACCGTCCGATCTGGCCTATCTGGCCGATCCCACAGGCGCGACACTGAAACACCCCTGCAACAACCGTTTACGAGGAATTGCTGCACAATACGTGCAGATGAAATTTTTCCGGCGTACGTGGCTCCATGAGGGATGGTCGGCGCATGCCGGCCGCACCGCTCGCCGTGTGCCCCCATGCGATACCCATGTGCCCCCGTTGCCGGCTGCCGCCGCGCGACGGTTTCCGAACGAATCAGCACGACAGAACAAGAGCAACAAGATCTTGATGAAGCCAGTCCGTCTCCCCGCCGCCGCCACCAATGCGCTTCCGCGCATGGCCCTGCTCGCGCTCGCGCTCCTGTACATCCTGCCCGGCCTGATCGGCCGCGACCCGTGGAAGAACGACGACGCCACCACCTTCGGCATCATGTGGACCATGGCGCACGGCACCCTGTCGGATTGGCTCATGCCGAATGTGGCCGGCCTGTCGCTGCCGGCCGAAAGCCCGCTGGCCTACTGGTTCGGCGCCATCTGCATCAAGCTTTTCGGCTGGCTGCTGGGCGATCCGCTGGCCGCGCGCATATCGACCGTCGGCAGCTTCCTGGTCGGCTCGCTCTCGATCTGGTACACCACCTACCTGCTGGGCCGGCGCGCCGAGGCGCAGCCGCTGGTGCTGGCCTTCGGCGGCCAGCCCGAACCCAAGGATTTCGGCCGTACCCTGGCAGACGGCGCCTTCCTGATCTACCTCGGTTTCCTCGGCCTGCTGCTGCATAGCCACGAAACCAGCCCCAAGACCTTGCAGATCGCCCTGCTCGCCTACGCCATGTATGGCGGCGTGCGCGTGTTCGACACCCACAAGCTGCGCCACGGCGCCAGCCTCGGACTGGCGCTGGGCATGCTGGTGCTGACCTATGGCTGGGTGCTGCCGGCCGGCGTGCTGATCGGCCTGGCGGTGCTGGCCGTGATCCGCAAGGACACGCCGGCCCTGCGCCTGCTGCTGGGCATGGCCTTGCCGATCGCGGTGCTGCTGTGCGCGGGCTGGCTCGAAGCCCTGCATATCCTCACGCCGCAGACAGCCTCTGGCCAGTTCGACCTGTGGATGAGCTGGAACATCTACCAGCTCAACTGGCCCAGCCTGAAGGCGCTCGGCTTCTTCCTCAAGTACGGCGTCTGGTTCGCGTGGCCGGCCTGGCCCTTCGCCGGCTGGGCGATCTACGCCTGGCGCCGCCAGTTGGGTTCGCTGCACATCGCCCTGCCGCTGGCGTTCCTGATCCCGCTAATCCTCCAGGTGCTGATCAATGTGCACAGCGAGGAAGGCATGCTGCTGCCGCTGCTGCCGGCGCTGGCGATTCTCGCCGCCTTCGGCCTGCCGACCATGAAGCGCGGCGCCATCAACGCGGTGGACTGGTTCTCGGTGATGACGCTGACCACCTCGGCCGCCTTCATCTGGATCGGCTGGATCGCCAAGGAATTCGGCTGGCCGGCACAGATCGCGCGCAATGCCTACAAGCTGGCGCCGGGCTTCCAGCCGGGTTTCGAATGGATCCCGGTGATCATCGCCGCGGCCGTCACCATCGCCTGGATCGTGCTGGTGCACTGGCGCATCTCGCGCCGCCCCTCGGTGCTGTGGCGCGCGGTGGTGCTGTCCTCGGGCGGCGTGATCCTGTGCTGGGTGCTGCTGATGACGCTGTGGCTGCCCTGGGTCAACTACGGCAAGAGCTATGCCGGCGTGGCGCAGCAGATCGAATCCCGCCTGAGTTCCACCGCGCACTGCGTGCAAAGCAATGTCGGCACGGCGCAGCGCGCCTCCTTCGCCTACTTCGGCCAGGTGAAGTTCGCCGACGAACGCGACCAGTCCTGTGACTACCTGCTGCTGCAAGACGACGTCAGCAATGAAGACGCCACGCAGATGCTGCGCCAGTACCCCGGCACCTGGCGCGTGATCTGGGAAGGCCGCCGTCCGTCCGACCGCGACGAGCGCTTTCGCCTGTATCGCCGCACGGGCCGCTGATCCGCATGACTGCATCCATCCCGGGCACCGTCACCTCTTCGCGCGTCCACGTCGGCCGTATCGGACGGCTGGCATGGCCGCTCTTGGTCGGGCAACTGGCGCTGATCGCCAACGGCGTCATCGACACCGCCATGGTGTCGCGCTTCTCGGCCGTGGACCTGGCCGCGCTGGCGCTGGGCGTGTCGATCTATGTCAGCGTCTTCGTCGGACTGTCGGGCGTGCTGCAAGCGCTGCAACCCACCATCGGGCAACTTTTCGGCGCCGGCCGGCTGGGCCAGATCGGCAACGAGGTCAAGCAAGGCCTGTGGCTGGTCCTGCTCCTGAGTCTCATCGGCAGCCTGATCCTGTCGCTCTCGCCGGTCTTTCTGTCCTTTGCCAAGGCGCCGCCAGAACTGGTCGAGCGCGCCACGCTGTACCTGCGCATCGAGGCGCTGGCGCTGCCGGCCACCCTCGCCTTTCGCGTGTATGCGGCACTCAACACCGCCATGGCCCGGCCCAAGATGGTCATGGCGATCCAGGTCTGCGGCCTGCTGCTGAAACTGCCCCTGAATGCGCTGTTCATCTTCGGCGGCCTCGGCCTGCCGGCGATGGGTGGCCCCGGCTGCGCGGTCGCCACCACCGTCATCGCCTGGCTGATGGTCGCGGTGGCCTGGGGACTGGTGGCGCGCCTGCCGGCCTACCGTCCGCTGCGACTGTTCGGCACCGGTTTCGTGGCACCCTCGTGGCCCCTCTTGCGCACCCTGCTGCGTCTGGGCATTCCGATCGGCTTGTCCTATTTCATCGAAGTCACCGCCTTCACGCTGATGGCGGTCTTCATCGCGCGCCTGGGCGCCTTGCCGGTGGCCGGCCACCAGATCACGGCCAATGTCGGCACGGTGCTCTACATGCTGCCGCTATCGATCGCCAGCGCCACCAGCACGCTCGTGGCGCAAGCCATCGGCGCGGGCCAGTGGCGCGACGCCAGGAAGATCGGCTATGCCGGCGTGCGCCTGTCGGTGGCGCTGTCAGTGCTGACCGGCGCCATCGTCTGGTTCGCGCGTGAGCACATCATCCGCGCCTACACGCCCGACACCGCCATCCTCGGCGCGGCCATGCCGCTGTTCCTGTTCATCGCGTTCTATCAGTTGTTCGACGCGTTGCAAGTCACGGTCGCCTTCGTCCTGCGCGCCTACAAGGTCGCCGTGATCCCGACGGTGATCTACGCCGTCACGCTGTGGGGTGTCGGCCTGGGCGGCGGCTACCTGCTGGGATTCGACGTGTTCGGCGGTACGCCCGCGTCATTGCGCGGCGCGCCCGGTTTCTGGCTGGCCAACAGTGTCAGCCTGGGCATGGTTGGCGCCGGCCTGCTGGTCTACCTGCGCATGGTGCAGAAACGCGCGGCGGCTGCCCTTCATATCACCTGACATCCCGGCCTCGGCCCGCCGATCATTCCACACGGAAAACCTTAGATAGGTCATGCTCCGCTATTAGGGCATGGCCTTCCCCGCGTTGGCACCGGATCCGGCATCCGCCAGGAAATTTCCGCACCGCAACGCCAGATCATGGGCTGGCAAGATTATTTCCCCAAGTTTGCATAAAATAACATTTCTGCAACACCCGCCATTATTTATTTAGTCGGGGCTATCCATGTTGTTAGGCGTATCGCATACTCGGACTCAATGTCGGGGGAAAAGCATTCCACGACATCGAAACGCGTGCGGAAAACAGGATTGGCGTCGGGGAGACACGACGACGACCTGACCTATATCAAACAATGCACACGCAACTTGCGAATTGCGACTTAATAACGTTCTGTCAGAGCATGAGCGGAGGAAACATATGTCGACTCGCAACCCTGCCTCAAACCCGCCCCAGAAGCGGTTTCCAGCGATCCGTACGACGTGGCGCGACGGGCGTCCCGGGCAATACCGACAGCGGTGATCATAAGTCACGCTTATGGCGTAACTCACCCCGGAAGCAAACGTACCCCCGACAGATCGCCCTCAAAGTACCTTCGAAACATGGAAACCGCCAATCAAAAATTCGCCAAGCGCCTGCGCGCGGCGATGGAAAAAGCCGGATACGAACCTAAACCCGCCGTCCTCGAACGGGAATTCAATCTTCGCTACTGGGGCAAGCCGATGACCTTGCATGGCGTACGACGCTGGCTGCTCGGCGAATCGATGCCCAAGCAGGACAAGCTGGAAACACTGGCCGAATGGCTCATCGTGACCCCCCAGCATCTACGTTTCGGTGAAGAAATAGGCAAGCGCATCGACAAGCGCAAGGCGCGCTGGGAAGAAGCCATCGGCTACCGCGAACGCGAAGCCTTCGAAGCCTTCATCAATCTGCCGGCACCGCAACGCAAGATCGTCAAGGAAGTCATCTTCGCGTTTTCCCAGGTCGTCGGCACGCCTGCGGAGAAAAGCGCCGCACCGGCGAAATCGGCAACCAAGCCACGGTTACACAATTGAGCCACCAGCCCGGCGACATCTCATCGACAGCAACACCTTCCATCGGCCGCATTACGAGACGAACTGTCTCACTCACCTTCCCCGCGGCACTCTCAGCATCCCGCCTCTTTGTCATTCTCCCGCGGGATCCCGGCCGCGACCGTCACGCAATGCTCGATCTGTTCCGCGATCGCTTCCGGCACCCTCCGCTGGCCCGACAACACCTCTTCGATCCAGCGCGCAGTCGCCGCCGCATCGCCACCTTCCGGAAGATCGGACAAGGCTTCGGCCACCGATTGCTTCTCGACCAGCACGGTCTTGCTGCCGGCGCTGAACCAGTCGATACGCTGCGCCCGCCGCGCATTGGCGACCGTCTCGCCTTCCGTGCCGCGCATGAGGAAGGCATCGCCGCGCGCATGGGGAGCGGCCGTACCGAAATACGCCGTCAGCATGTCCAGGTATTCGGGATGGGTATAAGACACCAGCCGCAAGGCGGGCCCGGTGAACGGCTGCATGATCTTCACCAGCGTGTGGGTGGAATTGCGCACGCCGAGCACGCGCCGCATCTCCAGCAGACGGGAAAGTTTCGGCGCCAGCGCCTGGATCGGGATGAAGGTCGGCTTACCCGCCGCCATCAGCGCCTGGGCTTCCTGCGTCGATGCGGCATGGCTGACGCCCAGCGCGGACAGGATCTCGGCGCTGGTCACGCGCTGCGGGTCATGCGTGACGCCATGCATCAGCACCGGCACGCCCTGGCGCACCAGCAGCATGCACAGCAGTGGCGTGAGATTGGCCATCTTGCGCGAGCCGTTATAACTGGGCAATACCACCGGCGCATACGCGCCCGGCGGTGGGTCCAGCGGGGCGAAGGATGCCTCGGCAGCATCCAGAAAGCCGCCGATTTCCTCCACCGACTCACCCTTGATGCGCATGGCCAGCAGGATCGCGCCCAATTCCAGGTCGGACACGCGCCCCTCCAGCATGGCCGCGTACAGTTGCCGCGCATCCTCGCGCGACAGGCTGCGCGCGCCATCCTTGCCGCGGCCGATTTCCTTGATGAACGGGGCGGCGGCGAACGGTGCGGCGGCTTGTGCAGCCTGGGAAGTGTGTGGATTGCGCATGGCCGAAGGGTACACCAAAACACCCGCTGCCCCGGCGCGTGCTCACGTCGCAGCGCGGCCTTTCCTTTACAATAGGGCTTTTGCGCGTGGCTCCCGCCGCGCCATCGTTTCCATGATCGTTCTCGGCGTCGAATCTTCCTGTGATGAAACCGGCCTGGCTCTGTATGACACCGAGCGCGGGCTGCTGTCGCACGCGCTGCATTCGCAGATCGCGATGCACCAGGAATACGGCGGCGTGGTGCCCGAACTGGCGTCGCGCGACCACATCCGGCGCGCCCTGCCATTGCTCAAGCAAACCCTGTCGGATGCCGCCCTCGCGCCGGCCGATATCGACGCCATCGCCTACACCCAGGGGCCGGGCTTGGCCGGCGCGCTGCTGGTGGGCGCTTCCGTGGCGTGTGGGCTGGGCCTGGCGCTGGACAAGCCGGTGCTCGGCATCCACCACCTGGAAGGCCATCTGCTCTCGCCGCTGCTGGCCAGCAAGCCGCCGCGCTTTCCCTTCGTGGCCCTGCTGGTGTCAGGCGGCCATACCCAGTTGATGCGGGTGGATGGCGTGGGTCAGTATCAATTGCTGGGCGAAACCCTGGACGACGCCGCCGGCGAAGCCTTCGACAAGTCGGCCAAGCTGCTCGGCCTGGGCTACCCCGGCGGGCCGACCATCTCGCGCATGGCCGAATTCGGCGATCCGGGCGCCTACAAGCTGCCGCGCCCGATGCTGCATTCCAAGAACCTGGATTTCAGTTTTTCGGGGTTGAAGACCGCCGTGCTGACCGTGGTCAAGCAGCAAGCCACCAACATCTGCGAACAGGACAAGGCCAACATCGCACGCGCTTTCGTCGACGCCATCGTCGAGGTACTGGTCGCCAAATGCATGACCGCGCTCAAGGAAACCGGCCTCAAACGCCTGGTGATCGCCGGCGGCGTGGGTGCCAACAAGCAGCTGCGCGAAGCGCTCGATGCGGCCGCCGCCAAGCGCCGCGTCGAGGTGTTCTACCCGGAATTGCAGTTCTGCACCGACAACGGCGCCATGATCGCCTTCGCCGGCGCCATGCGGCTCAAGCAACAGCCCGAGGCCGCCAGGAAGGAATACGGCTTCAGCGTGCGCCCGCGCTGGCCGCTGGATGAACTGCGGCCGCCCGAGGCCGCTGCCTGAGCGACATGCCAATGCCACAGATGTGAGAAGGGCCGCGCATCGCGGCCCTTGTCCTTGGCGCTGCCTGACTTGTTACTTCCGGGCCTTCTTCTGCCCGATCTTGCTTTCCTTGCCCGCCAGCAGGTTGCCGATGTTCTTGCGATGGCGATAGATCAACAGCGCGCTCATGCCGACCACGGCCAGCAGGATGCCGTCGGTGGCGCCGAACAGCAGGCCGTAGTAGAACGGCGCGAACACCGCTGCCACCAGCGCGGCCAGCGACGAGTAGCGCGAGGCGCGCGCCACGATCAGCCAGGTCGCCAACGTCAGCAGGCCCAGCCACGCATTCAGCGCCAGCAGGATACCCAGCGCGGTCGCCACGCCCTTGCCTCCGACAAAGCGGAAGAACACCGGCCACAGGTGCCCGAGGAATACCGCCAGCGCCACCAGGGCGATGCCGGTCTCGTCCACGCCATAGTGCGGGCCATAGGTCTGCGCCAGCCACACCGCCAGCCAGCCCTTGAAACCGTCGCCCAGCAAGGTCAGGGCGGCGGCGGCCTTGTTGCCGCTGCGCAGTACATTGGTGGCGCCCGGGTTCTTCGAGCCGTAGGTGCGCGGGTCGGCCAGGCCGAACAGTTTGCTGACCACCACCGCGAAGGAAAACGAACCGATCAGGTAGGCGGCAATAGTGAAAATGAAGTTATACATGGATGTCTTTCTGGGGAATCCTGTCGAAGTCTGTGCGGTATCAGTGTGATTCGGCCAGCGCGCATTGCACGGGCTTGGCGGGCAGCACCTGTTGCAGGACGGCCGGGTCGATTCCCACCAGGAATCCACGGCGCCCGCCATTGATATAGATCTTGTCCAGCGCCAGGATGGTCGATTCGACATACACCGGCATGGTCTTGCGCGTGCCGAACGGCGAAGTGCCGCCGATCAGGAAACCGGAATGGCGGTTGGCCACTTCCGGCTTGCATGGCTCGACCGACTTGCAGCCGATCTGGCGCGCCAGGTTCTTGGTGGAGACCTTGCAATCACCATGCATCAGCACCAGCAGCGGCTTGGCGGCCTCGTCCTGCATCACCAGGGTCTTGACCACGGCATGCTCGTCCACGCCCAGTTCACGCGAGGACACGGATGTCCCGCCATGTTCCTCATAGTCGTAGGGATGCTCGGTAAATACCACGCCGGCCTTGCGCAGGAATTGCGTGGCGAGGGTCTCCGAAATGTGCTCTTTCCTGGCGCTCATAAGATCCGATTGCTGGGAGGCGCGGGCACAGGCCCTCGCGCCATCATGGGCGCACATTATGCCGCAAGATGACAGCCTTGGGCGGGGTGCGGCGCATCAGCCGCGCGGATGATGCTGCGCATGCAATTGCTTGAGCCGTTCGCGCGCCACATGGGTATAGATCTGGGTGGTCGAGATATCGGCATGCCCCAGCAGCAGTTGCACCACGCGCAGGTCGGCGCCATGATTGAGCAGGTGGGTGGCGAAAGCATGGCGCAACGTGTGCGGCGAGAGCCGCGCGGTGACGCCGCCTTGCAGCGCGTATTTCTTGATCAGGGTCCAGAACATCTGGCGCGTCATCGGGCCGCCGCGGGCGGTGACGAACAGGGCGTCATCCATCTGGCCGTCGAGGATCTGCGCGCGCGCCTGCTCCAGGTAACGCGCGATCCACATGCCGGCCTCCTCGCCGAAGGGCACCAGGCGCGTCTTGCCGCCCTTGCCGGTGACCCGCAGCACGCCTTCATTGAGGCCGACTTCCACGGTCTTCAATAGCACCAGTTCCGACACCCGCAAGCCGCTGGCATACATCAGCTCGATCATGGTGCGGTCGCGCAGGCCCAGGGGCGTGGCCACATCCGGCGCCACCAGCAAGGCCCCGACCTGGGCTTCGGACAAGGTCTTGGGCAGGCGCGGCGGCTGCCTGGCCGAACGCAGTTTCAGGCAGGGGTCGGCGCTGATGCGGTGTTGACGCAGGGCCAACTGGTAGAAGCGCTTGAATACCGCCAGCCGGCGATTGAAGGAACTGGGCTTGGTGTCGGCATGGCGCGCGGCGAAATAGCCGTTGAGGTCGTCCGGCACCACGTCATGAAGCAACTTGCCGCGCTCGCGCTGCAACCAGTCGGCGAACACGGTCATGTCGCGACGGTAGGCCTCCAGCGTATTCTTGGACAAACCATCCTCCAGCCACAGGCTGTCGCAGAATTCGTCGATGGCTTCGCGGCTGCCGGCCGGCGCTTCAATTTTCGGTGCGGTTCTGCCCATGCCCGTCTCAATACCCCTCGACGCCCTCGTGGCGCAGCAGCCAGCGCTTGACCTCCAGGTAGAAGCCGTCCTCGTCATCCTGATGCGAAAACCCGCCCAGGCCGCCGGCCGCGGTCACCCGATGGCAAGGCACGATCAGCGGATACCAGTTGGCGCCGCAGGCCTGGCCGACGGCACGCGGCCCGGAGCGGATATGCCGCGCAATGTCGCCGTAAGTGCGCACTTGGCCGCAGGGAATCTGCGCAATCGCGCCCCACACGCGCTGCTGGAAGGCACTGCCGACCTCGGCCACCGGCAGGGTGAAGCGGAATTGCGGGTCTTTCAGGTAACGCAGGATCTGCCTGACGGCCCTGGCCGCCAGCGCATCGGTGGCATCCTTTTCCCGGAAGTGCCTGGGCAGCGTCACCAACTCGCGGATCACGCCGGCTTCGGTGCGCACGCCCATGCCGCCGAAGGGTGTATGCACCACGGCGGAAAAGAGATCGGCGGCGACTTGCTGGGAAGGCTTCATGCGGGAGAGAAAAACGACAGCCACAACGGCCGGAAGCGCCATTGTAGGCCGGAAAAGAAAAAAGGCGCATCTCGCGACGCGCCTTCAAATACTCCTGATGCATTCCCGGCTGTTTGAACAGCTTCAATCGAATGCACGTCTCCTCAACTTCCTCGGTATCGATACCGTTTGTTATGCACCACCCGCTTTGTATCCGGCTGGCCCGGCCACCGCGCTTCCGATGTGTCGGAAGGCTGATCGCCCGGCTCTACATTCCACATCATGGCAAGACGCTGGCTTGCAATATTCATTCGATCGCAGGTCGGCAACCCAGCATCGCCGCCGCAGCAAAGCCCGCACTTTAGCAGCAGTAATCGAGCATTGAAAGCATTTTTTGATGCGTTTCAACGCATTTGACACATTCCTCCAGGCAACTCAACAGACATCCGATCAATGCCTGCGCGAAAATGGCCTCATGGATATCCGGCCGCCGCCACTTCCCGGTTCACATCGGCAATCAGCGCGCGCCCGATACGGTCTTCAAGCTGCGCCTGCACCGGTTGCAGCGCGCGCCGCCATTCGGCCTTTTCCTGCGGCGACAGGCGGTAGACCTTGGTCCGGCCGCTGCGCTCGACCGCCGCCAGCGCGGCATCGTTTTCCTGCTGCGCGATGGCGTTGGCATAGCGGGTCGCCTCCGTCATCGCCCCTTCCAGGGCGCGCCGTACATCCGATGGCAAGCCGGCCCAGAACTTGCGGTTGACGATGACCGCATAGCCGAGATAACCATGGTCGGACACGGTCACGTATTTCTGTACCTCGTGCATCTTCTGGGTATACAGGTTGGACGGCGGGTTTTCGGTACCGTCCACCAGGCCGCTCTGCAAGCCCTGGTACACCTCGGAAAAGGCCAGCACCTGCGGGCTCGCGCCCAGCACGCGCATCTGCGTATCCAGCACCTTGGAAGACTGGATGCGCATCTTCAACCCGCGGAAATCGGCCGGCGTGCGCAAGGGCCGGTTGGCCGACATCACCTTGAAGCCGTTGTCCCAGTAGGCCAGGCCGGTGATGCCCTTGGGTTCCAGCTTCTTGAACAGCTCGCGCCCGATCGGACCTTCGGTCACGCGGTACAGCGCTTCCTTGCTGGGAAAGATGTACGGCAGGTCGAAAATTTCGAATTCCTTCACGCCCAGCGGGCCGAACTTGGCCAGCGACGGCGCCAGCATCTGCACCGCGCCCAGTTGCAGGGCTTCCAGTTCCTCGGTGTCTTTATAGAGGGTGCTGTTGGGATAGACTTCCACCCGCACGCGGCCATGGGTGGCCACCTCGGCCAGTTGCTTGAAGCGCAGGGCGCCCTTGCCCTTGGGGGTGTCGTCGGCCACCACGTGGCTGAACTTGATGATGATCGGCTGCTGCGGTTGCGCCCGGACCGGGCCGCCAATCCACATGACCACCACGGCCAGTAGCGACAGGCCGCACAGACCCGCCAGGAAAACGTATCTCATGGAAAAACGATGCAATGTGCCGCAAGGACAGTTTGCGCGGATTGTCGCCATGGTATGACAACCGGACAACTGTGGATAACCACAATGCCCGCCATCGGCGCCGCCGCGCGCTGGCGCTGCCGGGCCGCCGCCGTTACACTGGGCAGCGCCATGACACCGCCTTCCCTGCCCGACGTCCATTCCGTGCCAGACACGCCGCTGCTGGCGCCCGACCGCAAGACCACCTTGCGCTGGCTGATCCCGTTCCTGCTGGTGCTGCTGTTCCTGCTGACGCTGCTCTGGCTGCCGCGGCAGGCGCAGCAGATGGAAGCCAGCGACCGGCTGGAACAGTTGATCGCCGATTCGCTGTGGGTGGAACAGGCGATCCGCTTCCAGCTCAGCCGGGACGACGAGAGCATGCGCATCATCGCCCACGAGATCATCAACGGCCGGCTGCCGAAAGACCAGTTCCGCGCCCGCCTCAATGCCCTGCTGCGCAACAACCGCGAATTCCATCGCGTCACCTGGCTCGCCCCCGACGGCCATGCCGTGGCTTCCACCGCCGACTTCCCGGTCAGCCTGGCCGACCTGTCGTCCTCCTCGCGCATGACCGGCGAACGCGCTCGGCAACTCAAGCGCCCGATGTACGGCATGCCCGCCGTGCCGCCCGGTATCGCCGAACCGTCGCTGATGGATTACCACGTGCCGATGTTCCGCGACAACCATTACATCGGCAGCCTGGTGGCAAGTTACTCGGTGGTGCGCGTGCTCAATGAAATGGTGCCCTGGTGGTTCGCGCAAGACAATGAAATCACCCTGACCGATACCGACGACAATGTCATCGCCCGCCGCACCGCCGGCGGCCCCGGCCTGAACGTCTACACCCACCGGCGCGAACTGGAGCTGCCGGGACTGACACTGGTGCTGCACACCAACAGCACCAAGAGCGCGCCCAAGCTGCTGCCCAACCTGCTGGTGGGATCGGTGATCGTGCTGTCGCTGGGCCTGCTGTGGAGCCTGTGGGCGCTGTGGCGCGACATCAACCGCCGCACCAAGGCCGAAGGCGCGCTGCTCAAGGAAGCCGCATTCCGCGCGGCGATGGAAAACTCGCTGGTCACCGGCATGCGCGCGCGCGACCTGCAAGGCCGCGTCACCTATGTCAATCCGGCCTTCTGCAAGATGGTCGGCATGTCCGCCGAGGAACTGGTGGGCCAGCGGCCGCCCATGCCCTACTGGGCGCCCGAAGCCATGGATGAATACCAGGGACGCCTGACCAATGTGCTGGCCGGACGCGTGACGCCGCAGTTCGAAACCATCTTCCAGCGTAGCGACGGCGAGCGCATCCCGGTGCTGATCTTCGAATCGCCGCTGGTGGATCAGAACGGCAAACAGACCGGCTGGATGGGATCGATCCTCGACGTCAGCGAACGCAAGCGCGCCGAAGACCTCAACCGAACCCAGGAAGAAAAGCTCCAGGCCAGCGCCCGCCTGGCCAGCATGGGCGAGATCGCCTCGACCCTGGCGCACGAGCTGAACCAGCCGCTGGCGGCCATTTCCAGCTACACCACCGGGGCCTTGAACATGATGCGGCAAGGCAACATCGACGCCAGCGCGCTGGAACCGGCGCTGGAAAAGATCCACACCCAGGCGCAACGGGCCGGGCATGTGATCCGCAGCGTGCACCAGTTCGTCAAGAAGCGCGAACCGGCGCGCCAGCCGGTCAGCATCCCGCAACTGATCGACAATGTGACGCCGCTGATCGAGTTGCAGGCCAAGCAATTCCTGGTGGTGCTGCAAATCCAGGTGGCGCGCCAGTTGCCCGCCGTGCTGGGCGACGCCGTGCTGCTGGAACAGGTGATCCTGAATCTGACCCGCAACGGCATCCAGGCCATGGCCGCGGTGCCCTCGGCGCGCCGCATCCTGCGCCTCACCGCCGAGATCGACCACAGCCAGTCGGCGAACGGATCGGTGGTGGTCTCCGTCATCGATCACGGCCACGGCATTGCGGAAGATGTCGCCGCGCGGTTGTTCTCGC
>Ga0154006_1000417_pt1 | contig 14216 bp, 10 predicted proteins | sample TSFL090MetaG_FD_104747 | JGI IMG/M metagenome (GOLD analysis project Ga0154006, IMG submission 104747) | Attine ant fungus gardens microbial communities from Florida, USA - TSFL090 MetaG | ecosystem: Host-associated > Fungi > Mycelium > Unclassified | place: USA: Florida, Wakulla State Forest...
ATCCTGCATGTTATAGCCAGGTTCGAAACAGCTTCCGCTTTCAAGGTGGCTAACCACTAGACCTGCTGGATAGTTCTCAAGCTCCGCAATCGCGTAGTTACCGCGTAGCCACTCTTCTTTCTCTGCCAGCAGGGCTTCGAAATAGTCATTGCTGAATACGTTGTACAGACGGTATTTGTCGATTTGCATCAACACTTGGCGGATAAACAAGCCTCGGTATAGCTTCGACGCCAGTGTCTCGTCGCTCAAAAGCTCTGTTAGATAGCGGCGAAGCTCATTCGCTTGCTGTACTGCTTTTTTGTAGTCTGGCGTGGAGCCTGCTTTCACTTCGACAGGAAGCAAATAAAGGTTACCCTCTTTAAAGCCCACCAGCAGTATATCATCTGAAATCGCGCCTTTTTTATATCTCTGCACATTGCGTGAGAAGTCACTGTCGGTCATTTTCAGGCCGATGTTACCCGACACGCGGATCATTTCGCCAACTGAGAGCGGAACCCAGGTGATATCAGATTGGTGCACCAGACACGTCGCAAATTTATAGGCGCCGATGATGCCAGTTCGCTCTTTGCGAATGGTGTCGTTGCAAGTCAACATCTTCAGTAGCCAATCACCATTGAAGGCATTGAACTCGTTAATCTGCTTGCCGCCACTTTGTGCAACCACCCTTTCGAACAAACCACGCTGTGCCGTCACGGTTATCGCATCGTAGCTGGCTGAGCTGGTGTACTGATCAGAATAATGAATAAGCACGATACATTGATTGGCGTGGAAGAAGTCTAGCGTCACTTTCGGGTCGATGATGGTGGTCCAAATCGAGCTGTCATAAGAGCGCGCTAGCAGAAATTTAAAGTCTTCACTGACCGCAAGAGCAGGAGCATTGGCCCCCGTGTATTGTGTGCTGGGCTTAAATGCTGGTTCTATTAACGAGCCAACATACTTCGCTATTTCCAAGTGTGGTTGGTTACTATATTGAACGTTTTTCAAACCAAATGCAGTGAAGTATGAGCCTTCATCACTTTTAGAAGCGTCGCCCGTCAGCAGACCATCACACGCAATACCACTAGGCATGTCGTCAACGCTCAAGGTCGTTAACTTCACGTTGTCGTTGTTTCTGAAAAAAGACAGGTGCGAGTAGGCTTGCCCTTCGCGTTCACTTTGAGCATTGGTAAACTTGCTGTAAGTTAGCCGGGTTCGCAGAATATCGATAATGGTGTCGGCATTTTCTCGCACTTTCTCTCGGTCCAATTCCAACCAAGACTTTAATTCTTCGTAATTGAACGTTTCTGCAAACTGGTCAAATGCATTGAAAACCAGCTCATCATCGTAGAAGTTGACATGAATTGATGCCGCTTTATCGAGGTTATCTTTTACATAGTCAACCAAACCGAGGAATAACTCTTCTGCACGATCTTGATTCACGGCATTCACCAACACACTCTTCTCTGAGCCGGTAAACAAGTGGCGAAATGCTTTTTGGAACTCGTTGATCTTTTCTTTAACCAGCTTGCGAACGAACTTCAGACAACTTTTCTGGTGAGGGACACTTTTAACCCAAAACCCGTTTTCTGTTACTTGCTGGTTGTAGGCAAACCCATGTTTGGGATGATAGACATACGGAAGCAGTCCACTTGGCCCCAAGCGATTGAACGTGACAGTTGGCAAGTCAGCAAAGCTGTCATCTTTTTGCATTTCATTACAAAGATTTAAGTAGTAAGCCAACACCATTGGGTGGAATGGCGAGTAGTATTCTTCACCATTCTCGCGAACCAAACCGATTTGCATCACAAGCTTTTGCTCTTTGGTAAGCATGCCACCAGTTGGGATCGCGTTGAAATAATCAAGGAATGCATCCACGGTCGCTTTCACGAGTGCCGTAAATATAGGCCCCCACGAAACCAACGAAATAGTTGTTCGTCGGCTCGCTAGATAGTCAAACAGTGCTTGGTATGCTGAGTGAAGACCGTCATCAATAGACCTTAACTGTTCCAACGCCATGCTGTTGGATTCCGCTAGGTAGACTTGCTTTTGCTGAACGAAACACTCTTCCCAACGAAGTAGGCTAATGCGCGGCTCCATGACGCGAAATTCACTATGATCGATCGCGACAACGTCTTTACTCGGATAAAGCTCGCCAAACACGTGATCGTCAAACAATTTGTGGAAGCGAGATTGGTTAAGCAGCAATGGGAAGGACAGGCTGCTTTCTACCTGTTCACCCTCAATATAAAATGTCAGGGAATTATCACCTGATTTCACCACAAAGCTGATTTCTTCTGACTCGTTGGCCAAAGATTCAAAATCGACAACACCAAATTCTGTGCGGTCAACCACTTCACCGACATCATCTAGGCTTCGGTTTGCAGTTAGCGCCGGGTTAATAACCAAGCTGTTGTCTACCGTTTTCAAGGTAAGGCGTTTTTTTGAAGGCTCAACGGCGAAAATGTTTTTGAATGCCTCGAGGTGAAACTCGCCTTTTCTGACAACCAAGCAACGGAAGTTATGGTGTTCAGAGGTATTGTCACGCTTCAATGCTAGCGTGAAAAACAAAGGCTCATTGGCATAACTAGCTGCTAGAGTAGCGTTTGCCCCTTTACTAGTTAGGCGCGTGCTGATGACTTCTTGTTTGCCAAGTGCATTCGCTGGCGAGACTTTAAACTGCTCTTTTCTTAAATCGCTGATGCCAGAAAAGCTCAGTTTAAGTTCAAACTCACTTTGCCCTTCTTCCAGTGCAATAATCAAGTGACGGTCACGCAATCCTGCTTTAGTTTCTTTTGGGTAGCGACCAATCACTTGCGCATTATTGGTCTCGTCTTCACCTTCATGCTTAAGGTTCTGAATCTTATTCCTTTTGATCTCTTCTCGATAAGTTTCAAACTCCACATCTTTCCAACCATCATCAGAAAAATGTTCTTTGATAAACCTACTACTAAAGCCTTTCAGCCTTTCTTCGAGTTGCTGACCAAAATGCTCTACTTCAAACGACAACTCTTGGTAAAGCGTACGGTTTTCTTCTAGGCGCTGTTTGATCTGTTTTTTATTGCCCGATAACTCAGCAACAAAAGGATCCTCAAACATGCCTAGCTCGCTGAAACACAGCTCGCCATCCTCAACTGCCTTGTATAAAGACTCGAAACCGAACATGGTCGCACCATCTTCCAAAATCGCGTCAAATTGGTCGTCCAAAAGGCAAAGCGAAACGTCTCGAGATTTGTCAGATTGCTCAATAAAGCCACTAAGAGCGAATTTGATTTTTCCTGGACTCCACACCTGGCCAGACTGGCCAAGATCTTCCGCCGAGTTGATGAGAGTATCTAGGCGACTATTGTGAATCACCACCAGTGCACAGCCCTTCAACGGACCTTCCTGGCTTGCTATTTCGTCACGCAAATTAGAGATGTAGTTTTCGGTAAAGCCCGTTTCACACGCATCTTCGCTATGAAGCACTGGCACCACTTTGCAGTCTTCTAGGTCTAAATAGCTCAGCGCTACACCATTGCGATCTTCGATCTCTCCTCCTTTTCGCGCTAAGAGCGCATCGAAAAGTCGCTGACTATTAGCATGGTCAGGAGAGTTAAACTGGTAGCGATAGCCTGCGCGGATGTTTCCTTTCGCGTGCAGTAAAAACTGCTCAACCAGAAACGATTCAAATTGTTTTGCGCACATACACTGCATCTCCACTATCACTCATGCGTTCAACGTTGCCAATTCGCTCATAGAACTTAATAAGCTCTTGTTCTGTCTGCTTATCAACAAAAATCCCCCTTTGCTGTAAGCCAATTATCAGCTCATGGAAGCGAAGCTTTTCTTCCTTACCCACCACCAGGTTAGTAAGCAAAATAATGTGGTCTTGAGTGAGTACTAACACCCGACCAGAGCGACCACGAGCCTGCACGAAGCCAGTAGCCATATTTTCTTCAACCGCTTTAATATATTTTTTGATAGTCCCCGGACGGTCGGTTTTAGGGTCTCTGAACTGTTCTTCAGCAAGCTTCAAAGCATATTCCAACCAATCAATTGCGGTTTCTGCTTTTTCAGGTATTGCTGTTTCAAGTTTTCTGTTGTGGCGAAACATTTTTGCGTAATTTTCAATATACTCAGCTAGATCACTCCGCTCTGAACTCTTAATATCCTTTGCCAATTGCCACAAAGGTTTTTTTAATTTTTCTGGGTTTGGTTGAAGATTTTCCAGCATAGAGAGGAAGGGAAACAGCTTGAAAGACGATTCGCTAAAAAGCTTGTAACCGTGCTTTTTGATATGGATACGTTCACTGCTGGCGCGCTCATGATCCATGATGAAATACAGCGGTTTCGCGGTTGGGGCTTCACCTGTTTTCCAATCCGACAACGATAGGCTTAATTGAGCCGTATAAGCAAAGCCATAGAATGCCAAGAAACGCTCAAACTCATCCAACAGGTATTTCGGATAACCAGTTAAAAACTCGAGGTCACGTTTAAACGCCTCTGCTATATAGGGCAAATATGGTGACTCGGTCACTTGGAAGTCCTTGTCACAATCTGACTTTGTTTTGTCTAAAAGCGTTTTAAGAAACTCCTCTTCGAGGAAGTTCAAGTTAGATTCAAATCGTTCAATTTGCTGTCCTTGAAGTAAGTTAATAAACAAGGATGCCATTCGCATGTCGCGCGTGTACTTGTTATCTTGACTCTTCTGGCTCTTAAACAACAGAAACTCAGGGGTTACCGAGAATATATTTTCATTAGTGAAATACATATCTTCAATTACACTCCAAAATTCCTCTTCACCCAATTTTTTTTGTAAGTTTTTTTTGCAATCCGCAGTAAAATCTTGGTAATTGTACTTTTCTATTTTTTTACAAAGTAATCCACGCAGGACTAAGCCCACGACTGATGACCAGTCAAAATCATTGCCTTGCGTACGGATGGGAATGTAACTGCTCAACGTATTCTTATTTTGGAACTTATCAGCTACCGTTTGTGGCAAACCGGCCTTTATCGGTAATGTAAAATTATCGGTCGTCATTAGTGCATACCACTCACTTCAAAATAGTCACTTTCTTCTTTCACGATTTTATAGCGCTTATCACCCTTGAGAATAAAAAAGGTCTCTTTTTGCTTAGCTACTGTCAGCATCTGTTCCAATGCTTCATCAAGTAACAAAACAGCATTTTTGTCGTGCTTGTTAGGGCGATACCCCTGCCCAATCTTGACTAAAAGCTCAAGTAGTTTGACGCTAATTGGCATTGGCTTAAGCGATTGTTCATCGACTTTCAGATACACATTGAAGGTGCCTATTTTTTCGAGTGTACTGTTTTGTATTGCTGAAAAATCGGCCTTAACTTCAAGAGACACCGCCGTTTTGTAGCCATTAAGCTCAGAAACTAAATACTCGTCTTTGTCGAGTGTTGGGGCATGACGATTACAATAGCGGTGAAGCGCTGCGATCAGCGTTTCTTTGTAGAAACTGCCAAGCAGTTTGCGCATCTTTCCTGAACCATCGAAATCACGATGTCGCATCCAGACAGATGCATAGGTTTCTACCAGATTGTTTGTGAACTCGTTTTGGATAGGCGTTACAAACTCATTGCTGAGCTCTTTGTCACCCCGAAGCAAATAGAAAAGGCGAAGAAAAGACGTTGCTTTGGTTACCTCGTAAAAACCAAGCTCGTTAATTTTAGATCTAAACGCATTGAAACGCTCATCTTCAATGCCCAGCTCATGCTGAAGCACAAACTCATCGACGGTGCGCGTGTGCAGATTACTTGGGTCAAAAACCTGCATACGGGATAACAGCTCGTTATCACTGCCTGCAAACAAGTTGTCGAACAAGTAGCCATCCGCCGCGAGCAACTGGAAAATGAAATCCAGTAACGCTCGGGCCGTGAGGAACTGATCTTTGATAAGACGGGCTTTGAGTAATAAGCCGATCAGAGATTCCTGAACTGAAGGGCGACTCAGCAGCGCATAGTTTGCCGTCAGGCGAGTATGACCTAGAGATTTGAGCTCTTTGTCATAAAGCGCATAGAAAGGATTCTCAAGCGTTTGTGCTGTCAATCTTTTTAGAAATTTTTCTGCAAAGTCTGATGCACAGCCCTCAGCATTGAAGGTGAATTTTGGATAGTCTTCAAAATCCAAGAATACGTACTGCTTTGGAATTGCTGATCGCTTACGAGAGAGAAAGTCTCTGAGCACCTTTTTGATGTCGCTATGCTCTTTGGAACCTTCTTCTGCATAATTGCCGAGCATACCAACGTTAATACCCACAACAAGTGGTTTATGACTTTGCTTGAACTGGGTGAATCTTTGATCAAGAGCTTGAATGGCTGTCTGGCTTGGATTGAAGCTGTGAGTCGCATCCAAATGGAAGTCATGAGTCACTTTGTGCTTTTGGCTGTACTGCGTCAAGATCTCAGACTTGCCATCACCACTACTTCCGCATAGGAAGATGACTTGATTGGACTTAGCAGATAGGAGTGCTTTTTTAAAATCCGCTTCTATATCTGTCGTGATGTATATGTATCTCTTGAATCCAACGAGGTGATCTTGATAGTGCTCTCTCTCGGTACTGACCGCATACGGTGAAGACTTTGAGAGAATGCTGAGAGCTTGTGCAAATTTCAACGGTCATTATTCCTTGAAATAATCAATAGGTTAAATATTACTAAAAAATGCACTGTATTACTGTGATTTCAATACGAATATTGAGTGTCATCATAATGGACAAAAATCGATGAAAGAGACTGTAATTTAAATTGTGTATCTGCCTGTTTTTGATATGTTCCTCCTGTGACCTGCTCCCCGGTTGATCTTCGCATAGTCAAACGACGTAATCCCCTTCTCCCGGTTCGCATCCAGAAAATCAGCCCACCACTGCAGCATCAGTTTACGCTCATCCAAATGCTCAGCCTTATGGATATACGCCGCCCGCACCGAATTGCGTTCCATATGGCTCATCTGACGTTCCACCGCATCCTTCGACCATAGCCCTGACTCAATTAACGAACTACAGGCCATTGTACGGAAGCCGTGACCGCAAACCTCAACTTTGGTGTCATAACCCATCACCCGCAGCGCACTATTCACCGTGTTTTCACTCATCGGTTTGCGGGGATCGTGATCACCAATAAAAATCAGCTCATGCTTATCACCACAAAACCGTTTTATCTGCTTCAGGATTGCCAACGCCTGCTTTGAAAGCGGCAACAGATGAGGTGTACGCATCTTTGATCCTCGCTGAGAATGTTTCACACCGGGAATTGGCTCTCGCTCAGGCGGGATGGTCCACATTAACGTTTCAAAATCGATTTCTGACCAGCGAGCAAAACGCAGCTCACTGGACCGAATAAAGATAAGCAGAGTGAGTTCTGTCGCCCAGCGGGTTAGCGGCCTGCCGGTATAGCTATCTATTTTCTCAAGCAACTCAGGGATGCGCTTTAATTCCAGCGCCGGACGATGTTGTCGATTACCGGAAGCAACCGCCCCAGCCATCTCTTGTGCCGGGTTATAATCAGTTAACCCACTTTGCACCGCATACCGCATAATGGCCGTAGTGCGCTGTTGAAGACGGGCAGCAACCTCAAGGCGTCCAGACATCTCCACGGCTTTAATGGGTGCTAATAAATCGCGAGTTTTTAACTCAGCGATATTACGCTCACCAAGCGCTGCAAAGAGATTATCTTCCAGACTTTTTAGCACACGATGGGCGTGATCTTCAGACCACTTTTTATTGGTGCCATGCCACTCGATCGCCACCTCTTTGAAGGTTCGTGCTTTACTCTGTTCAACCTTATAGCTTTTCTTTTTATCTCCCGGATCGACGCCATTCGCTAGCAGCTTACGCGCTTCGTCACGACGTGCTCTGGCATCCGCCAGTGTAATTTCAGGATAAACCCCAAGTGCCAACATCTTTTGCTTGCCGTCATAGCGGTACTGCAAACGCCAGTACTTAGAGCCATTTGGATGAACAAGAAGGTGCATACCGTTGCCATCGGTCAGCTTATATTGCTTATCCGTTGGCTTGGCTGTTCTGACTTTGATATCTGTCAGAGCCATGCTTATCCCCTCCCTGTTGGTACAAGCATTATCGAACCGGAATTACCATCATCTGTACCAACATCTGTTGGTAGATGTACGTTGAAGTTGGTTGACTTTGAGAGAGTTAATATAGCGGGAATGATGGGTAAATACTGGATTTCAGGCACAAAAAAAGACGTCCGTTGACGTCTAGTAATGTTCCGATGGTGCCGAAGGCCGGACTCGAACCGGCACGTATTTCTACGGTTGATTTTGAATCAACTGCGTCTACCGATTTCGCCACTCCGGCACGGAAGGGATGCGGAAAACGTTGATGATTATACCGGCACAGACTAATGGCGCAACAGGAAACACCTTACCTGCATGTTAAGCGCTGAAAAAAGCATCATCGTTCAGTAAGGCGTTCAAAAGGTCAGGGTCTAGTCTGAATGTGTGACGCTATTAGCAGATGCTTGCAAAGCCTTTTCATAAAAATCGAATGCGGATTAGCAGTACAGGGAAGGAAGCAATAGCCCCTTTATCTAAAGCAGGCATGATGGTGCCATACAAAACTTGCACTATTGCTATCGCTTTTGGCGAAGCAATCTCTTCAATTTTTAGCCAGAAACATTGCCATAACATCTGGATAATTTCACTCCTGATTTCTTTTTACGCCTGCACTCAGTAGAATATAACCCCGAGCTTCCATATAAATCACAGGAAGATTTCTTTCTAAAATAACACTTACGATAAAAACCAACTTAACAACAACAGAAAATCAATAACATCTTTACAAGCCTTCTCTTTTCACCGTTATTTTATTTTTTATTTACGATCTATCCATGCTAATTTTGCGTAATCTTGAAGCAGAAAAAAAAATACTATGCGTACCTGAAACTTATGCCAGTAGCGTTAAGCAAAGGAATTAAGGATGTATCATAGCGAAAGAATAATAAAGGAAATGCAGGATAATAACATCCTCTCGGCCAAAGCATTAGACCGCGCTGTCGCAGGTGTCCGTGATGCTGTTAAAGATCAGGTTAGAAATATTGACGCAGGAATGACACGCCTGATAAATTATGGTTCATGCTTTACTACTGATTTCTATGATAAATGCATAGAACAGAAGGCTGAAGATCAGCGTTTCTTTGCAGGCATCTATCACCTTGTTCAGAAAAAAGAAATTTTCACAGAAATGCTTGAGGCATATTTTGAAGTTGTTTTTGAAGGCCGCGACTCTCGACAACTGCAAAATATTAAGCGCATGCTGATGCAATCTAATATACATATCGCAACGAGCACACTAACCAGCAGAGCACTTGCAGTTGGCGTTGCCATGACGGTATGCATGTCATTAAATGTCAGTTTGCCGCTTAGTCGATTTGCTGGGAATACCGTGGGGTCAGCAGCATCGATTACAGGCATCTACGGTATCGTTCAGGAAGCTGCAGAAAGTGCAAGACGTTTAAAAATATTGCATCCAGATTATTATCAGGCCCTCTATATCCTTGAACTTGAAATGATGTTCTTTCTTATTGAGGATAGATTTTTAAACGCAGGGGCCTTGCAACAGCAATGGTTATCTGATGATGAGGTTGCGGATATCATTTACAAGCTAGTGAGGTTTTCATGATTAAATTTTTAAAGAGGCTGCTAAAACTTGAAATACAGCTCACATTCTGGTCATGGCTTCCTAACATCACGACAATAATATTCTTTGTTTTCGCTGTTAATTTTTTTCCGGCTTATATGATTTCCCTTACCATAGTTTTTTGGATTGCTATGATTCTCTTAGCTTATTTTCTGTGGCCACCAGTTAAGTAAATTTGTCTTGATATTCATTTAATAGCTTTTCTACTTCTTCCGAAAAAAAAGGACTTTACTATGTCAACACCCGCTCACCTTTGGCTCACTGATGAAAACGGCTCACCTGTGGTTGGTAGCTGCTTAATGCCATCTCGCATCGGCTCCATTGAACTGAAATCGCTATCCCATAACGTCACCATTCCTGTCGACCCACACTGGGGAAAACTTACCGGTACCCGAGTGCATTCACCCGTAGTAATACAAAAGGAATTTGACCAAACGACCCCCGTCCTTTTTCGTGCGCTCTGCGAAGGCCGCACCCTAAAGAAAGCCATGATAAGAATGTACCGCATCATCGATGCTGGTGTTGAGAGTGAATATTTCAATATCGTGTTGGACAACGTGAAGATAACCACTATTTCACCCGTCCTACGTCCTGGCGGACAGGCAAGTACGCATCTTGAAAATATTGAACTGCGTTACGAGTCAATTACCTGGAAGTATACCGAGGGTAATATTATCTACCGCGACACCTGGAACAATCTGGCCAGAACATGAACATTTGTAACACGTTTATCACTGCTCCCGCTATGCTGCGATATCGCCTTATCTGGCTCCCTACAGAATCCTCCGATTCTCCCCCTTCTCCCCTCTCACGCTCGGAACTTTCTCACTCCATCTTCCTCTTAGCAAAACTGGCGCAGCAACTCACCGCGCGCAGGTTGAACATTAACGAGGGTAAAATGAATAAAACCACGCTAAGCACGATTTTGGGGATGGGGTTCAGCGCGCTGCTGCTGGCGGGCAGCGCATCAGCGGCAAGCTGGCAGGATCAGCTGAGCAGCGCGGCGTCGCAGCTCAGCCAGCAGAACAACAGTAACACCAGCGCGACCAACAGCACGGCGCAGAACGGCGGACTGTCGCTCGGCTCGCTGACGGGTCTGCTGAACGGTGGCGACAAGGCAGTCAGCGCCAACAGCATGACCAACGCCGCAGGCGTGATGCAGTACTGCGTGCAGCACAATGTGGTGGATAACAACGTGAAGTCGGTGAAAGAGCAGGTGCTGGATAAGCTCGGCCTGAGCACCCAGACGGCGCAGACGCAGAACACCGACTACCAGCAGGGCATCGCCGGCCTGCTTAACACCGGTAACGGCCAGCAGCTGAATCTGCAAAGCCTGAGCAACTCGCCAATGGGCGAGAAGCTGAAAACCAAGGCCTGCGACGTGGTGCTGAAGCAGGGCAAAAAATACATCGGCATGTAATCAATCCGCCGCTGTACGGGCGCGAGCTGTCCCTCGCGCCTCTCTTCTTGCGCAACGGCCTGCTAAACCGTTGGTCGCCCCACTACCCTTCTCGTCTCCTCTTCCACGCCCTGCAGCAGCGCCAGCGCCTGCTCATACGAGCGAATAGTGGTATAGCCAATCACCAGCCCGTAGCGCTTCTGCGTCTGCATATACCAGCCGGAGAGCGGCAGCACGCGCAGCTGATGGCGCTGCCACACCTCCGCTAGCGCCACATCCTGAATGCCGCGCCGCAGAAAGGCGACAATATGCATGCCGCCGTCGGAGAGCTGATACTCAAACAGATCCGGGAAGCACGCCTGCAGCGCGTCGAGCATCATGCGGCGTCGCTGCTGGTAGAGAATGCGCATCTTTTTGATATGGCGGTAGAAATGCCCTTCGCTGAGAAACTGCGCGAGGATTTTCTGCGGTAGCAGCGGCAGGCCGTTCTCCAGAATCTCGCCCAGCTCGCGAAAGCGCGCCAGCGTCGCTTTGGGCATTACCAGATAGCCGATGCGCATCGCGGGCATGATGGTTTTGCTGAAGGTGCCGGTGTAGATCACCCGATCGTGCGTATCGAGGCTTTTTAACGCCGGGATCACCTTACGCGTGTAGTGAAACTCCCCGTCATAGTCATCCTCGATAATCCAGCTCTGGTTCTCCTGCGCCCACGCCAGCAGCTGGTGCTTGCGCGGCAGCGACAGCGTCACCGCCAGCGGGCTCTGATGGGTCGGCGTCACCACCGCAAAGCGCGCGTCGGCGTGATAGCGCAGCAGATGATCGACGTCGATCCCGTCGCGATCCACCGGCACGTAGTGCAGGTTGGGCGCGATCCGCTTCAGCAGCTTCTGCCCGAAGAAGTAGCCGGGATCTTCAAACAGCACCTTGTCGCCCGCCTGCGCCAGCACCGCCAGAATCAGCCGCAGGTTGGCGCGATAGCCGCTGGTGATAAAGATCTGCTCCGGCTGGCAGTCGAGCCCGCGCGAGATGTTGAGGTAGCTGGCGATCGCCTCGCGCAGCGGCGTATAGCCCATTACCGGCGGCATCAGCATCTCATCCGGCCGCAGGCTGCGCGCCGCTTTGCCGGAAATCAGCAGCCACTTCTTCAGCGGAAAGGCGTCCAGCGACGGAATGCCAAGCCGCATCTCGCCCTTGCTCTCCCGCTGCTCGATGCGCAGCGGCAGGCCGCTCTTCTCTGGCTGCCACGCTGGCTCCGCTTTGGTGACAGGCGTAAGCGCCGGGTTGACGCGTGTGCCCTTCGCGCCCTGACTGACGAAGTAGCCTTCGCCGATCAGGATCTCATAGGCGGCCTCTACCGTTTTGCGCGCCACGCGCAGCTCGCTGGCCAGCACGCGGATCGCCGGCACGCGATCGCCCGGCTTCAGCACGCCCGTCTGGATCTGCTGACGATAGCGCGCGTAAATCTCTCTGTATCCCACCGCGATGTCCTGCCTGTTTTTACGTTTTATGACCCTTTTTACTCTGACATAGAAAGCTATGATGCCTCCAGTTTTAACCGCTCTCCATTCACCGTTCTGCAAGAGGAAAGATCATGACGTCACGCATTAATCACTTTAAAACCGTCCCGGCGCTGGCTAAATCCCTCGGCGACCTCTCCATGGCGCTGCGCAAAACCACGCTGGACGCCACGCTGAAGCATCTGGTGGATATCCGCGCCTCGCAGCTCAATCACTGCGCGTTCTGTCTCGATATGCACGTGAAAGAGGCGAAGCTGCACGGCGAGCGCGAGCTGCGTCTGCATCACGTCGCTATCTGGCGCGAGTCGCCGCTGTTTAGCGCGCGGGAGAAGGCGGCGCTGGCGCTGACCGAAGCCCTGACGCGCATTAGCGAACAGGGCGTCAGCGAGGCGCTCTACGGCGAGCTGCGCGAGCACTTCTCTGAGGTGGAGATCGGCGAGCTGGCCTTTACCATCGCAACGATCAACAGCTGGAACCGCCTGCAGATCCTGTCGCAGATGGCGCCGGGCGCGCTCGACAGCGCCTACGGGCTCGACCGCGCTGAATTACATTAATTTTTAACGCCAGCAGCGCAGGCTGCTGGTCGCCCCATGTTTTTCTGCGCGCCCTGAGGCTATAGTGAGGTTTTGCACTACAAAGGACAGCACGCATGAAAGGCATCAACATTGCGATTTACTTCGATCCCGATCTCATTTTCGCGACCGTGCATCAGCCGGACGGCAGCTATCTGAGCAAAAACTTCCAGTATGACGACGCGGTGATTGAAGAGATTTACCAGTGGCTGGAACAGTTCACCCCAAATCGCACCCATATCTGCCTGCTTGAGCACGACACCGCCGATATCCTCGCCGACGAGCTGGTGGATAACGGCTATCACGTTCATCGCGTCAGCACCCATCTGATGCTGGAGTGGTTCACCTCCTCGCCGCCCGCCACGCCGGACGGCACGCCGGTGCGCGCGCTGCTGCGCTATCTGGAAGAGGAGAAGCCGGAAGAGTATGTGTCGCGCACGCCGCAGATTGAGGCGCTGCTCGATATGTTCGACGATCTCGACGCGCTGGAGGAAGTGGAAGAGGAAGACGACGAAGACAGCCTGCCGGATGACGTGCTGCGCCTGGTGAAGCAGAAGAAAATCACCGCGCTCGCCGCCGCGCAGAGCCTGATCCCGGAGCTGAGCGAACGCATCCGCGAGCACCTGATGCGCTATCCCGAGCTGATGACGCCCGAGCTGCTGGAAGACTTTTTCCCGGAGCTGCTGGAAGCAATGGAACGCCCTAAACACTAATTTTTTCCGACTACGCCATTAAGGAGGATGCATATGCAGGCGTTATTAGAGGCGGTGGGATTAGGGCTAATCGTGCTGCTGCCGCTCGCCAATCCGCTTACCACCGTAGCGCTGTTTTTAGGGCTGGCGGGCGAGATGAACTTCAGCGAGCGCAACCGCCAGGCGCTTCAGGCCTCTATCTATGTTTTCGCCATTATGATGGTGGCCTGGTACGCGGGCAACGCGGTGCTTAATACCTTTGGCATCTCGATTCCCGGCCTGCGCATCGCGGGCGGGCTGATCGTCGCCTTTATCGGCTTTCGCATGCTGTTTCCCGCGCAGCCGGTCGGCCACTCGGTGGAGGCGCAGCACAAGCAGGATGAGCTGGAGCAGAGC
>Ga0154006_1000419_pt1 | contig 14185 bp, 18 predicted proteins | sample TSFL090MetaG_FD_104747 | JGI IMG/M metagenome (GOLD analysis project Ga0154006, IMG submission 104747) | Attine ant fungus gardens microbial communities from Florida, USA - TSFL090 MetaG | ecosystem: Host-associated > Fungi > Mycelium > Unclassified | place: USA: Florida, Wakulla State Forest...
AGAAGGACAACAGGGAGCAAGGAGTTCTCAGAGAAAGAAGGCTAGAGAAAGCTGAGTGGTGTAGATACCCAAGGCAAAGAAGAAAGGAGAGTAATGTGGTATGCCCTACACAAGAGAAAATGCAGCTAGACAGCACATAGAGTGAACCTCCAAAAAGCACAGCAAAAGAGGAGGGTAAGCAAAGGGAGGTAAGAAGAACATTTAAGATATTGAAAGAAGTGTAGTTGAATATTGGTGTAGAAAAGGTGGACACCTATGAAAGGGTAATAGTAAAAGCACTCTTGGATAGTGGTGCAACAGGGATGTTCATAGATAGAAAGATGGTAGCTAGACATGGGTTTAGACTGCAGAAATTGGAAAGACTGGTGCAAGTGAGGAGCATAGATGACACAAATAACAGTGCAGGGGCAATAACACACCAAGTAGAAGTGAACATGTACTACAAAGATCACATAGAAAGGATGAAAATGGACATGTGCAATCTGGGGAAGACAGACATTATATTGTGGATGCCATGGTTACAAGCATACAATCCAGAGATTAACTGGAAAATAGGAGAAGTAAAGATAACAAGGTACCTGCCACTATGGAAGGAATATGAAGCTGAAAGAAGAGAAGAAAGCAAAGAGAGTAAGAGAAGTAGCAATGATAAAAGAAGAGAAGATTGTGAGATGGACAGTAGATGATAAAGAAGACTGGGGAAGAGAAGAGGAAGTTAAAGCAGACCATAGAAAAATTGAGGAAATGGTACTACAGAGATTTCTAAGATGGAGAAAGGTGTTTGGAAAGGTAGAGTTGGAGAGAATGCTAACAAGGAAAATCTGGGATCATGCCATAGATCTCAAGGAAATATTTAAACCCAGAAAAGGAAGAATCTACCCTTTATCCAGAAATAAAAGGGAAGAAGTTCAGAATTTTATAGAGGATCAGCTAAGAAAGGGGTACATTAGACTATCAAAATCCCCTCAAACATCACCAGTTTTCTTTGTGAGCAAAAAGGATGGAGAAAAGAGAATGTTAATGGACTACCATAACTTGAACAACCAAATGGTAAAGAATAACTATCCGCTGTCATGACACAGCCAAAAATGGCTAAGTCATTATTTATTTTATTTTATTTTTTCTTTTAATTAGGAAATCAGTGGACATGTAGAATGAAACAACTAAGAAGAGATGCATGGGAGTTTATAAATAGAAGTAAACACAAGAAGTGTATAAGTAGTGTACCATAATCAAATGAGAACTCCATCAAGTTCTCCTTGTCAACTCAGACTAGGAGGGTAATTAAGTCACCTCAGGCTAAGTTACTACACCTGCTTCCATTGATTACAGACTTAATAGACAACATGGAGAGTAAATGAGTATTTACTAAAATGGATCTTTGGTGGGGGTTCAACAATGTAAGGATCAAAGAAGAGGATAAGTGGAAGGGAGTATTCATGACCCATGTAGGGTCCTTTGAGCCAACAGTTATGTTCTTTGGGATGATAAATTCACCAGCCACATTTCAGGTGATAATGAATGAGATCCTGAGAGACATAATTAACAAAGGAAAAGTTGCAGCTTTTGTGGATGATATATTAGTAGAGATAGAGACAGAAGAGGGACATGACAAAATTATGGAAGAAGTACTAAAGAGGTTAGAGGAGAATGACTTATATGTCAAGCCAGAGAAGTGTATGTGGAAGGTGCAGAAGATTGGATTCCTAGAGGTTGTCATAGGATCCAATAAAATTAAAATAGAAAAGGAAAAGGTAGATGGAGTGTTAAGTTGACCAGAACCAAAGAATGTGAAAGACGTTAGGAAGTTTTTAGGCCTTGCCAATTACTATAGGAGGTTTATCAAAAACTTCACTCGAGTAGCAAGGCCAATGAATACATTGACGAGAAAGGATATAAAATGGCAATGGGAAAAGGAACAATAGCAAGCATTTGATAAGCTAAAAGAGATATTCACAACCAGACCAGTATTAGCAGCCCCAGATCTAGATAAAGAATTTAGGGTAGAAGCAGATGCTTCAAACTATGCTACTAGAGGAGTACTATCAATGAAGTGCTCTGATAAGTTGGAGAGACCAGTTGCTTTCATTTCTAAGTCCTTAAGTGATATGGAAAGGAATTATGAGATACATGACAAAGAGATGTTAGTAATAGTCAGATGTTTAGAAGCATAGAGGCATTTCCTGGAAGGAACAACCATAAAATTCAAAATATGGACAGACCACAAAAATCTTGAATACTTTATGAAAGCACAAAAATTGAATAGGAGGCAAGCAAGATGGGCATTGTACCTATCAAGATTTGATTTTATGCTAAAGCATGTTCCAGGAAGCAAGATTGTTATCAATAGACAGTAAATGTCCTTAGTGATCACCCTAGGTGGATGTTCAAGAAGAACTTGATAGAGTTCTTTGTTGGATTGGACTCCTACTTATACTACTTTTTACAGTAGCTGTACTATTAGTCCATGATCACATGTTCTTCCAGAATGTTCTGTGATCACTTGACCTTGTCACGTGACCTTAGTTCCCACACTATTTATATCTTGACCCCATTGTACATCTTGAGGTTTTGGATCAAGTATTCAAATGCTTGGGAAACTATTCCCCTTTTGGGGCTCTCATAACAAAGATGGGGAAAGCAGACAGTTTGAGTAGGAGGCCAGACTGGGAAGTAGGAGTAGAGAAGAATAACAAGGATGAGATGTTGGTGAACCCAGAGTGGCTAGAAGTCAGAAAAACAAAAAAGGTGGAAGTGATAGTAGAAGAAGTGGATCTACTAGAGAAAGTGAGACAGTCAAGGGTAAAAGATGATAAAATGGTAAAAGCAGTCAAAGAAATGAAGTGGGCAGGAGTGAAAATGTTGAGAGATGAGGAGTGGAGGGAAGTAGATGGTGTAATATACAAAGAGGGAAAGGTATATGTGCCTAAAGACAATATATTAAGAGCAGAAATAATTAGGTTACACTATGGTATGCTGGTAGAAGGACATGGAGGACAGTGGAAGACAGTGGAACTAGTTACTAGGAACTTCTGGTGGCCAGGAGTAACAAAAGAAGTGAAAAGGTATATGGAAGAGTGTGATTCCTGCCAAAGAAACAAAAACTGTATAGAGCAGCTGGCTGGCAAATTAATGCCTAACTCTATCCCAGAAAAACCCTGGACACATATATTGGTAGACTTTATTACCAAACTGCCTTTAGCTCAGGGATATGATACTATCTTAGTAGTAGTAGACCAACTAACAAAAATTGTACACTTTATACCAACTACAGAAAGAACATCAGCAAAAGGGTTAGCAAGGTTGTTCAGGGACAATGTATGGAAACTACATGGTCTACCCAAAAGCATCATATTGGACAGAGGACCACAGTTTGTGGCAGGACTAATAAGGGAATTGAACAAAATGTTGGGGATTGGAAGCAAGATGTTTACAGTGTTCTATCCTCAAATAGATGGACAGACAAAGAGGGTCAACCAAGAGCTCAAGCAATATTTAAGGATGCTTATAGATCATAGGCAAGAGCAATGGCCAGATTGACTGGGAATGGTAGAGTTTGCATATAACAACAAAGCACACTCAAGCACAAAGACATTGCCTTTTAAAGCAAACTATGGACAAGATCCTAGGATGGGGTTTGAAGTGAGAAAAAAGAGGAAATACAAAGGAGCAGAGAGATTCATAACAAAGATGAAAGAGATACAGGAGGAAGCTAAGGCAGCACTAGAAAAGGCACAGGAGGAGATGGAGAAATATGTAAATAGGAAGAGAGGAGAAGTCAATGAGTACAAAGTAGGGGACTTGGTGATGCTCAGCACCAAAGATCTGAAATATCAAATGGTCAGTAGAAGGATGGAAAAGCTGATGGAGAGGTTTATAGGCCCTTACAAAGTAAAGAAGATTGTATCAGCAAATGCGGTTGAATTGGAGTTACCTAGTACAATTAGGATACATCCAGTAGTAAACATTAGTAGGATATATAGATACATAGGGCAAGTTGAGGGGTAGAGAAAGGAGCAACCAGCTCCAGTTATAATTGAAGGAGAAGAAGAATGGAAGGTTGAGAGAATACTGAACAAGTGACAGATTAGAGAGAAGAATAATTATTTGGTATAATAGAAAGGGTTCACAGCTGAATCCAATACTTGGGAAGAAATAGAAAACTTGGAGAACACAAAAGGAGCAGTTGAAAAGTTTGAAAAAGAATACCAACAGGATATGGAAGATAAAAGATGGCAAGAAAGAGAAGAAGGAACATTCAAGAGAGGAGAACTATTAGGACAATTTACAGCAAAGAAACTATTTGGATGGTTGGATAAGCAATATGACAAGGAATATTAGGGAAGATTAGAAAGGAATTGGAGATGATGGAAAGAGAGATGAATAAGAGGAAGAAGAACTTTGGAAATGATTTGGGAAGAAGAAGAAATTGAGCAGAAAGAATCAGAAATTTGGGAATGGACAAAAAAGGATGAAGATGAAATGGGCAACATAGTCAATCCTGACTATGAATTATAAAATCCTCAAAATAAGGAATCTTGAGAGGGGGGTGGTGTCATAACTTGGTAAAATGGCTAAGTCATTATTTAATATTCTTTTCTTTTTCTTTTTCTTTTATTTAATTAATCAAGCAAATGCACGAGAGGGAATGACTCAAAGGAGATGCATGGGACTTTATAAATAGAAGTAAATATAGAATGTGTATAAGTAGTATACAGCAAACAAATGGGAACTCTATTGAGTTCTCTTTGTCAACTCAGACCAGAAAGGTGATTAAGTTGTCTCAGGCTAAGTCACTACAGTTAACATCTTGCTTTCAATCCCCAACATCCTATTCAACTCCCTCATTAGTCTTGCTGCAAACTGTGGTCCTCTATCTAAAATGATACTCTTGGGTAGCCTATGCAATTTCCACATGTTGTCCCTGAATAGTCTAGCTAGTCCTTCTGCTGATATTTTCTCTGTAGTAGGAATAAAGTGGACCATTTTTGCTAACCTATCTACCACTACTAAGATTGAGTCATATTCCTGTGCCAATAGTAGTTTTGTAATGAAGTCTGCTGATATATGACTCCAGGGCTTTTCTGGTATTGAATTGGGCATTAATTTGCCTGCTAGTTGTTCTGTGTAGTTTTTATTCCTTTGGCAGAAATCACACCCCTCCACATATTGCTTCACCTCCTTTGTTACTCCTGGCCACCAAAACTTTCTTGTGACCAATTCTACTGTTTTCCATTGCCCCCTATGTTCTCCTAATGGTGTATCATGATGCAACCTAATAATCTCTGCTCTTAATTTCTCATCCTTAGGTACATATACCTTCCCCTTCTTATACATTATGCTATCAATTTCTCTCCATTCTTTATCTCTTAGCATCTTTACTTCTGTCTACTTCATCTCTTTCACTGCTTTAACTACTTCATCATCTTTTACTCTTGACTGCCTTACTTTCTCTAGTAAGTCTACTCTCTCTATAATCATCTCCACTCCTTCTGTCCTCCTCACTTCTAACCATTCTGGCTTAACCAATGTTTCATTCTTGTTATCTCTTTCCACTCCAATCTCCCAATCTGGCCTCCTGTTCAAGCTATCTGCCTTTCCCATCTTATTCCCCAGAACATGTTTGAGCATAAAGTCAAATCTAGATAGGTATAGAGCCCATCTTGCTTGTCTCCTATTCAACTTCTGTGCCTTCATGAAATACTCAAGATTTTTATAGTCTGTCCAAATCTTGAATTTTGTAGTCATTCTTTCCAGGAAGTGCCTCTATGCTTCCAAGTATCTAACTACTACCAACATTTCCTTGTCATGTATTTCATAGTTCCTTTCTATATTACTTAGAGATTTTGAAATAAAGGCAACTAGTCTCCATATTCCATTGGAGCACTTTACTGATAACACTCCTCCAGTAGCATAATTTGAAGTATCTGCTTCTACTCTGAACTTCTTGTCTAAGTCTGGAGCTGCTTGTCATAACTTGGCAAAATGGCTAAGTTATTATTTAATATTCTTTTCTCTTTCTTTTATTTAATTAGGAAATCAAGCAAATGCATGAGAGAGAATGACTCAAAAGAGATGTGCAGGACTTTATAAATAGAAGTAAATACAGAATGTGTATAAGTAGTGTACAGCAAATGAATGGGAACTCTATCAAGTTCTCCTTGTCAACTCAAACTAGGAGGGTGGTTAAGTCATCTCAGGCTAAGTCACTATACTGCTAGTACTGGTCTAGTTGTAAAAATCCTTTTAAGTTTATCAGATGCCTGCTGTTGCTCTCTTTCCCATTGTTACTTTATATCCTTTCTAGTCAGCATGTTCATTGGCCTTGCTACCCAAGCAAAATCTTTAATAAACCTCCTATAGTAGTTTGCAAGGCCCAAAAATTTTCTAACATCTTTTATGTTCTTTGGCTCTGGCCAACTTAGTACTCCATTCATCTTTTCCTTTTCCATTTCTATTCCATTGGGTCCTATAACAACCCCTAGAAATCTGATCTTCCTCACTTTCCATACACACTTCTCTGGTTTGATATATAAGTCATTCTCTTCTAGCTTTTTCAACATCTCTTCTACTATTTCATTGTGTCCTTTCTCTGTCTCTGTTCCTACTAACACATCATCTACAAAGGCTGCCACTTTCCCTTTATTGATCATATCTCTCAGGATTTCATTCATCATTGCCTGGAATGTAGCTGGTGAGTTTATCATCCCAAAGAACATAACCATTGGTTCAAAGAACTCTACATACATTGTGAATGCTCTCTTTCACTTATCTCCCTCTTTTATCCTCATGTTGTTAAACCTCCACTGCAAGTCTATTTTAGTGAATACTCTTTTACTCCCTATGTTATCTATTAAATCCATAATCAATGGCAGTGGATAGTTTTTCTTCACTGTTTGATCATTTAGACTATAGTAGCCTATTACCATTTTCTTACTCCCATCCTTCTTGCCTATAAAGAATACTGGTGATGTCTGAGGGGATTTTGATGGTCTAATGTACTCCTTTCTCAGTTGGTCATTTATGAAGTTCTGAACTTCTTCCCTTTTGTCTTTGGATAAAGGATAAATTCTTCCCTTTTGTAGTTTGAACATCTCCTTGAGATCTATAGCATGATCCCAAATTTCTCTTGTTGGCATCCTTTCTGATTCTACCTTTCCAAATACTTTCCTCTACTTTAGGAATTTTCTTGGAACTATCTCTTTAATCTTCCTATGGTCTGCTTTAACTTTCTCCTCTCTTCTCCAATCTTTCTTATCATCTATTGCCCATCTCACTATCTTTTCCTCTTCTAGCATCACTACTCTTTTTTCTTTTTTCACTTTCTGCCCTTCTTCCAATTTTGTATTTCTTCTACATAATGGTGGACATCTGGTTATCTTGACTTCTCCTGTTTTCCAATTAATTTCTGGGTTGTGTGCCTACAACCACAGTATCCCCAATATAATGTCTGTTCTTCCCAAATCACACACGTCCATTCTCATCCTTTCTATATAGCTTTTGTAATACACATTCACTTCCACTTGGTATGTAATAGCCCCTCTACTATTATTTGTCCCATCTACATTTCTGACTGTTACTGGTCTTTCTAGCTTCTACAGCCTAAATCCATGTTTTGCTGCCATCTTCCTGTTCATGAATATCCCTGTTACACCACTATCCAAAAGTGCTTTGACTGTTATGCCTTTATGCATATCTACTTTTTCTACTCCAATATCTAACCACATCTCTCTCAACATTTTGAACATTCTCCTGACATCCCTTTGGCCAATCTCCTTTGTTGCTGTGCTTCTTGAAATCTCTGTCCCTATACCACCCTGCTACACTTTTCCCTCTATGGGATGTGCTGCTACTTCCTAGTTCTACCATGATTTCTTTTTTCCTGTCCTACATTTTGGGTACAGGATCTCCCTCCTTTCTTGTTCCAACATTTTTTCTCCTATTGCATCTTTTCTTCCATACTTTATACACTGTACCCTTGTCATCTCTCTCTTCTTTGCTTCTTCCTCTCTCTAGTTCCATACTTTCTGGCACAGGTCACACTATATATTTCTCACTTGCCTCTCAAGAAGGAATCCTTGTCCTTGGTTTTCATGGATTTAGACCCCCTTGCCTTCACACCCCCTACAGTCTATATATGTTGCTACTACCTCTTCTATCAACCATCCTCTCTCAAGCAGAAGTGCACCTTCTGGAGGCATGCTCCTTTCCTCATAATATTCCTGTGCTTTTTCCCATATAGGATGTACTGGCCTCCTCTCTTGCTGCATCTTTTATGGCCTGGCCACATGTGCTGCCTCCTCTCTTCTTTTTCTCTCTTTCTCTGCTACAATGTTTGGACACTCCTATTTATAGTGCTCTACCCCCCAACACCTAAAACACTTCACTTCTTTCTCTTCTCTTTTTTGCCTTCACACCTTGACCTCTTCTCTTATTCTACACCTCATCACTCAACTTGCCAACATGTTATGAGACAACCAAGAAAGAAACTATTTCTCATACATTCATCAACTTGATGGGGAACATTCAAGAATACAACATGGGAAAGATATAAATAGTATGGGAAGGATTATGTAAGATATAGATAGTTCTTAGTAAGGGTCATGTGATTGCAGGAGATAGGTATGCAGACCATCTAATATTTGTATAAGTATCTAGGGGAATCCAATGAGAAACTCTATTAAGTTCTTTCTGAAAAACTACCTTAGTTGGGCCTTAAGTCTTCATGACCTTGCACTAACACAACACTTCAAACTTGTTTTTGGGGATTGGTTTCCCCTTTTCTCCTTCAACCTTATTCCTGCAGTTAGAGGTCAGATACCCAAACTTCCTACACTTGAAACATTCTCTCCCCTCTCTTTCTTCTAGCTCTGTCCTTAATTTGGTAAGGATCCACTACTGATTGAGCATGCTGCTCATTAAAGAGTTGTATTGTTTAAGAGACATGGTGTTATGTCCCTCAATGTTGAATAAGATTGATCTCACTAGTTACTACTATGTCTATTGGAGTGCAAGATCTTCACCCAACTAGACACCTACTGCCCTACTGGCTACTGCCCTAATCAAATAGTAAACAATCACCTCAAGGAGAGGATCTCTACTCTAATAGCATCTTCCTAAGGGGTTGATGCTATTCCTTTATATATATAGATGACAATACACCTCCAGTACAAGGTTTCTACTAATCAAAAGAGTACAAGTAATCTACTCAACAACACCACCCAGTTGCTAGGTCAGGTCTTGGGCACAATACCTGGGTTTGGTACTAAGTCTCCACTGGCAGTCCCTAACTGACTACTAAGTTCCCTTTACAGCTAGGGCCTGTTATCCAAAAAGACCAGTGATCAAGCTGATCACCAATCAAGAACAATAAAAGAATAAAGTTTAGGCAGAGTTCAAAGTAAACAGTGCCTAGAATATAGTATCAAGTTCTTCTGTTGTGCAACTCAAGTCAAGTTGACTCAGCAGCTAAGTCTTTGAGGGTTACAAAGAGAACTCAATAGGGTTCTCAATCAATTGCAGTCTACCATATATACAAGTATACTATTTGTCCTTGTTTAAACTAAAAGCTGTCCATCAGCTATTGGTTCAACTCCAGTCCATGTCTGTTCTATTTATAGCTTCTTGTTATAGTCAAGGTGACTCATGACACAGAGCAAGACTTGAAGAACTCCAAATATTCTAAAACTCAAGATTTCCTTATGTTTATCACTATCATGAGGAATTAATGGGCCAAAGCAAATACACTAGGGTCAACAATTGATAATGATGACTTCAAATCTATCCTGCTGACATCCTTATCCCCTTCATGAACTTCTATTATTGCTATTTTCCTAAAGGACAGAACTTTAGCTGAGACCATCTCCTTACTCAAAATGTGGTTACTTCACTTTACTCAAACAAACCTTCTAACCCAGTCACTGCACTCCAAGTCTCCAGGCCTTCTTAAAGGAACCAAGACCAACTTCTTTGCATAAACCCCAACTGCAACTGTTGAGGCTATACAATCAAAACCTGCTATTGGCCAAGTAGTGGGAAGGAGAGACAATTCCCTTCTGGTTTTGGGAAGTGTGGTGGTGTAAGGGAAACTGCACTAAATACCCAGAGAGGAGGGTTCCATCCATCAATATCATCTACAAATATAGCAAGTACCCCTGATAATGATGAGCAACCAGTCTTTGCATGTGCAACCTCTATCAGCCAGAATCATGAGGTACCAGTCTTCTTACTTTCTTATACCACTCATATTTCTGATGACACTCCAATCCCCAGTGATAATAAAACAAAGAATCATGTGTGTGTATTGTTGAAAGTGTATATGAGGAGGTAGACTGGTGAAGACATCATTGTTCAGCATTGTAGTGACTTAGTCTAAAATGACTTAATTACCCTCCAAGTCTGAGTTGACAAGAAGAACTCAATAGAGTCCTCATTCAATTGTTGTACACTACTTATATATATTCTGTATTTACTTCTATTTATAAAGTCCCACACATCTCCTTTGAGTCATTCTCTCTTGCACATCTATTGATTTCCTAATTAAATAAAAAGAAAAGAAAAGAAATATAAATAATGACTTAGCCATTTGGCTAAGTTATGACAAGATACAGATTATTCATCAGACAGACTCACCTTAATTGATTTGGGTACTAGCAATCACTGTTTTGCAGATAAGTCCCTCTTCACAACATACAAGATACTGGAACAGCCATTAACTGGGTTATCTACCAACAAAGGAGTGACTTTTCCTATCATAGAAAAGAGGAATGTTGAGATAATCACTTGTCATAAGTCACCTCAACTATAGGAAGATCTATTTATAGAATGATAGACAAGGGAATTGAGCTGGCAGCCTCTTGGCTGACTGTAGAATACTATCAGTATAAATGAGGGCAAATAGCATACTTGTATAAGTAGATAGCACAATTGATTGAGAACCCCATTGAGTTCTCTTTGTAGCCTTCAAAGACTTAGCTGCTGAGTCAACTCAACTTGAGTCACACAACATCACTAATATTAAGGGTGTAAATGTCATGACTCAGCCAAACAGCTAAGTCATTATTTATATTTCTTTTCTTTTTCTTTTTCTTTTCATTTAATTAGGAAATCAATGGATGTACAAGAGGGAATGACTCAAAGGAGATGCGTGGGACTTTATAAATAGAAGTAAATACAGAGTATGTATAAGTAGTATACAGCAAACAAATGAAAACTCTATCAAGTTCTCCTTGTCAACTCAGACTAGGAGTGTGTTACAAAAAAGTAACTACTAAATAGTGATATAGAGGTATAACAAAATACCTGTTGAAAGAACTACATAAATAGCTGGACCCTCATTAGCAAGTAGCCTTGCTAATGTTGCTCTTTTGGTGTAGTGGTAAACCATACAGTATGTGACTACTGGTCCATAGCACAACTGTGACAGAGTAGAACTAAGTCATCTCAGCTATATCCTTACAGTAAAGAGGAAAGTAAAATTCAAAAATGTACTACACACTCCAGAAATGAGATCAAATTTGATCTCCTTGTCAAGGCTAGAAGATAAGGGAGCACATTTTGAGAGTGGCAGAGGCAAGCTTTTAATAAAGTCACCTGAAGGGGAGAATATCATGGCAGGAGTACATTTTAGCAGGCTGTATGTAGTCAATGTGCATAGACCCAACACAACTGCTTTTGTGACATATTCAAAGTATAAAGCAGTTAGTTTTGATATCTAGCACTGACACCTTGTATACACTAATATGGATACTATTTAGACAATAGTTTCCAAAGGGCTTGTTAATGGTTTGAACATCCAGGGAGATCTTGAGATAGGCAGTCTATGTAAAGACTGTATCTTCAGTAAACACACTGCCTACCCTTACAATAATGATAGGATCAGAGAGAGAGACTTACTTGAAAGGATACATATTGATATATGGGGTCCAGCTCTGGTGTAGTTGGTAGGGGGGACATCATACTTCATACTAATCATGGATAGATATTCTTTATATTGCCAGGTTGTATTTCTAAGCTCAAAATCTACAGAGGCTACCTTGAAAGTCTTCAAAAATTACCATGTAGAGACCAAACATCATACTGGAAAGAAGCTATGAAATGTACATCTAGACATGGGAAAGAAATGGTTGAACAGTGTATAGGAAACATATGGAAAGGCCCATAGAATCAAATTCAAGTTCACAACACCATATATGCACCAATAGAATAGTATAGTAGAGAAGAGTATATATCTCCTTCTTGATGGTGCTAGATTAGTTCTGGCTGAATCAGGCCTACCACTTAAGTATTGGGCAGATACAGTGAACACAGTGGCTTATGTTTGAAATTTTATCCCTTCAGTGAGATATCCAGGATTGATCCTAGCTGAACTTTGGAATGGTCACAAATAGGATATTTCTCACCTTTGACCTTTTGGAACAACAGCTTACACACATATTCCTCTGGACTTAGGACTATCTAAACTTAGTCCAAGATCAGCACAAGTCACTCTACTTGGCTATTTTGGATATGGGGGCTATAAACTACTTGATAGAAGTACTAGAGTGGTTTTTAGGTCTAGAGATGTAATATTTGAAGAGAGAATGACTCATCTGGCTAAACAACCAATGCCAATGGTCTTTTCAGAGGAAAATGATCCCTTTCCTTTGAAACCAGCTCAGACAACAAGCAAAGTGATAGAACCAGCATCCAAAAATACAAAAACTTGTCCTCCTCAGCTAGGCATAGCCCCAAGACTATTGACAATGCAAGAGCTTCATTGTAACATAATAATACTCTATCATCCATAGAAATACCAACTCAAGAGCAAATACAAAGTAAAGTGCCAAATTTGGATGAGGAACTACCTATTGTAATCTGCAGAACAAGATAAGATCCCAAATCATCTAATTGGATGAAGGAATCTCTTGAATACTTAAGTTAACCTGTTTCTAATACTGCTAATACTAATTTGGATACATGGACCCCAAAGATGTACAAAGATGCCATAAAGAGGCCAGAATTATAGTAGGAACCAATAGTATATGAGTTAGAGATGTTAAAGGAGAAAGAAGTGTTTGAAGTGGTACCAAGACCATATGAAAAGAATGTCATTGGTTCAAAATGGGTATATGCAGTGAAGTAGAAGGAGAATGGGGCAGTAGAAAGAAGAAAGGCAAGAATAGTAGCAAAAGGCTTTACACAAGTAATTGATAAAGACTATGACAAGACTTACACTTCAGTGGCACAATTGGAATCTGTTTGGTTGGTGTGTGCAATAGTGGCCTCCTGAGGCTTAAGGTTATAGCAAGTCAACTTTGTTTCAGCTTTTCTCAATAGTGACAATGCCTACAAGATATACATGGAACAGTCAAAAGGATTTGAGGAAGGGAGAGCTGACTTCATATGGAAACTGCACAAGATGCTTTATGGGACCATGCAGGGCACTTACAACTGAGCAGAGAACCTCAATAAAACATTCAAAGAGTATGACTACTATAAGTCATCCACTAATCCCCAAATCTATTCTAGAGTTATAGATGATGAACTCACAATAACGTTGACTTGGACAGATAATTTTTTGGGTGCCTTATCTATATTGGAAAGAGAGTTATTGGCAAAAGCACAACTCAGCAGCAGTTATGAGATCAAGGATCTTGGGGAAGCAAAGCTGATATTAGAGATGCATGTCATCAGGAATGTATTAGGAGATATTACATTATTCCAACAGGCCTATTGCAAACAAATAATCAAGTGTTTCAACATAGGTGGATATGTACCTACATCTACTCCACTTTCTCCTGGAATTACTCTTTTATGTAATAACTGTCTAGATAATGCCCATGATGCAAATAAGATAAAGAACATACCATACCATGAGGCACTTGGTTTATTCATATGGCTCCAAGTAGCCACAAGACCAAACTTATCCTTTGTAGTAAACATGTTATCTCAGTTTACTCATAACCCTAGAAAGTTGCATTGGAATGCTCTTAAACACATATTGGCTTACACCAAAGGCACTACACACTATAGGGTTATATATAAGATAGGAGGCAACCTGTTATGAGAACCCCAAGCAGGAAAAAGTCTCCCATGCATTTAAACACCTGATGCAAAACCTTAAGGCATACAATGGAGTAGGAGTATAAATAGAGTAGGACTCAGTAAGCCAAATCACGTGACAAGGTCAGGTGATCACAGAACA
>Ga0154006_1000421_pt1 | contig 14163 bp, 10 predicted proteins | sample TSFL090MetaG_FD_104747 | JGI IMG/M metagenome (GOLD analysis project Ga0154006, IMG submission 104747) | Attine ant fungus gardens microbial communities from Florida, USA - TSFL090 MetaG | ecosystem: Host-associated > Fungi > Mycelium > Unclassified | place: USA: Florida, Wakulla State Forest...
ACAAAAATATTGCCATTCAAAGTAAACTATGGTCAAGATCCAAGAATGGGATTTGAGAGGAGAAAAAAAAAGAAGTATAAAGCAGCAGAAAAATTCATAGAAAGAATAAAGAAAATCCAGGAGAAAGCAAAAGTAGTGCTAGGAAAAGCATAGGAGGAAATGAAGAAGTTTGCAAACAGAAAGTGAAGGGAGGGAGAAAAATACATGATAAAGGACTTAGTACTGCTAAGTATGAAGGACTTAAAATAGCAGATAAAAGGAAGAAGATCAGAAAAGTTAACAGAGTATTTTATGGGCTCCTACAAAGTCAAGGAAATCGTCTCTAGTAACACAATAGAATTAGAACTATCTAAGTCTATTAAAATATATCCTGTAGTTAACGTAAGTAGAGTATAGCTCTATAAACTATAAGTAGAGGAACAGAAGAAGATACCACCAAAACTGCTTATTATCAAAGGACAGGAGGAATTTGAAGTAGAGGAAATCTTAAACAAAAGAGTGATTAGGGGAAAGAAAAAGTTTCTGGTAAGGTAAAAGGGATATATGATGGAAGAGGATACTTGGAAAAATAGGGAAAACTTGGAAAACATAAAAGAGTTGGTAGATGAGTTTGAGAGGAAGTACAGAGAACTAAGGTAACAGAAGCTAGGAGAAGAAGAGAAGGAATTTAGTCAAGAATTACCAAAGGAGTTCACAGCAAAATTGTTATATGGCTGGGGAAAAAAGAGATATGAAAGAGAAAGGGAAAAGAGGTGGGACTAGAACTAGAATCAATGAAAAAATTCCTTGGGATAAGAAAACTTAAAGGGAGGGCCATGTTATGAGAGTTCTAAAAAGGGAATAGTTTCCCAAGTATTTGAACACTTGATCAAAAACCTCAAGACATACAATGGGGTCAAGATATAGATAGTATGGGAACCAAAGTCATGTGACCACAGAACATTCTGGAAGAATGTGATTATGGATTAGTAGTACAGCTACTGTAAAAGTAGTATAAGTAGGAGACTAATCCAATAAAAAACTCCATTAAGTTTTTCTTGAACATTCACCTAGAGTAATCACTAAGAGCACTTATTGTCTATTGATAACACTGTGCCTCAATCTTCTATTGCATATATAGTTGCTGATTTTAGAGTAGTAGAATATTGTTCAAGAAAAAGGTAAATTCAGGAATAAGGAGTTATATAGTAGAGAGTACTATAGGAATATAGGGGAAGATAGTTTGAGACTTTAGAACTTTAGGACTTTTGGACTTTAATCTATGAACTAGATTACTACTATATATCTACCTCATATACTAACTAGAGTAAAAGAGAGCTAGTCTGAAATATAATACTCTTAGTCTGAAACATGATACTTCTATAGAAGATAAATAATAATAAAGAATGTGAATATAAATATTAATTTATACCAAATTTTCTAGTATATGACAAAAGACAAGTAAATTAGTAAAATAGTCAATATATAAAATTAAATTACTATATACCTTGGGTATGACTGATATACTTCTCAGAGATATCTGACATATTTCTAGAGTATTATTATAAGTTCAAAGAGAAGGGGCAACTATATAATCTGTTGGTTTACTACAAAGGTAAGAAAATTAGAAAAATAACAAATAAATTGAAAAAAATATTACATATCTTGTTCAAGTCTTGTACATCTCCAGATGACAAATAATACATCTGGAGATATCCAGTATGTTTTTGAAGTGAGTAGAGGGTAGCTGAGGTATTGTATCCTAATAAATAGCAAACAAGTGTTAATATCAATGTAGTTTCCTTACTAGGATACCATATTATACATTACCTTCCTTACTGGGACACCATAACCTGATGAAATGTCTTTTTATTGTATATTTTATTGTTTAGCCTTACTATGGGCATAGAATATATATATATTTAAAACTATATAAAAGAAACTGCCCATCCAGGTATCTCTACCTCCAATTTTTCAAAGATATCTTTTCTGAAAAAAAATGTATAACAGTACCTATCTCTACTCTCCCATTTATTGATACTATAAAGTAAGAGATTCCCACAGAACTGTATAATAGTACCTGGGTTATACTAAAGTATTACTCTAAGTTCAGGCAAGTTAAAAATGGCTAAATAATATGATCTAAATGTTACTACTTAATTATACCAGGAAGTGGTCCCAAAATAGTCCCTGTACTCTTTGGAGGTTCTATTAGTAATTGAAAACAACCCTAAGTAGACTATGGACCAAAGAGAGGTATATTGTTCTGTAATAGAGTCTGCTTTCAGTTTCCTCATAACTAAATAAGCAATATCATAAAGAGTTGGATAAGAGATAGAAAGGATATTGTCTATAAACTTGAGAGGGTTAGTAATTTTTTAAAGCCAGCTCTAGACCTCTTTATTTATGTTTTGATATATTGAAGAAGATAGTATAATCTTGGTCTTAGGATCTTTCTATTAATTATATTAGTAAAAAAATCTAATATAGATTTAAAATTATACTTCATGGCCCAAACAAAACCAGCCTGGTGAAAATATATATATAAAAGAGGCAGACAAAAAGAGAAAAAAATTTTAAAAAAAGGAAAAGAATATTTAAATTTGGAGAAAGAATATAAGATATATGTGTACTGCATATGCTCTGCATTTCTGCAATAAGATCTGCCTTGTTCTCCCTAATGATTATCTATTGTCAAAGCTGAATACTATGAGGCTTTACATCAGGAAGTGCACAAAACTCCCTATAGTGATATTCTTTGGCCTAATTGTAAAGACTACACTGTATAATAATATGTTCACAATCTTGGATGTCAGCCTGTCTACATAGACAGCTGAATAGAGAATTTGAAAAGAATCTTTGTTTGTATTCACCAATGGAAACATGTCCAGTGGTTATATGAATGAATTTTATATACAAGGAATTAGAGCTTTTTATAAATGGAAGCCATGAGCCTCCATTAGCATACATTGGCTTTAGGACTTTTCTTTTGTTGTCTTCAAGGTCTAGAAAGAGTTGATCTCTTTTGCAATTGTTTGGAAAGGTATTCTGTCACTTCTTTAAGATGTCATTGTACTCCTTCTTTCTACTAAATAAGAAAAAGTTTTTGCTAGATAGTATAGAGAAATTATTTGCTTCCTTTACTTGGGTATTAATAATCTTGTGTCTAGACTACTTGGCTTTACTTGAACAGTACCAGAAGTATATAATTATCTCTCACTAAGAATTCTTTGACTTCAATTGCTATAAAAATAATAGAAGTTTAGAAAGGACCAATATGTGACTTGAATATCTTTTTTGCCACTATTATTGAGTCTGTAATAACAATAATTTCATGGACATTTTGTTTTTCTATAGTGGAAATGAGACCTGAGTGAATAGCCATTAGCTCAGCTTCTACAAAGATGATATTCATTGTTTGAGCTCTTGTTTGTTTTATAATAGTATTGTTTTTTCAAATGTGAGCAACAGCAGTAGTCATATTAGACTTCTTGACATCTCCATCTGCTATGATAGTGACTTAGTATAGGGATATTTGGAACTGGCAGAAGACTTCATTGAGGTTTTCTAGATGTTTATAAATGTCTTTTTTGTTTAATGAATCAAAAGGATAAAATAAAAATTTGTTAGAAAAATAATTGACTACTCTCAAACCAGGAGAAAAAATAGAATAAAAAGGTAAGAAACTTTTATTGACTTCTGATAACCATACATTGACATCTTTGATAGAACTTTTCAGTTTTATTTTTTGTTTTGCTATGAGATTTTGAGTTGAGAATTTATAAGGGGGTTAATTCTTGGTATATTACATATCTAGTAACAAGTTAATGGTATAGGACTGAGGTATCAATTTATAACAGAGGTGATAACAACTATTTAGCTTTTGTAAGTAGAGATATATTAGTATAAGGCCAGCAATAGCTTCAATGTCTTCTATAGAAGAGGTAAAAAATGCTTTTAAGATTTATAATATGGTTTTTTTTGCATTTTTTTAAGTTTTGCTAAGTTTTAACAACAGAAGCTTCTTTGAAAAACCATAGCTGGAAGCCATATAAAGCAATGGAGAGAATATATATTCTATACAATAAACACTTTTGAAGAGAAAGAATACTCTATAAAGAGTTGCCCAGAAGCTTTATGGCATTAAGGGTTGAGAGGTATTTCATGACATAATAATATATATAGTAATAAAAGTTGAGTTTTTGGTCAAAGAAAAAGCCTAAGTATTGCTAGATAGGTTTAGGTTGAAGAACAGGTTCTCTTACTGAGAAAAGATTAATGGAGAGGTTTGGGGGGTTTTGAGCTCTGGTAAAGTAAAAGACCTCAGATTTATTATGTTCTATAGTAAAACCTGTATTAAGAAGAAGTTTAGACATAATATTGTAGCTACAGAAGAGGAAAGCAGAAAACAGATTATAACTCTTTTCTTATGAAATTTTTTTGAATGTTTTTATGATTAGAGCCATATAAATAGTAGATAGAATGGAAGAGAGGGCGGAGCCTTGGTCTACACTGGCACTGGTATTGAATGATAGAGAAATAAAACCATTCCAAGTATATGTTGTTGACCTGTTGAAATGGTAGTTGTTAAAGAATTTAACTATATTGTTGTTTAAGCTTGTTTTCTTAAAACATAAAGAAAGAAATGAATAATTGAAAGAGAAAAACTGGATAATATCAAATGCTATAATACTAGTGTGATATTGTTTAGTCTAGCCCACACAAATAATATAGGTGAGGTAGGTGCTCATGTCAATAGTAGAGCATTGTCTGATACTACCAAGTTGATTAAGGTCTAAGAAACTATTTACCAACATATAAAATTGAAGGTGATTGCTAATGACCTTTTTGATAAGTTTGTCTGTTGTGTTGAGAAGTACTATAGGGTGGAACAATTTGGGGGTATTATACAAGTCTTTATAAAGCTTGGATATAATGACCAAAGTAGCCTCTTTGAAGTACCTAGGCCAGACTTCTAGAAGTATACAAGTGTTAGCTATATCTACAATTTTTTTAAGGTATATGCCATCAGCAATGATGGTTTTAAGATGTCTTCAGGAGACATGATTGAAACCAGAGGTGGAGAAAGATAAGTACTTAGCTATTGCATCTTTAACTTCTTAATAAAAAAATAGAGGTCATTCTATAGAATTACATTGTGTTATATCATCTAGGAATCTTTCATCAGTTTGGCAGTTTTTAGCAGAGTTGTATAAACTGTATAGAGCATTCCATAGTGATTCAAGGGTATTATAGGGTTGCCCTTTATATTTGATGGTTTTGGTGGTAGACAGTAATTTCTTTTTGACCCAGTTCATAAGATTCCATGGTCATTTATTTAAGGTTGTGATTTCTTGTATTTTGTTGTCAAAGAACTTTTTCTTGGCCAACTGAACTGATATTTTGAAGGTTTTCCAATTGACACAATTGCTATGAGTGCAATAGTTATCAAGACTATTAGTACACTCTTGGTTCTACTATTCTTTAGAATATTTTGTGATTCAGCTGGTTTTGGCATGTTTGGACCATACATCCCTAAATATTAGTGCTAGATTGTTAACCAGGGCTTGAGTTCACTGTTGTTGCTAATAGTTGCTGTATTCAAAAGTTTAATATTCTCTTTGATTTCTGTAATAAACTTTTTCTCAGCTTTGCTATTCTTTTTGATAAATTGGATAGTGATATTAATGTCTTCTTCCTTTATGCTGATTTCAATGACCATAGGAACATAATTGGATGACTTTCTCTTGTCTGGGAATAGAAAATACTTGGTAAATCTGCAGTTGTTAAAAAGGAGAAAAATAAGATCTAAAACTAAGTTAATATCTCTAGGATTGTTAGTGTATCTTGTAGGGCCTGGATTGCATGGAGGGAATAACTCAAGATCTAAGCTATCAGCAATAAGGGTGAGATTTTCAGTATAGATTGAATAATGGGGGAAAGAAAGGTCCTAGTCATAGTCTCTTATGTTGAAATTGCCCATCATTGTAACAGTGTTTCCTATATTTCTGACATTGTCTTATAATATTTGGAAGGTTACCTGATTGTTGTCTGGATAAACATTTATAATATAGTTGATGTTTTGATTGTTATGAAACAACATGATATTGATGTCTCAATGATTGATAATGTTTAACCTGAGCAGAAATTTGAGTTTTGAAACCTGTTTGTTAATATAAGTGATAATGCAGGGGATATTGTTGATTGAACTACTGTTTCAAATAAGGAATAACCATTCAGAATGTTTAGGAGCACTATATAATAGATCTCCTTTAGAATTGGTGTTGCTAGAAAGGTTGTGTATAAGATAGCAAGGGAGCTCTTGGATAAGGGTAATGTCTGATATATTTTTTTGTTCCTCTAGAATAATGTCAGTAAGAATTTTGTTCTTCTTGACATTTTGAGAAAAAATCTGTAGGTTGTAAATATTCATAGTTTGTTGCTACTTATAGCTAAGTAGATCAAATTAGCCCTGATTTTCTAGAGCTCTTGTGACTTCTTGCTGTGTCATTCACAATTAAATTGGTTCTTCCAAAATGGGCATTTGTTATTGTTGATGGTGTGATCTCCCTTGCATTTGAATGAGTGAGGTTTGCCTGCTTTTGTTTCTGGTCTGGGAGGGTTAATTTTTAAATTAGCTTTACAGCACCAAGCTATATCTCTATGATGTTCAATTTTGTGAGGTCTACTGCATTTCTGACATTTAGAGCCATGAGCTCTGCAAGGAAATATAGAGTGACCCCACTTCCAACAGTTGTGACACTAAGATATGCTAGAGTTTATATTGGGCCCCCTAATAGTAGTGATGCAATGACCAAAATTAAAGAAGTAGTTAATAAGAAGCTTAGCCTTGGAACTGTTCTGCAAATCCCAAATATCTAGCCAAACAATAGCTATGTCTGATTTGGGTGACACTTTAATAACTCTGGGTTTTGAGACAAGTGAGATGTTTTTGAACAAGTTGGTGTAGTTGATTGAGTTGACAATGTTCTTATAAGTAAGTTTATTGCCATTGGGTTGGATATATGGGATGCCTATAATCTTGAGATAGAATTTGGATTGCAGCAGATAAGTATTATGACTTGGCAAAATGGTTGGGTTATTATTTATATTTTTTTTCTTTTTCTTTTCTTTCTTTTCTTATTTGGACTTACTACACAAGGAAGGAGTATAGGAAAGTATTACACAACTGATGTCACAGTGTCATATTACATGATGAAGTCATATAATAAGTATAGAAGAGTAGTGTACAGACCATGTAGTAGTTATATAAGTAGTATATAGAATTTAATAGGAACTCTATTAAGTTCTCCTTGTCAACTCAGACTTGGAGTATAATTAAGTTGTCTCAGACTAAGTTGCTATAATGAAAGAAAAGTACTTTGTTATTGTTAATACCATCAATTAACTTAATATATGTCTTAAAGAGACCAAGATCACTAGGTACAGGAACATTGTTAGTAACAATAGAAACAATATCCAAACATGAATCCTTAGAGTTTAGAATAAGGCTTCTGGAGGTATACTCTACACTATATACTACTATAGCTTGTTTATTCCTAATCCTATGGTCCTACTAGTCAGGGTCAGGAGTTGCTAAGTCAAGCTAGAGGTAATTAAATATTATATAGTAATATTTAATTAGGCACAAGATTGCTCTAGGAGATCAGTCTAGTGTTCTAGAGGTGGTATTGGTAAAGTTCCTTTACACTTACCTCTCCTCTAAGATTGCTGCATCTTGAAGCAATTGCTCTGGAGTTGAAAATTGTGTCAAAGTTTATCCAGCAGATGTACCTGGAGACTACAGGGTATTTGTAGTAGTACCCCACCACAAAGTCAGAGACCAAAATGTTGGAGACCACTTCCTAAGAGTTGTGCTTCCTATCCCTTCTACTTCACCAAGAACTAAAATCTCCTCCAATGCTAGCAACTGTTTAGGATTTCCTTTACCTCCCATTCCTTCTCTCTGTCAATGATAATTGGTGGTAGTAGAGGCTCTGATCTTTGTTCTAGTATGGGATTGTCTGGAGCAGCAGACAGTTTTACTATATTGAATATGGGACAGAGTTTCTTTATTATATGTAGTAGCTCAAGGCGATAGGCTAGAGGTCCTACTTGGCATTCCACTACAAATGGTCCAAGGCAATGATAGGACAATTTTGGAGATGGACAAGTGGTCTTGGTATCAGATATGTTGAGGAATACTCGGTCTCTAGGATGAAACACTAGGGTTGGAGATTTTCTTTGGTTGTAGTATCTTGTTATATCTTCTTGTGCCTTCTAGATTGCAGACTTGGCCTCTTTGACTGCTACCTTCATTTGTTCTATGAACTTGTTCACCATTTCCAGTCTAGAGGGTCATTGCCTGGGTTTAAAGCCCATATAAGAAGTTTATTCAGTGTTGAACAAGAATGGAATCTACTAGATGGATGAATGCATGTAGTTGTTGTGCTAGAACTCCGCTATGAACAGCAAGTTATACCAGTTGTCCTGTCTCTCATTGGTGAAGAGCTATAGATACTGATTTAGCTTTTGGTTGACATGTTCTGTTTATCTGTTGGTTTGTGGATGCCAAGTAGTGGAGAAAGCTAGCTGTACTTTTAGCAGTTTGTAGAGTTCCCAGATGAAGAGTACCACAAACTGGAGTCTGTGGTCCAAAATTATATGTTAGAGCAGCCCATAAAGCTTTTATACATTGTAGAGGAATAGTCTGGTAGTCTCTTCCATAGTTACCATTGTGTGTGTTAGAATAAAGTAGGCTCTCTTTGACACACAGCTGACTATGGTCATAACAGTATTACATTCAGAAGATTTGGGGAGCTCTACTACAAAATTTATGCTGAGCATATCCTATCTTGCTTCGGAGATATAACTCTCTGACCTAAAGAATATCATATTGCTTTTATACAAAGGTATAGGTTACAGGTACTAATATACTGTCTGATGTACCTGGACATTTGGGACCACTAGTAGTTGTAAGACACCAGCTCTAATGTTTTCTACTGTTTAGGGTATTCAGCAATCTTTGTGTTGTGGTGCAGAGCAATGATCTTTCTGCACAAGTCTAGAGTCTAGAAAACATAGATCTTTCCTCTAAAATAGAGCAGTCCATTGATGTTTATTCACTCTGAGAAGTGTACTATTCTGCTAGAGGACTTCTAGGGCAGCCTTGGCTACCAGCTCTTTCTGATCTCTGGAGTAGTTGCCCTTGTAGACTTTGGCCAGGATGCTGTGTTTGACCCTGGTCAGCTCTAATCCCTCAAGGGCTTGGATCACTAGGAGTTCTGGATATAGCAAGACAATGTTTTTGTTGTCTAAAGCTTCATTTCCATGGTCAGGCCTTTGAGAAAGTGTATCTAGCTTACCTATAGACTGTCCTGGGTAGTGACACAGTGTAAAGTCAAAGCAGGCTAGATAGAAAGACCAGTATATCTACCTCTGATTCAGTTTTCTCACTGTCATGAAGTACTCTAGATTTTTGTGATTAGTCTATATCTCTACTAGATTGGATGTTCCTTTGAGGAAGTGCTTCTACTCTTCTAGTGTGTAGATAATGGCCAGCATTTCCTTGTCATAGATCTCATAGTTTTTTTCCACTGGAGATAGGGATTTGCTATAAAATGCTACCAGTCTCTATTTGCCATCTGTCACAGACTGTTGGAATAAGACAGTGCCTGTGGCAAAGTTTAAGCTATCTACCTCAATCCAAAAGGGCTCCAAGTCTTATAGCAAGACTAGTACTAAAGTGGTAGTTACTGCTATCTTGAGGGCTTCAAAAGTAGCTTGCTTCTTGTTCTTCTATTCCTATGCCTTGTTAGAGTATGTGAGGTTGAAAAAAGGTCGAGCAATAGTCAAAAAGTCCTATATAAAATGCCTGTAGAAGTTAACAAACCCCAGAAAGGCCTGGATATCAGTTCATGACTTCAGGATAGACTACTCTCAGACTCCAGTAATCTTGATAGGATCTATAGAAATCTTGTTTTCCAACACAACTAGACCCAGGTATTTAATATGTTCTTTCTGGAATTTGTATTTCTCTAGACAAAGATATAGATTGTGCTCTACAAGAATCTCCAGCACTTTTCAGATAGTCTTAGCATGCTGTTCAATGGTCCTAGTGAAGATCAGGATGTTGTCTAGATATACCACTACAATGCCTTCTGCAATAAGATCTCAGAATATATTGTTCATTATCATCTAGAAGATGGCCAGACTGTTAGTTATTCTAAAAAATATTACCAGGGGTTCAAACAGACCACAGTTGGTGCACAAGATGGTCTTTCACTCATCTCCAGGCTTGATATATACATTGTTGAAACCCTAACAGATGTCCAATTTACTAAAGTATTTAGCTCCATAGAGTTGAGACACAAGCTTGGAGATGAGAGATAAAGAATACTTATTCCTCACCATTATAGAGCTAAGGGCCCAGTAGTCCTGTACTAACCAGAGAGAGCTGTTTTTCTTCTTAATGAAAAAGACCAGTATAGTCATGGACAATTTGGATGAGCAGATCCATCCAGTACATAAGTTTTCCTCTAAAAAGGTATACAATTTCTTCTGCTCAACCGAAGACAGAGAGTACACCTTAGTCAACCTTGGTTTAGAACCTGGCAGGAGTTCTATGGTATAATCCTAATAGTGATGCTCCAGAAAAATGTTGAAATTGTCTTTAGTGAACATGAACTTAAACCCTCTAGCATATAGGGACAATGGGGTCATAGTAGCCAGTGTTTCTATACTCTAATATGCTCTTTCTGCCAACCTTTGGAAATTGGTTATAGAAGCTTATATGGTCTCTTCACAGGGCTTGGGAAGCAGTCTGGCTATAAACAATCTATCCTTGAGCTCTTAGTCTTATCTGTTGGTTTTACATGGAATTTTGGACTCCTTTTCATTGCTGTCTAAGAGAGGAGTGGGTCTAGTCTAACAATGCAGTAGGGCTGGGACCTCTTGTCTTCTCTTCAAGGCTTGTTTCTTCCACAATGTTCAATATCCTTTATAGTAGGGTGAGTATCTAGTCATAAAGACCTCACTTTTTTCCCAGTTGACTTTTGGATTGTGGTCCTTTAGCCAGGTATAGCCAAGAATCAGATTCTGTTTTCCCAGACTGGAGATGGCTAGGAGCATCTACTCTGAGTAGGTCTTGTAGTAGAGGACTATGTCTACTATCTCTGATATCTAACCTATCTTGTTGGAAGAGTCATTGACATTGAAGACTAGTATAGGCTGAGAGATGGTCCAGGTATTAATCCTTTTGGAGTGGACAAAGTTACAGTCTATGAAGTTAACAGTGGCTCTGCAGTCCAGAAGTGTTTTAATAAAGTGGAGTTTGCTGGTATTGGTTGTACTGATTTCTATAAATAAGACCAAAGACATTCCTTGTGTATCTAGAGTATTGGCAGAAAGTTGTTTGGGCAATTGTTTCTTCCATTTTGGTCTCTGGGGAGTCGTATAGACCACTAGGGTAGAAGAAGGGAAGGATATGTCTGCTAGTTCATTGTTATTTGTATTAACTTCTTCTATATTGAGTACAGTAAACCTATTTATAGGGAGCAACTGGAGTATATCTTTTGCTGGTTGCTCTATGCAAAATCCTCTTCAGAGGGGGACTCCATTTCTTCTGCTATAACTGCATCCTTCAAAGCTATTAGATTCTCAATTAGCTTTTCCCTTTGCTCCACTATTAACTATTATACATTGAGCTGGTATGGAAAGTCCTTCATGAGGTGGCCTGTTTCTCTACAATAATAGCAGTTGTGCAGAAGGAGAGGCCAGGCCTCTTGTGCTGCATCAATATCCATGGAGATCCCAAGGAACAAAAGAAATAGCAAGGGCAGAGGCTTCAAAGGGGCTAGTGTGGGAAGAGCTGGAGGGTGTGAACTATAGTTAGGGGGGCCAGATGTAGAGCAGAGAGCCTCAAGGAAAACAAAGATGTCAAGCATTGGAAGGACTAGAAGGCTTTATTGGCTAGCCTAGCTTGGTCAATCCTCTAAACTGCATAATACCATACCTCAGGGTCAGTGTCTATAGGTCTCTTATACAGCATACATATAGCATAGTAGCAATTTGACTCTGAATGTTTGCTCAGAGTCCTTGTCAAAATTTCACCACCAGGGTCTAGAGGTTCATGTAGCCAGTATTGGAGACCAGAGCTTGAAAACTATTTAAGTAGTTGTTTACCATTCGACTTTCTTGGTGGTAGGACACATCCTCTAAGGTATTGATTGCATTGACCTCTTTGTTCATAGAGAAGAACTAGATGGAGAAGTGCTGATCAAAGTTAGCCTAGTTCTGGATAGAAAAAATTCTAGTGTCTGCTTTTCATCAAAAGAAATTCTTGGTCTATTTTGTAGCCCAACCTCCTTTGAAAAATGTCAGTACCCAGAGCACCTTTTTCTCATAGCTAAATTGCTCTAGAGCCAGGCGTATGTACAAGATATAGGAGTTGGGGAATGCATGGCCTAAACTTCACTCTCTATGAAAGTCTAGAGGAGAAGAGAGTTTTGGGTGGGCTTAGGATTTTAGGGTGACCAAAGAAGGAGTTGGTACTGTGGGTGGAGGTAGAGAGGCTGTTATTGGGGCTGGAGACTAAGGATTAGAGACCAGCTGCATAAGCTGCTGTAGCTGAACAGTCAGGGTAAAGAAAGCATTGTTTATATTTGTTTCTGAGTTGTTTTATCACTCAGTAACTTTGTGTAAATGGTGTTGCAGATATGCCAGGGCATTGGCTATGCCCTGGGAGATATCTGTGTATAATATTTGTATGGAGCAAAATTCACAAAGGGTTGGTTGAGGACAAAGGAGAGTATTTAGTAGGAGACTGTTCACTGTGTTCTTTCAAGGCTCTATTTAGGAGATCCTAAACTACTATAAGGACAACCAGAGCAGAGTAGACTCCAGAAGAATCCTTAGTGATATTACACTTCTAAGTTATATTATAACTTACCTCCAGGAGAATCCTTAGAGTTTAGAATAAGACTCCTAGAAGTATACTCTACACTATATACTACTACAGCCTGTCCATCCCTGATCCTATAGTCCTACTAGTCAGGGTCAAGAGTTGCCAAGTCAAGCTAAAGGCAATTAAATATTATATAGTAATATTTAATTAGACACAGAATTACTCTGGGAGGTTAATCTAGTGTTCTAGGGATGGTGTTGGTAAAGTCCCCTTACAGCTTCTTGTATGATTAAGTCAATGTATTTCTCTAAGATAGATACTATAGCCTATTTCCTTGAGGGTCCTTTGGTAGTGATTTGGATCTTTTTCTTCCTCTGGGTAGTTAGGAAGACCAATTTATGTATGTCCAGGATCTTGCTATTGGACAACACTGGGAAAGCTTCTTTAATACACAGGATATTTTCAGCAGAAATAGCAGCTTATGCAAAACTGCATAGTGTCATGGCTTTGTTATGCTTAACAAGTACCTTTTTCAATTTCTCTCTTGTTTTCTTGCTAGGTCAAGAGAATAGAAATAGTGGAACATGATTAATTCTTGTTGCTCTATTGGTATTGACTAGAGAAGATTGTAGAGAGGGTTGGTTCCTCTCAAATTGAGACTTGGCCTTGAACTGAAAAGTGATATTATCTGCAGTATTGATTTGGTCCCATTCAGCTTTATATATAGCTAATACAAATGTCCAAGCAGCTTTGCCAAATGGCTTTAGTTGAGGAATATCTTTGTCATTATAACCTTTGAGCTTTCTTTGTTTGAGAAATGTTGCTATACACCAGAGGAAGCATGCTATATTGAAAATGTTGCCTTAAAAAAATTCATTGGTACTAAATAGAGAAGTGGTCCCAAATCTACTATCCTATAAGCTGGGATTAGCTAGGATATTGGTGCTATATGGAATGACTTCCGGAGAAGAAAGCTAAGACAAGAAGGCCTAAGAGAGTATGTTAATAGATACCACCTCATTGACTTCTTGAGATTGAGTGCCTGCCTTACTAGATCCTTGAAGTTGAGCAATCATATTTGGCAGCTCGTTCAAAGCCTAATACTCTTGTTGATTTTCTTAGTCTTGTATTTGTTCTGTTACAAACTTCATTTGGACCATAACTCTAGGAATACTTGACAGATTTCAATGATCTAAATGGCCACTAAAAGCTCTTAAGAAGACCTTTCAAATGGTACCAAAAACATCTCAAGGCAATTAGTATTCACTGAGTTATCAGCA
>Ga0154006_1000424_pt1 | contig 14120 bp, 10 predicted proteins | sample TSFL090MetaG_FD_104747 | JGI IMG/M metagenome (GOLD analysis project Ga0154006, IMG submission 104747) | Attine ant fungus gardens microbial communities from Florida, USA - TSFL090 MetaG | ecosystem: Host-associated > Fungi > Mycelium > Unclassified | place: USA: Florida, Wakulla State Forest...
CCTGCTATGGAAGAACGCGGGGCTGCTCGATACCGTGTCGGGCCTCGTGATCGTGTACACGCTGATCAACCTGCCGATCGCGGTGTGGATGACCTTCACGTATTTCAACGAGATCCCGAAGGACATCCTCGAAGCAGGGCGTATCGACGGCGCGTCGACCTGGCAGGAGATCGTCTACCTGCTGATGCCGATGGCGCTGCCGGGGCTCGCGTCCACCGCGCTGCTGCTCGTGATCCTGTCGTGGAACGAGGCGTTCTGGAGCATCAACCTGTCGAGCTCGAACGCCGCACCGCTCACCGTGTTCATCGCGTCGTATTCGAGCCCCGAAGGGCTGTTCTGGGCGAAGCTGTCCGCGGCGTCCTTGCTCGCGGTCGCGCCGATCCTGATCGTCGGCTGGCTGTCGCAGAAGCAGCTCGTGCGCGGGCTCACGTTCGGGGCGGTCAAATGAGCGCGGCCGGCGAAGGCATGAACGTGCTGATCTGCGATTGCGACGGCGTGCTGATCGACAGCGAGGCGGTTGCCGCCGACGTGATCGTGCGCGAGCTCGACGCGCGCTGGCCCGGTGTCGATGCGCGTCCTGCCGTGATGCCGCTGCTCGGGCTGCGTATCGAACGCGTGCTGGCCGGCGCGAGCGAGGCCGTCGGCCGCACGCTGTCGGCCGACGACGTCGACGCGATCCGCCGCGCGGTCGAAGCGGCGGCCGTCAACGCGCCGATGGTCGACGGCATCGATACGGCGCTCGCGGCGATCACGCTGACGACCGCATGCGCGAGCAACAGCTACCGCGCGTACGTCGAAGCGGCGCTCGCGCGCACCGGCCTCGCGCGCTTCTTCGGCGACCGGCTGTTCTGCGCGGACGCCGTCGCGCGGCCGAAGCCGGCGCCCGACGTGTATCTCGCGGCCGCGCACGCGCTCGGTGCGGCGCCCGCGCAATGTCTCGTCGTCGAGGACAGCGTGACCGGCATCACGGCAGCGGCAGCGGCCGGCATGACCGTGCTCGGCTTCGTAGGCGGCGGGCATGCATCGGCGGCACAGATCGACGCGCTGCGTGGGATCGGCGCGCGTCACGTGTTCGACGACATGCACGAGCTGCCCGGCTACGTCGCGCGCTGGCAGGCGACCGGCGCGGTGCTGCCGGGCTAGCCACCACGAACGATTGCGCGCCGCGTTCGACACGGCGCATGACACATCTTGCATCACGAACGAACGGAGACAGACCATGGCAAGCGTGCTCCTGCGCAACATCGCGAAGCGCTACGACGACACCGAAGTGCTGCGCAACGTGAACCTCGACATCGCCGACGGCGAATTCGTCGTATTCGTCGGCCCGAGCGGCTGCGGCAAATCCACGCTGATGCGGATGATCGCCGGGCTCGAGGAGATCTCGAGCGGCGACCTGCTGATCGACGGCGCGAAGGTCAACGACGTGCCGAGCGCGAAGCGCGGCATCGCGATGGTGTTCCAGTCCTATGCGTTGTACCCGCACATGACGCTGTACGACAACATGGCGTTCGGCCTGAAGCTCGCCGGCGCGAAGAAGCCCGAGATCGACCAGGCGGTGAAGCAGGCCGCGAAGATCCTGCACATCGATCACCTGCTCGACCGCAAGCCGAAGCAGCTGTCGGGCGGCCAGCGGCAGCGCGTCGCGATCGGCCGTGCGATCACGCGCAAGCCGAAGGTGTTCCTGTTCGACGAGCCGCTGTCGAACCTCGACGCCGCGCTGCGCGTGAAGATGCGGCTGGAATTCGCGCGGCTGCACGACGAGCTGAAGACGACGATGATCTACGTGACGCATGACCAGGTCGAGGCGATGACGCTCGCCGACAAGATCGTCGTGCTGTCGGGCGGCGCGGTGCAGCAGGTGGGCACGCCCAACGAGTTGTATCACGCGCCGGCGAACCAGTTCGTCGCGGGCTTCATCGGCTCGCCGAAGATGAACTTCCTGAAGGGTACGGTCGAATCGGCCGATGCGACCGGCGTGCTGGTGCGCTTCGGCGGCGAGACGCAGCATGTGGCGGTCGACGCGGCGGGGTTGCAGCGCGGCGCGGCCGTGACCGTCGGCGTGCGGCCCGAGCATCTGCTGGTGGGGGTGGCGGCCGGGGGTGTCGCCGCGCGTACGATGGCCGTCGAATCGCTCGGCGATGCCGCGTATCTGTATGCGGAGTCGGCGGTCGCACCGGACGGGCTGATCGCGCGGATTCCGCCGCTCGATACGTACCGCACGGGCGAGGCGCTGCACGTGCATGCGCAGGCCGAGCATTGTCACCTGTTCGACGAGGAGGGGCAGGCGTTCCGGCGGCTGAGCGTGCACGCGAAGGCGGCGTGACGCATGAGCGTTCAGCAGTGCGCGCGTAGCGCCTGCCGTGCGTCGCGGCACGCGCCGGCTTGCATGCGCTTGCGGCGTCGCGCGCGGCCGCGGCCGCATGAAGGTGGCGGGAAGGGAGCGCGTTCAGCGCGCGTCAGGCCACCTTCGCCTCCAGCGCCGCGCGCGCGCAGGTCTCGTCGGTGACGAGCCCGGACAGCCAGCCGCCACGCAGCGCGGCGATCACCGCGTCGCGCTTCTTCGGGCCGCCGGCGAACGCGATCGTCGGGCGCTTCGGCGGCGTGTCGAGCGCGACGCTCGTCACGCGCGCGCTCGTCGACACGTCGATCAGCTTGCCCTGCGCATCGATCGGCACGCCGAGCAGTTCGGCCACCGCGCCGAGCGCGGTCATCTCGTCGCGTTCCTGTTCGGTGATGAAGCCGTCTTCATAGAGCGGGCAGTGCGGGCCGATGTTGCCGATCCCGACGAATGCGACGTCGGCCTGCGCCGACAGTTTGTCGACGATCCGGTACAGCCGGTGATTGCACCATTGCGCGCGCTCGGCGTCGCTGTCGGCGAACAGCGGCGCGGGCAGCAGGAAGTGCTTGCTGCCGGTCTTCTCGGAGATGTACTGCGCGACGTCGTAGCGGTTCGACGAGCCGTCGGCGGCGATCGCGCCGACCATCGACACGAGCCGGTGCTGTGGCCGCTCGATCTGCGCGATCTGCGCGACTGCCGCCTTCAGCGTCCGGCCGCTGCTGACGGCGATCACCATCGGCCGCGTTTCGTTCAGGTAGCGCTCCATCACCTGCGCGCCGGCGACCGCGAGCTTGCGGTCGATCGCTTCGGGCGCATCGGCATCGACGGGCACGACTTCGCACATCGCGAGGCCGTAGCGTTTCGACAACTGCGCGCCAAGATCGAGGCAGCCGGCGAGCTGATGATCGACGCGCACGCGGATCAGGTTCTTCTCGACCGCGAACGCGACCAGGCGCTGCGCGACCGGGCGCGACACCTGCAGCTTCTCGGCGATTTCGTTCTGCGTGTCGCCCGCGACGTAGTAGAGCCACGCGGCACGCGTGGCGAGATCGAGTTTTTCTGAGGACTTGGACACGATAGCGGTTCGGTTCGGATCTGGGGGCCGCCCCGCGGGCCAGCCGTCGGGCGGCGCAACGGCATCCACTGTAACGCATGCCGGGCGGTCGGCCGACGGCCGCTGCAGGTTGCGTCGGCGGCGCTTACGCGAGCCGCGCGCGCGACGGCTCGTACAGCGGGCGCACGTGACGGTACAGCGAGCGGAACGCGTCGAGGCGCTCGCGCAGCAGCGCATGACGCGCGGCGTCGGGCGCGTATTCGGCACGCACCGGCGGCTTGGTCAGCACCGTGTGCGGATCGCCGCCGACCGCGAGCCAGCCCAGGCGCGCCGCGCCGAGCGCCGCACCGGTTTCGCCGCCGCCGTGCCGGCGCGTGCGCACGTTCAGCGCATCGGCGATCAGCTGCGCCCAGAATGCGCTGCGCGCGCCGCCGCCGATCAGCGACAGCCGGTCGGTTTCGACGCCGGCCGCATGCAGCGCGTCGAGGCCGTCCGCGAGGCCGAGCGTCACGCCCTCGAGCACCGCATAGCCGAGGTGCGCGCGCTCGGTCGCGTGGGTCATCCCGAAGAACACGCCCTGCGCGTACGGATCGTTGTGCGGCGTACGTTCGCCGGACAGGTAGGGCAGGAACAGCGGCGCCGTCGCGAGCGCGTCCGCATCGAGCGACTCGATTTCGGCGAGCAGCGCCGGCTCGTCGGTGCCGGTCAGCTTGCAGACCCAGCGCAGGCAGCTCGCGGCCGACAGCACGACGCTCATCAACTGCCAGCGGTCGGGAATCGCGTGGCAGAACGCATGCACGGCCGACGCGGAATTCGGCATGAAGCGGTCGCCGACCACGCTCAGCACGCCGGACGTGCCGAGCGACACGAAGCCGTCGCCCGCGTGGATCGCGCCGATGCCGAGCGCGCTCGTCGCGTTGTCGCCGCCGCCGCCCGCGACCACGACGGCTTCCGACAGCCCCAGTTCGCGCGCGACGTCCGCGCGCAGCGTGCCGGACGGCGCATTGCCTTCGACGATGCGGGGCATCTGGTCGCGCGTCATGTCGCACGCGGCGAGCAGCGCGTCGGACCAGTCGCGGCGCGCGACGTCGAGCCACAGCGTGCCGGCCGCGTCGGACGGGTCGGACACCTTCGCGCCGGTGAGACGGAAGCGCAGGTAGTCCTTCGGCATCAGCACGCACGCGGTCGCGGCGAACACGGCGGGTTCGTGCTTCGCGACCCACAGCAGCTTCGGCGCGGTGAAGCCGGGCATCGCGAGGTTGCCGGCCAGCGCATGCAGGTCGGGCGCGCGCTCGGTGAGCAGCGCGCATTCGTCGGCGCTGCGCATGTCGTTCCACAGGATCGCGGGGCGCAGCACGCGGTCGTCGCGGCCGAGCAGCACCGCGCCGTGCATCTGGCCCGACAGGCCGATCCCGCGCACTTGCGCGAAGGCCTGCGGGTGCCGTTCGCGCAGCGCCGCGAGCGCGGCGAGGGTGCCGTGCCACCAGTCGTCCGGATGCTGTTCGGCCCAGCGCGGGTGCGGCCGCGACACGCTGAACGGCGTGCCCGCGGTGCCGAGCACCGAGCCGTCCGGGGCCAGCAGCAGCACCTTCACTTCCGAGGTGCCGAGGTCGATGCCGAGATACATGAGCGATCCGTTCCGTCAGTGAGGAGCCGCTACTTTAGCCGCACGCACGCGCGCATGCCAACGCAGGTTCGCCCGGATACGCGGTCGCCGGCGGGCGGCCGGCTACCGGGGCGAGGGCCGCCGCGCGTCAGCGCTGCGCAAGCCATGCGTCGACGCGTGCGAGCCCGGCGCGCAGCGCGTCGAACAGCGCCGCGTTGCCGGCGAGCGAGCCCCACAGCGCGCGGCTCGCGCACAGCGCGACGACGGGATCGTCGGCCTCGACGATCGCCCGCGCGGCGCCGTCGTCCATCACGCCGTCCTGGTACGCATACGGCAGCAGGCCGCGCGCCCAGCGTTCGAGAAAACGCAGGAATAGCGCCGGCAGCACGGCGGTCGCGACCGGCGCCATGCCGCGCGCGAACGACTCGACGAGCGTCGGTGCGATGAAGCCGGGAATCTTCGAGAAGCCGTCGGCCGCGACGCGCTGGTTGGTGTCGAGCACGTACGGGTTGCCGAAGCGTTCGAGCACGACGTCGCGGTAGCGTTCGAGATCGAGCGGGCTCGGGCTGAGGCAGGGGATCACGTCCTGCGTCACGTAGTCGTGCGCGAAGCGGCGGATCGCGGCGTCGTGCGTGCCCTCGTGGATGTATGTGTAGCCCGCGAGCGTGCCGGCCCACGCGATGCAGCTGTGGGTGGCGTTGAGGATGCGGATCTTCGCTTCCTCGTACGGATGGACGTCGTCGACCAGTTCCGCGCCGGCCAGCTCCCAGCGCGGCCGGCCGGCCGCGAAGCGATCCTCGATCACCCACTGGATGAACGATTCGCCCATCACCGGGCACGCGTCGTCGACGCCGGTGGCCGCGCGCACGCGCTCGCGCACGTCGGCGGTCGGGCGCGGCGTGATGCGGTCGACCATCGCGCTCGGCGTTGCGACGTGCGCATCGAACCACGCGAGCAGGTCGGTCTCGCCGCGCCGTTCGAGGAATTCGCGCATGCCCGCGCGAAAGCGCGCGCCGTTGTTGCGCAGGTTGTCGCAGCTCTGCAGCGTGAGCGGGCCCGCGCCGCGCTTCACGCGTTCGGCGAGCAGCGCGACGAGCGCGCCGTACAGCGTCGTGCGCGCGCCCTGCAGGTCGGCGGCGAGATCGGCGTTCGCGAGGTCGAGCCGGTTGTGTTCGTCGAGGTAGTAGCCGCCTTCGGTGACGGTGAACGACACGATCCGGCAGGCCGGATCGGCGCCGGCGTCGATCAGCGCGGCGAGGTCGATCGACCAGGGCAGCACGCGCGAGATCGCGCGGATCGTCTCGTACGCGCGCTCGCCTTGCGGCGTGACGGTTTCGAGCGTGTACGCTCCGTGCTGCGCGGCAAGAGCGTCCATCGTCGCGTGCATGTCGTCGCGGATGTTGCCGACGGTCAGCAGCCAGCGTTCATCGGCCGGCACGGCCGCGTTCACGCGATGCAGATACCACGCCTGGTGCGCGCGGTGGAACGATCCGGCGCCGATGTGCAGCAGCACGGGCGTGCGGGCGGAGGGCGATTCGGTCATCCGTGTCTCCTGTCGCGAGCGGATCCCGGCGGCTGGTTGCAGCACCCGCGATCCTCGCTGTCGAATACGATCATTTGCTCTTTACGTGAGCGAATGATCGTATTCGGGCAAGCGAAAGTCAAGGCGGGGAAACGGCATTTCGATGGTGCGCTGCGGCGGCGGGGCGCCGCGCGGTAGCAGCGGGGCGGGATCAGCGTCCGGCGCGCGCGTCGCGTGTCAGCGCGACGAGTTCGTCGAGCAGCTTGCCGGCCGGCCCCGGCAGGATCCCGTGGCGGCGCCGGAACGCGGTGAGCGTACGTACCGCGACGACTTCGCGTACCGGCAGCGTGTTGATCGTGCCGGCGCGCTGTTCCGTGCCGTACATCGGCTCCGCCATCCAGCTCAGGAACCCGGCATGCGCGACGAGACTTTTCAGCGTCGTGACCGAGCGCGTCTCGACCGCGATGTCGGGCAGCGCGAGCCCGTGCGCGTCGAAGGTCGCGCGCATGTGGTCGAACGGCGCGGTGCCGCGCGGCGGAATCGCCCAGCGCGCGTGCAGCGTGTCGGCGAGCGTCGGCGCGCGGCCCAGTGCGCGCAGTGGATGGTGCGGCGCCGCAACGATATGGCTGCGATCCTCCCAGCGGCACTCCGGAATCGCGACGATCTCGTCGGTGTCGGGCCCGTGCGCGGACAGCGCGAGATCGATCTCGTGCTTGTGCAGCCCTTCGGCGAGCCGGTCCCACACGCCTTCGAGAATCTCGACGCGCAGGTTCGGCCAGCGATCGAGCACGCGGCCGACCGCGACCGGCAGCACGAGGCTCGCGATGCTGCCCACCGTGCCGACCTTGATCGTGCCCTTCGCGAACCCGCGCATCGCGTCGAGCTCCTCGCGCGCGTGCCGCGCCTCGTGCTGCAGCAGCGTCGCGTGCGGCAGCAGTGCCTCGCCGAACGCGGTCAGCTGCACGCCTTTCGAATGGCGCTCGAACAGCGGCGCGCCGACCTGATCCTCGAGCCGCTTCAGGATCCGGCTCAGCGCCGGCTGGGTGACGTGCAGCGCGTCGGCCGCGCGGCCGAGGCTGCCGCACGCGACGATGGTCGTGAACGCACGCAATTGTCGGAGATCGAAAGTCATGCCGAACCGTAATGGCTTTTCGCAGAAAATACAGTATCCGTGAATGACTCGCGCTTCGATACTGTGGAAACCGCCAGCCACCGAGGAGACGCCCGAGCATGTCCGGCACCCCGTCCCAATCCGTCGCCCCCGCTGCCCCAGCCGCACCGATCACCGTCCGCGACGCCGTCATCGACCTGTTCCGCCAGTTCGGCATCGACAGCGTGTTCGGCAATCCCGGCTCGACCGAGCTGCCGATGTTCCGCGATTTCCCCGCCGATTTCCGCTATGTGCTCGGCCTGCAGGAGGCCATCGTGGTCGGCATGGCCGACGGTCACGCACAGGCCACCGGCAATGCGGCGGTCGTCAATCTGCATTCGGCGGCCGGCGTCGGCAACGCGATGGGCAACCTGTTCACCGCGTTCAAGAACCGGACGCCGCTGATCGTCACCGCCGGCCAGCAGGCGCGCGCGATCCTGCCGTTCGATCCGTTCCTGGGTTCGACGCAGGCCGCCGAGCTGCCGAAGCCCTACGTGAAATGGAGCATCGAGCCCGCGCGGGCGCAGGACGTGCCGGCCGCGATCGCGCGGGCGTACCGGATCGCGATGCAGGAGCCGCGCGGGCCGGTGTTCGTGTCGATTCCGGTCGACGACTGGGACCAGCCGGCCGAGCTGCTGCCGCGCCGCGACGTGAGTAGCGTCGTGCGGCCCGATCCCGACGCGCTCGCGCGGCTCGGCGACGCGCTCGATGCCGCGCGGCGTCCCGCGCTGGTGGTCGGCGCGGCCGTCGATCGCGCGGTCGCGTGGGACGACGTCGTGCGACTCGCCGAGCGGCACCGCGCGAGCGTGTACGTCGCGCCGATGTCGGGGCGCTGCAGCTTTCCCGAGGACCATCCGCTGTTCGCCGGCTTCCTGCCCGCGATTCGCGAGAAGATCGTCGCGCGGCTCGACGGTCACGACCTGGTATTCGCGTTCGGCGCGCCCGCGTTCACCTATCACATCGAGGGCTTTGGCCCGCACGTGCCGCCGGGCGCGACGCTCGTGCAGCTCGTCGACGATCCGGGCATCGCCGCGTGGACGCCGTCGGGCGATGCGGTGGTCGGCAACCTGCGGCTCGCGGCGCGCGACCTGCTGGCGCGGCCGGCGCCGCGCGAGCGGCCGATGCCCGCGCCGCGGCCGCCGCGCCCGCGCGCCGAAGCGCCGGCCGCCGGCGAGCGGATGTCGGTCGCGTTCGCGCTGCAGACGCTCGCCGACGTGCGCGACGCGCACGACATCGTCGTCGAGGAGGCGCCCAGCGCGCGGTCGGTGATGCAGGACTACCTGCCGTTCACGCGCAGCGGCACGTTCTACACGATGGACAGCGGCGGGCTCGGCTACGGGATGCCGGCCGCGGTCGGCGTCGCGCTCGCGCAGCCGGGGCGGCGCGTGATCGCGCTGATCGGCGACGGTTCGAGCCTCTATTCGATCCAGGCGCTGTGGAGCGCCGCGCAGCTGAAGCTGCCGATCACGTTCGTGATCCTGAACAATCGCCGCTACGCGGCGCTGCAGGACTTCGCGCCCGTGTTCGGCTTCGGTCCCGACGATCCGGTGCAGGGCACCGATCTGCCCGACCTGGATTTCGTCGCGCTCGCGCAAGGGATGGGGTGCCGCGGCATGTGCGTCGCCGATGCCGCCCGCCTGCGCGCTACGTTGACCGATGTGCTGACGGATGCGCGTCGGACCGATACGCCTGTCGTCGTCGACGTCGAGGTTGCCTGACGCGCATCGCGCGTCGTTCCGGAGAATCCATGCAAACCGTATCGATGCTGATCGGCGGCGAACGCCGCCATTCGTCCAGCGGCGCGACGTTCGTGCGCCGCAACCCGCTCGACGGCGAAATCGCGTCGGCCGCGCCCGCGTGCACGGTCGACGATGCCCGCGCGGCGGCCGATGCGGCCGCCCGCGCGTTTCCCGACTGGGCCGCGCTCGGCCCCGGCGCGCGCCGCGCGTTGCTGCTGAAGGCCGCCACCGCGCTCGAAGCGAAGCACGAGCAGTTCGTTGCCGCGATGGCCGCCGAAACCGGCGCGTCGGCGCTGTGGGCCGGCTTCAATGTGCACCTCGCCGCGAGCGGGCTCGTCGAGGCCGCGTCGCTGACCACGCAGATCGGCGGCGAGCTGATTCCGTCCGACGTGCCCGGTTCGCTCGCGATGGGCGTGCGGCAGCCGGCCGGCGTCGTGCTCGGCATCGCGCCGTGGAACGCGCCGGTGATCCTCGCGACGCGCGCGCTCGCGCTGCCGCTCGCCTGCGGCAACACGGTCGTGCTGAAGGGCTCCGAACTGTGCCCGGCCACGCACGGGTTGATCGTCGAGGCGCTGCAGGAGGCCGGGCTGCCGCCGGGCGTCGTCAACTTCGTGACGAACGCACCCGAGGATGCGGGCGCCGTCGTCGATGCGCTGATCGCGCATCCGGCCGTGCGCCGCGTGAGTTTCACCGGCTCGACGCGCGTCGGGCGGATCGTCGCCGAAGCGTGCGCGCGGCATCTGAAGCCGTCGGTGCTCGAACTGGGCGGCAAGGCGCCGTTCGTCGTGCTCGACGATGCGGATCTCGACGCGGCGGTCGCGGCGGCCGCCTTCGGCGCGTTCGCGAATTCCGGGCAGATCTGCATGTCGACCGAGCGGATCGTCGTCGATGCATCGATCGCCGACGCGTTCGTCGCGAAGCTCGCCGACAAGGCCAGGTCGCTGCCGCTCGGCGACCCGCGCAAAGGCCCGGTCGTGCTCGGCTCGCTGATCGACATGAAGGCCGTCGAGCGCTGCAACGCGCTGATCGACGATGCGCTCGCGCACGGTGCGACGCTGCTGTGCGGCGGCAAGTCCGACAGCACGCTGTTCCCGGCGACGCTGCTCGATCGCGTGACGCCCGCGATGCGCCTCTACGCGGAGGAATCGTTCGGGCCGGTGAAGGGCATCGTGCGCGTCGACGGCGAGGCGGCCGCGATCCGCTGCGCGAACGACAATGCGTTCGGGCTGGCATCGGCCGTGTTCAGCCGCGATGTCGCGCGCGCGATGCGCGTCGCGGCGCACATCGAATCGGGCATTTGCCACGTGAACGGCCCGACCGTGCACGACGAGGCGCAGATGCCGTTCGGCGGCGTGAAGGACAGCGGCTTCGGCCATTTCGGCGGGAAGGCCGGCATTGCCGCGTTCACGGACCTGCGCTGGATCACCGTGCAGACCGCGTCGCGCCACTATCCGTTCTGAGGAATGCAGACGATGCGGATTGCGATTCTCGGTGCCGGCGCGATGGGCTCGCTGTTCGGCGCGCGGCTGGCAGAGCAGGGTGAAGCCGTCACGCTGATCGACGTGAACGACGCGCATCTCGACGCGATCCGCCGCGACGGGCTGCGTATCGACGACGATCGCGGCGAACGCCGGATTGGCGCGTTGCAGGCCGTGCGGCCGGAAGCGGCGCATGCGGAAGCAGGCGCGTCGCCCGACACGCCGTTCGATCTGCTGATCGTGTTCACGAAATCGCTGCACACGCGCGCGGCGCTCGACGGCGTGCGCGCCTTGCTGACGCCGCGGACTTACGTGCTGACGCTGCAGAACGGGCTCGGCAACGTCGAGACGCTGAACGCGTTCGTGCCGCTCGAACGGATCCTGGTCGGCGTCACGACCTGGCCGGCCGATTTTGCCGGGGCAGGGCACGTGCGCTCGCACGGTGCCGGCACGATCCGCATGATGACCGCCGACGGTGCGGCGCGCCCGTTCGCGGCGACCGTGGCCGACGCGCTGTCGCGTGCCGGGCTCGCGTGTTCGCTCGATGCGGACGTGTGGGCCGCGATCTGGGAGAAGGTCGCGTTCAACGCGGCGCTCAACACGCTGTGCGCGGCGACGGGCTGCACGGTCGACCAGCTCGCCCGTGTTCCCGACGGGCCGCGGCTCGCGCTCGCGATCGCGGCGGAGACGGCCGCCGTCGCGCGCGCGAAAGGGATCGCCGTGGACGGCGAGCGCATCGCACGCAACGTCGAGCATGCGATCGGCGCGCATCGCGGCCATCGGCCGTCGATGCTGCAGGACGTGCTCGCCGGCCGCCGCACGGAGATCGATGCGATCAACGGCCAGGTGGTCGCGGCCGCGCGCGCGGCGGGCATCGCGGTGCCGCATGCCGAAACGCTGCTCGCGCTGGTCCGCCTGATCGACGCGCGGCGCGACTGAGCATCGAGCCGGCGGCCGGCTTGCGCCGCACGCAGGCGATGCCGCCGGATCGGGAAGGGTTGGACAAGATGCCGGAGCCGACGCCGAAGCATGGGCGTCGACCGACCGTGCAGCACGAGATCCGGGCACGCGCAAGCGCCAGCCCGGACAACTGGAGACGCCATGAAAGTCAGCCAATACCGTTGTCTTGCCGCGCGCCGTGCGCGCACCTTGCCACCGATCCTGCCGAAGCATGGCACACGGGAGGCCGCATGAGCACGCGCGACGCATTGCAGCCGCCGTCGGTCGACATCGGTGCGACGCTCGACGACGGGCCGTTCACGACGATGCAGCGTTGCGTGGTGCTGCTGGCCGCGCTCGCGATCGTGCTCGACGGTTTCGACGGCCAGCTGATCGGCTTCGCGATTCCGGTGCTGATCCGCGAATGGGGGATCACGCGCGGCGCATTCGCGCCGGCGGTGGCCGCCGGGCTGATCGGGATGGGGATCGGCAGTGCCTGCGCGGGTCTCGTCGCCGACCGTTTCGGCCGGCGCCAGGCGGTGATCGGCAGCGTGTTCCTGTTCGGCGTCGCGACCTGCGCGATCGGCTTCGCGCCGGATGTCGCGACGATCGCGCTGCTGCGCTTCTGCGCGGGACTCGGGATCGGCGGCGCGCTGCCGACGGCGACGACGATGACGGCCGAATACACCCCCGCGCGACGTCGCACGATGATGGTGACGGCGACGATCGTCTGCGTGCCGCTCGGCGGGATGCTGGCCGGGCTGTTCGCGCACGAGGTGCTGCCGCGCTACGGCTGGCGCGGGCTGTTCTTCGCGGGCGGCGCGCTGCCGCTCGTGCTCGGCTTCGTGCTGGTGCGCGCGCTGCCCGAATCGCCGCGTTACCTGGCGCGCCGTCCCGCGCGCTGGCCGGAACTCGGTGCGCTGCTCGCGCGCATGCAGCGGCCGGTCGCGCCCGGCACCGCATTCACCGATCTGCGCGATGCACGCGCGCCCGGCGCACGAGGCGGCTTCGGTGCGTTGTTCTCCGGCGGCCAGGCGCGCGACACGATCGCGCTGTGGTGCGCGTTCTTCATGTGTCTGCTCGCGGTGTACGCGGCATTCAGCTGGCTGCCGACGATGCTGGCCGCGAGCGGGTTGAGCGTGTCGGTCGCGGGCACGGGGCTCACCGCGTACAACCTCGGCGGCGTGATCGGCGCGCTGCTGTGCGCATGGGCGATCGCGCATGCGGGTTCGCGTTGGCCGCTCGCGCTGTGCAGCATCGGCGGCGCGGCGAGCGCGGTGTGGCTGATGAGTGTCGATGCGGGGCGCCACACGGGCTGGCTGATCGTCGGGCTCGGTCTGCACGGGTTGTTCGTCAACGCGGTGCAGTCGACGATGTATGCACTGTGCGCGTACATCTATCCGACGGCGGTGCGTGCGACCGGCACCGCGGGCGCGCTCGCGTTCGGCCGGCTCGGCGCGATCCTCAGCGCGTTCGCGGGTGCGATCGTGATTACGGTGGGCGGTGCGACTGCGTATCTGACGATGCTGGCCGTCGCGATGGGCGTGGTGTGCGTCGCGCTGCTCGCGATGCGGCGGCATATTCCGCGGCTGACGCGCGAACCGGCATTGCCGCGCGAAGGGGAGGAGCTGGCCCGCACGTCGTCGTGACGGCGGGCGCATGGCGCGCGTGGACGACCTGCGTTACAGCGTGGTGCGCACGTGCCAGAGCTCGGGGAACAGCACGACGTCGAGCATCTTGCGCAGATACGGCGCACCGCTCGTGCCGCCGGTGCCCTGCTTGAAGCCGATGATGCGCTCGACGGTCGTCACGTGACGGAAGCGCCACTGGCGGAACGCATCCTCGAGATCGACGAGTTCCTCGGCCATCTCGTACAGCTCCCAGTGCTGCTGCGGATGACGATAGACCTCGAGCCATGCGGCCTCGACGGTCTCGTCGTGACGCATCGGCTGGGTCCAGTCGCGTTCGAGCCGCTCGGGCGCGATGGCGAAACCGCGGCGCGCGAGCAGGCGCACGACCTCGTCGTAGAACGACGGCGCCTCGAGCGTCGCGCGCACCTGTTCGAGGATGTCGGGGCGGTGCGCATGCGGCTGCAGCATCTGCACGTTCTTGTTGCCGAGCAGGAATTCGAGCTGCCGGTACTGGTACGACTGGAAACCGGACGACTGGCCGAGATACGGCCGCATCGCCGAATACTCGGACGGCGTCATCGTCGACAGCACGCTCCACGCCTGCACCAGCTGCTCGAGAATCCGCGACACGCGCGCGAGCATCTTGAACGCGGGCGGCAG
>Ga0154006_1000425_pt1 | contig 14114 bp, 11 predicted proteins | sample TSFL090MetaG_FD_104747 | JGI IMG/M metagenome (GOLD analysis project Ga0154006, IMG submission 104747) | Attine ant fungus gardens microbial communities from Florida, USA - TSFL090 MetaG | ecosystem: Host-associated > Fungi > Mycelium > Unclassified | place: USA: Florida, Wakulla State Forest...
ATGGTCGCGCTGCAGACGATCGTCGCGCGCGAGGTCGACGCACAGCATGCGGCCGTGATCACGGTCGGCAGCGTGCAGGCCGGCGAGACCTTCAACATCATCCCCGAGACCGTCGTGATGAAGCTGTCGGTGCGCGCGTTGAACGCCAACGTGCGCGCGCTGCTCGCACACCGCATCGAGGCGCTCGCGAAGGGCCAGGCGGAAAGCTTCGGCGTCACCGCGGAAGTGGATTACGACTACGGCTACCCGGTCCTCGTGAACCATCCGGAACCGACCGCATTCGCGGCCGACATCGCGCGCCAGATGCTCGGCGCCGAGCGCGTCGAAACCGAGGCCGCGCCGCTGATGGGCAGCGAGGACTTCGCGTTCATGCTCGAAGCGCGCCCCGGCTGCTATGCGTTCATCGGCAACGGGATCGGCAGCAAGGGGGGCTGCATGGTGCACAACCCCGGCTACGACTTCAACGACGACATCCTCGCGATCGGCGCGAGCTACTGGGTCCGCATCGCCGAAGCCTGGCTCGCGGCCTGACGGCCCTTCATCACGCAGTTCCGCGCCTTAGCAGGGGAACCTCATGGAAACGTCCGCCCTTTCGTTCGCCGGCTCGCCGGCCGACGCCCGCGCCGCCGCGAAGAAACGCCGCCTGATCGCGGCCGCCGCGGTCGGCAACGCGCTCGAGTTCTACGACTTCACGGTCTACAGCTTCTTCGCGATCCTGATCGGCAAGCTGTTCTTTCCGGTGTATTCGTCGTTCGGACAACTGATGCTCGCGGTCGCGAGCTTCGGCGTCGGCTTCGTCACGCGTCCGCTCGGCGGGCTCGTGATTGGCATGTACGCCGATCGCGCCGGCCGCAAGAAGGCGATGATCCTCACATTACTGCTGATGGCGCTCGGCACCGCGACGATCGCCGTCGCGCCGACCTATGCGCAGATCGGCCTCGCCGCGCCGCTGCTGCTCGTGCTTGCGCGCCTGCTGCAAGGGTTCGCATCGGGTGGCGAAGTCGGCGCGTCGACAACGCTGCTGCTCGAACAGGCGCCGCAGCATCGTCGCGGCTTCTACGCGTCGTTCCAGTTCTCGAGCCAGGGGCTTGCCGCGCTCGCGGGCGCGCTGACCGGCGTCGCGCTCACGTCGACGCTCAATGCCGCGCAGCTCGAAAGCTGGGGCTGGCGCGTGCCGTTCGTGATCGGCACGCTGTTCGTGCCGATCGGTTACTGGCTGCGTCATACGGTCGAGGAAGTGCCGGCCGCGACGCCTGCCGCCGAAGAAGCGGTCGCGTCGCTGCCGCTCGCGGACGTGCTGCGCCATCACGGCAAGGCTGTGTTCGCGGGCCTCGGCGTGACGATCGGCGGCACGTCGATCCACTACATCATCGTGTTCTACATGGCGATCTACGGCGTGCAGGTGCTGCACCTGCCGACCTGGTTGTCGATGACGGCCGGCTGCGTCGCCGGCGCGATCCTGATGCTCGTGACGCCGATCGGCGGGCATCTGTCCGACGTGTTCGGGCGCAACCGGATCGTCTGGTGGACACGCATCGTGCTGATGGCCGCGATCTATCCGGCGTTCATCGCGCTGAACCGCTGGCCGGGCGCCGCGTCGCTGCTGTCGATCATCGCCGCGCTGTCGATCGTGCATGCGATCAACATCGGCGCGACGGGTGCGATGCTCGGCGAGCTGTTCCCGCGTGCGGTGCGTGCGACCGGCGGTGCGCTCGTGTATAGCGTCGGAGTCGCGATCTTCGGCGGTTTCGCGCAGTTCTTCGTGACGTGGCTGATCGCGGCGACAGGTAATCCGAATGCGCCCGCGTGGTATGCGATCGGCTGCGGCGCGTTCACGCTGCTCGCCATTCGTTGCATGGATGAGAAGGCCGGCAAGGCACTTGATTGAATGGCGGGTGATGCGTACGGTGCGCGGCGCGTCATTGACGCCGCGCACACGCATCGGGCATGATCGCTCCATGCACAACGCCACGACCACCCTTTCGACGACCACGCGCACGACCGCCTTCGGCGGGCCCGTGCGGCGAGTGCGCGCAAGATCGTAGCGTCACCGATTCCCACAGGCCCCGCCGGTTCCGAACGGGGTCTCGTCGTTTCTCCGTCTGCATCGGCCATTCAGGAGAAACACGATGTCCGAAGTCCCTTCCCCCAAACGTGCGCTGGTCGTCATCGACATGCAGGTCGGGCTGTTCCATGGCCTCGATCGTCCGCATGACGGCGAACGCGTGCTGGCGAACATCAACCGGCTGATTCGCCGTGCACACGAAGCCGGCGCGCCCGTGTTCGCCGTGCGTCACACAGGCCCGGCTGGCTCGCCGATCGCACCCGACGCGCCGCTGGCCGAGTTGCTGCCGGAACTCGCGATCGATACGGCACGCGACATCGTGTTCGACAAGGCCCGGCCGAGCTGCTTCGCAAGCACGCGACTCGCCGAGTGGCTGCATGCGGCCGGAGTCGGAGAGATCGTGATTGCGGGGATGAAGACGCAATATTGCATCGACACGGCGTGCCGCGCGGCCGCCGATCTCGGGTTTCGTGCGGTGCTCGCCGCAGACGCGCATACCTGCATGGATACGCCCGAACTGCCGGCCAAGCGGATCGTCGCGCATCACAACGCAACGCTTGACGGGCCGTTCGCGACATTGACCACGACCGACGTATGCGCGTTCTGATGTGCGATGCGCGGCCGTCGTTGACGCATGAGGGTACTTCTTCAGCAAAGCCACGCCGCGCGCATCGCCTTGATACACGACGATGCATCTCGAACTGAACCCACTTTCCTCGAAAGCGCCGCGTCTTCGGACAAGAATTGGCTGAGCCTCTCGTCGAAGCGATATGAAAATTTGATCAGGTCGACGGTTGCACACCGACCGGAATCAGGAAGATTCGGGAGGGATGGCCGATTGCAATACGTTCCGACCTGAAACGGCTCGCCCGTCATCCCCGAAATGCAGTTCGATCCGGCAACCCGGACGATTGTCGGAAATCTCGAGCAACGCGCCATGCACGCGAGCCACAGCCGCCACCAGACTCAATCCCAGGCCATGGCCTTCCGTCGAAGCATGCTGTCCCACGATCCGATAGAACGGGCGTAACACCGCATCGCGCTCGCTATCGGCGATGCCGGGCCCTGTATCAACCACGGCAAGCCGTGCCTTGCCCTGCCCGCTACGCCACACTGCAAGTCCGACTGCCCCACCATGAGGCGTAAACTTGAGCGCGTTGTCGAGCAGATTCTCCACGGCCCCGAACAACAGATCGACGTCGCCATGCACACACACGGCGTCGTCCGTCGTCAGTCTGAGTGCGATGTTTCGCGCCTCTGCGACGGGTTCGTACAATTCGAAGATGTCGCGCATCAGTGCATCGAGCCGAACGTCACCGAACCGACCGCGACGCGCCACCGCCTCGACTTCTGCAATCCTCAGCAATGCGGAAAAACGACCGAGCACCGCATCGGCCTGACCGATCGCGGTATCGATCGCCCGCTCGTAATCGTCGGTCAATCCGCCGCGCCGCCGTGCACGTTCAAGCCCTGCGCGCAGATGCGTCATCGGCGTGCGCAGGTCGTGCGCAATGCCCGCACATACCCCACGCACCTCGGCCACGAGCTGTTCGATCTCGTCGAGCATCATATTGACGATCGAGGCCAGCCGGTCGACATCATGCCGTGTGCCTTTCACCGGCAACCGTCGGCTCAGATCGCCGGACATGATCTCTCTCGCGCTCACGCCGATCGCTCGAATACGGCGGTTCGACAACGCGTTCATTCCCGCAGCGAAGCCGGCGGCGAGCATGATCGCCATCGCAAGACCGCCGCATAGCGTCCGGATCAACGTGGCATCGAATGCCCGAATCTCGTCCGTCGAATGGCCCACCATGACGTACAGACGGCTCGTCGTCGGCACAATGATGCCGCGATAGTAATGAGTGTGTCCGTTGACGTCACTTGCCGGAATCGAATAGTTGAAAGGCTTGCCCGAATACTCACGCGGCAGTTGCCGGATATTGCCGGCCAGCCACGTGCCATCGGCGTCGAACACGCCGTAAGGTCGGATGCTCGCCACATCACGCCGCACCAGCAAGGAAATCTTGGCAATCGCATCGCTGCGTCCGATCGAATGGAATTCCTTGACTTCGCCGAACAGTCGTTCATCGATCTGATGTTCGAGATAGTGTCCCGTCAACCAGTACAGCAGCGCGAACAGCGCGATTGCCGACACGACGAACGCGCCGGACAACATCGCGATGCCCGGCCCTCCAGGGAGCCAGATCGAGCGATCGGTGCTACGCATGCAGCGTGTAACCGACGTTTCGCACGGTATGGATCAACTGCGGCAACACGCCGTTCAGCGTGAGCCTGCGACGCAACTGACCGATGTGCATGTCGATCACGTTCGTCTGGGCGTTGAACGGATAATTCCACACCGCCTCGAAAAGCATTGCGCGCGTAACGACCTGTCCGACGTTGCGCATCAGGTATTGAAGCAGTGCATACTCACGCGACTTGAGCACCACCAGCTGGCCAGCGCGCCGCACCTCGCGCACGCGCAGGTCGAGAACGAGATCGCCCGCAATCAGCAATGTATCGTCCACCGGCATGCTGCGCCGGCGCAGCAGTGCATTGAGCCGCGCAGTCATCTCGAGCGCGTCGAACGGCTTGGTCAGATAGTCGTCGCCGCCCGCGCGCAGGCCGCGCACGCGCTCGTCGACCGCCGCGAGGGCCGACAGGATCAGCACCGGCGTGCTGCGGCCAACGTTTCTCAACGTCGACAGCAGCGACAGCCCGTCGATGTCGGGCAGCATGCGGTCGAGCACGATTGCGTCAAACTGGCCGTCGAGCGCCTGCTGCAGCCCGCGATACCCACTTGAAACACTGTGCGCATCGAAGCCGAAGTCGCCGAGCGCAGCAACGATCTCGGTATTCACGAGTGCGTCGTCCTCTACCACGAGGATACGAGGGCGACGCATCGCGCCTGCAAGGCTCGACATCGGATTACGGGTTGACGTGCGTGCCGCGAGCGTCGTTTTGAGCAAGTGCATGGGAAGCGGTCCAGTTGACACCCGGCAGTATACCGGCCCCCTCTTGCACGACTGCCTGCAATGTGTCGGGCGACAAGCCGAGGGCACTGACCACGGTCGGCGCGACTTCGGTGGTCGACACCGGATATCGGACCTGGCGAGCGCCGGCGAGTCGCGGGTTCGACACGACGAGTGCAACGCTCGTGTCGTCGTCGTGGAAGCCGCCATGTTCGGCCAGCTTGCCATCGTGCGGCCCCGCGTAGATCACCCCATCACGAGTAATCACGACCACGTCAGGCGTCCGGCTGTCCTTGTCCGGCGACGGAAACAGACTCGCGAGACGCGTTCCGTAAAGCACGTCCTGAATGCCCAATTCGTTCGCATGGGCTCGCAACGCAGTTGCAATCTTCGACGCGACCGATGAATCCTTCAGCCAGATCAGCGCGCCATGATCGTCCGTGATCTTCGCAAGTGCGCCGGGCGCAGCGGCTTTCACCACCTGCTCGAGCTTGTTTCCATCTATTTTCCGCAGCAGCGCGGGATTGATCGGACCATTGCCGTGCTTCGCCGTAATCACGACCAACGTATCGTCGCGCAGCTTCTTTTTGTCGAGTTCCTGCATCAGATCGCCGAGCAGGTGGTCAACGAAGCCGATCGCACCGTCAAGGCCCGGCGTCAGGTTGCCGTCCGCGTCGCGCCAGCCGTGAAGTTTCTCGCCGACATTGACCGACTGGAAATTCATGCCGAATACGTTCGGCACCGGTGCATCGTGACTACCATCGTGCGTGCGGCCATCAATCTCGTTCAGCACCGCGTGCGCTTTCATCGCGTCATACTTCTCGGTGCTGGCCAGCGAACCGGTGATCTCGGTCGTCGCCACGTTGTTCATGCCTTCGTAATTCGCACCGATCTCCGGCAGGAAAATATCGTCGACCCCATGGCCCGACGGGCCCTGCACGATTTCGTAGGTCGGGTGCTTGTCAATCCATGCGGTGTAGCCACCAGCGTCGTGCACCGCATCGAAAATCGTATTCACGCGCAGAAACGCATGCGGATACAGCGGCACGCAACCGTTGCCCGGATCGCGCGGCATCTTGGTCGCATCGATCGTGTCCTTCGCGATCGCATCGGCGCTCTCGTCGTAACGCACGCGCGAACCTGCCGTGCTGCAGTCGCCGCCGGGCGTGGCCAGCTTGCGGTCGTAACTGTCGTCGTAATACACGCCGGTGACGGCGGGCGTACCGCCGGTGACGAGCGCCATCAGGCCCGGAAAGGAATCGGCGGGCACGACAGTATGCGCATTCGTGTAATCGATGCCCGACTTCGACAAGGCGGCCAGCGTGCTGGCCGGATGCGCGCCAACGAAGTGCTCCAGATCCGAACCGTGCAACCCATCGACACTGATCAGCAATACGTGATGCACCGGGGCATCGGCCGGCAGTGCCGCCTTGGCCGGTGCGGCTGCACATGCGAACGCAGCCATGCAAAGAGAAACGACGGGAGTAACGAGAGCTTTCATTCTTGATTGTCTAGATTAAAGTTGACCCACAATTGTTCGGACAGGCTTCTGCCCGCATACGCTGCCGGCGGGCGCGGATAGGTCGCGTCGCGCACTGCCGCGAGCGCGGCGCGATCCAGCATGCCGATGCCGCTCGACGTCACGAGCCGGATATCGGACACCACACCGTCGCGATAGACGAACGCCACACGCGCACGACCGTCCATGCCGGCCATGCGGGCCGCTTCCGGATACCGCAACGCGGCCTGAATCGTCGCCCGCAATGCCGCTTCGAAACTGGCATCCGGCCTCGATGGCGCCAGCGGCGGCGGCGGTTCCGGACGCGAAACCGGCGCCGCTTCGCTCGGCGCGGCGGTCGCAACCGGAGCCGGTGCGACCGGCGTCACCGGCTGCTGCACGGGTTTCGATTGCGGGACATGCTCGACACGCCGCTCCGAATGGACGACCGGCACGTGGTGCGGCGTCACGACCGGCCTCGGTTGAGGTTTCGGCGGCGTTGGCGGCACGACCGGCGCAGGGGTGAGCGCCTCCACCTGCGGTGCAAGCGCAATCGTCATCGGCTGAGGCGGCGGTATCTCACGCGGCCGCTGCAGCCATGCGAACAGACTGCCCAGCATCAACGCTTCGACCGCCACCGCGAGCGCGGCCGACCGATAGAGCGCGCCCTGCGGCCGTGATTCCGGCCGGCCCCGGGACGGCGTCTGCATCTGTATCGTCACGACCCGCATCTCAGTTGACCTGATTCGGTTGCGCGGCGAGCGACACCTGGGTAACGCCCGCCGCACGACACGCGTCCATTACCGTCACGAGTTTCTGCAACTGCGCCTCCTTCGACCCTGCGATCGTCACGATCGTATGCGACGGATCGGGACGCGCGGCCAGCATGGCGGTCAGGTCCGCGGCGCTCAGCGCACGGCCGTCCACCGACAGAGCGCCGTCGGACGTCAGCGTCACCGTGACCTTTGGTGGCGGCAGGCTCTGCGCGCTTGCGCTCGAAGGCAGTTGCGTACGCAGACCCGCGTTTGGAATCATGTGCAGCGTGATCATGATGAAAAACACCAACAGGAAGAACATGATGTCGATCATCGGAATGATCTCGATGCGTGCCTTCTTCGTCTCGAAATACTTCACGCTCAGGCTCCGTGCTGCGAGAACGAGTTGACCACCACGTGCGGCGTCGCGCGCTCGACCTTCTGGCCTTTGTCCGCCGCATCCGCAAGGCGGTTGACCAGTGCCGTCTTCAGCGTATCGAGCTGATGCATGACGACGCGTACTCGGTTATGCAGTCCGTTGAAGAACACGAGACCGAACATCGCGACGAACAGGCCCGATGCCGTCGCGACCAGTGCCTCGGCCACGCCGCCTGTCACCTGAGTCGGTGCGTTACTCGGGTCGGACAGCACCTGAAACGCGTTGAACATGCCGACGATCGTGCCGAACAGGCCCAGCAGCGGCGCAAGCGTCACGATCGTGTCGAGCACCCAGAAGAAGCGGTCGACCTGAGGCGCCTTGCGCATCACGACTTCCTCGAGACGCATCGACAGCGCTTCCCGATCAGCGTGACCGGCCAGGCGGCCGGCTGTATCGAACAGGTCGGCGCTCGGCATGCCCTGATCGCGCACGCCCCATCCCGCGAGCACTGCCGTGTCGAGCGTACCGGCTTGATCGAGCTCGTCGAGCGCCGAGCGGGTCGTGCGCGCGACACGGTAGAGATACCAGGAGCGCTCGATGATGACGGTCAGTGCCACGAACAGCAATGTGACGATTACATACAGCACCCCTCCCGAATGATTGGCGAGGCGCAACAACGTGTCGGTAGACATGAAACGAAACTCCTTGAAACTGCAGTGAGTGGTATTAGAACGTGGTCGACAGCGTGCCGATGACAGCCCGGCCCGGCATCGTCCAGAACAGCGGTGTGCCCTGCGCGACCGTGTTGCCGGCCGTGCCGACGATATTCGTCCGGTTGAACACGTTGTCGATCTGCAGGCCGATCTTCGTGTCGTGGGTCCACGACGCGAGGCGGCTGATCGTGTATGTGGCAGCGAGGTTGAGCACGCCGTAGCCGCCCAGCGGCTGGTTGTTACCGTTGGCATCGGTATAACCGTTCTCCTGACGACCGACGAACTTGAAGATAGCCGATGCATCGAGCGGGCCGCGCGAATACAGCAGACCGGCTGCGGCCGTCATCTTCGGTACGCTCTGGACCCAGCCCGATCCATCCTTGAACTGCGCCGAGTTGAGCGTGAAGTTCGCATATGCATTGAAGCCGTGACCGAGCGAAACCGTGCCCTCCGTCTCGAAACCCTTGTAGGTCGCGCCGCCGCCGTTCGCGAAGTACGTCACACCACCCACCGTGTGGTGGGTCACCATGTTCAGGAAGTCGATGTAATACAAATCGGCATCGAACGTGACGCGGTCGGTTTTGTAAACCGTTCCGATCTGGTAATTGTTGGTCTGTTCCGGGCTCGGCTGCCCCGAAACCGTGGGCGCATTGACGTAGAACACATTCAAGTTCGGTGCGAGATAGCCCTGCGCGAACTGGAAGTACGTGCTCCAGTTCGGATTGATCTGCTCTCGCAGCGTGACCGACGGGAGAATCTTCGTCCAGGTATGGCCATAGTCGAGTGCGGTACCCGTCTTCTGGTTCTGCGGCGTATAGATGTTGCGCGAGAAGTCGACGTAGCGCAGGCCCGGCGTGATCGTCAGGCCGTACTGCGGTAGCTTCCATTCGTATTGCATGAACGGCTGGAACACGAGGAACGTATCCTGCATCGTGTCGTTCAGCACCGGGTTCGACGGCGGCAACGCAAAGTTCAGCGTGTCGTCGACGTCGAAGTTGTTGCGGAAGTTGGTCTGGTACGCGAGCCAGCCGCCGACCTGCAACGTGCCGGGCCCGATTTCGCGCTCGGCGTTGAAGATGTCGCCCCACGCACGGTAGTTGTTGTTCATCTCGACCCCAGGCACGTCGTTCGCGCCGGGCAGCGATGCGCCCGTGTCGGTCGTCACGCCATTCGGCGATTCGCCGTTCGGATCGCCACCGTTGAAGCCGTTGTGGTAGTACGCGTACGTGTAGATCTTGTTGTTGAACGTCCAGCCGAGCTGCTTCGTGCGGATGTTCAGATATTCGAAATCGGTTTTGATCTTGTCGAAGTTGTAGCCATAGTAGGCCTGGCTGTTCGGATCGGCAGACAAGCCATAGTTCGGGCCGAACATGGCGATCTGCGCGGCAGTCGCACCGTACGACACGTTCTGATGCAGGTTGGTGTAGTCAGCGAAGAGCGTGACCAGCGTGTTGTCGCCGATCGGCTTCTCGAGCTTGAAATACAGGTTTTGGCGACGCTGCGAGGCGTTGGTCAGATAGCCGTTGCTATCACCGTAAGTGCCGCCGACCATCACGCGCGCATCGCCCCAGTTCTGCATCACGCCCGAGTTGTACTCGAGGCCCCCGAGTGCAGTCGCCCAGCTACCGTACGAACCGAACACGGTAAGACCGGGCTTGACAGACGGCTCCTTGGAGTCCATCGCGATCGTTCCGCCGAAAGTTGCGAAACCGATCTGGCGGGCATCACCCGGGCCGCGATCAACACTGATCGCTCCGATTTGCTGGTTCATGAAGAACGACGTCGAATGATGCGTGAAGTCGTTCGAATCGCCGAATGGCACGCCGTCGAACGTCACGTTGTACTGACCGTCCTGGAAACCGCGGACCGACAACGCTTGTGACTCCATCAAACCCGACCCGTTCGGATCGACGTTCATCACGCTCGGTGCAATCGCGACGATATCGCTATAGCTTGCGGTCGGCGCGGCAGTGTTTTCAATATACTTTCGACTGATTTTCGATTGTGGTTCAGTCGCCTGCAGCGATGCCTGCGTAGGCGCGTTGGCCGGGGCACTCTCGCGCTTGGCCACGCTCTTCGAAGCGAGATCCGCATCGGTTGTTGCCGTGCTCTGGACGGAACCCAGATCACCGGTAGCCTGGGCATGGGCGGCCTGGGCACCCACTACGCAGATGGCAAAAAAAATGTGACGCGTCAATAGCTTGAGACGGAGTTGCGCATGCACTTGTTGCATGATTCAGCGTCCTTGTTCCTTGAAATGGGCGGAGATTGCTTGAAATCGGACGCCATCGTAAAGACCGGCCGTTAATCACACGTGATGGAAAACTTACGTAGTTAAAAATTCCTTGCAAAATTCATACAGTGCAGAATTGGACGGTTGAGGTGTGTCACGCGGGTGTTTGCGGCCCCACAAAAACTTGAGCTGAATGTGAATTCAGCGAGTCCGCTTTATCGGCAGCTCAACGCTCAACACCGACGGTTGAATCCGCCCAAGACCGGCTCCAGCGCGACGAACAAATACGTGCCGCGACCATGTCGCGTCACGGCCTCGTGTGTTCATGTGCCGTGAAGCCGCGGTATCGCCGTAAACGCAAAAAGGCACGGGCCCTCACCGCCCGTGCCTTTCCGCTACGCAACCCTTCCCGCTCAGAACGTATGCATCATCCCGACATACGCGCCCGTCTGCGACTCGCCCGTCATCGGGCTCGTGCCCGAGGTCGCATCGCGCGGCGACGCGAGCAACGAGAAGTTCGAATTCCCGCCGTTACGCACATACGCGACCGTCCCATACAGGAACGTGCGCTTCGACAGGTTGTACGTGGTACCGAGCACGTACATCATCGCGTGCCCCGACGGATCGTGTGACGCATCGCCGCCGCCGTCGCCGACCTTCACGTAATAGCCGCCGCCCGTCACCGCCCACTGCGGCGTGGCCGTATAGGTCGCGCCGAGCCAGTAGTGATCCGCACGATCGGCGACACCCGCCGGGCTGTCCGGCGCCTGGTAGTGCGTATACGCCCCCTGGATCTTGAACTTCGACACCTTCACGTTCGCGCCGACGAAATACTCGCGCGACGCGGTGAAGATATTGCTGAACTTGCCGTTGTTGTCTCGCAGCTCGTCGTAGATGCCGCGCACGTCGAGCACCGGCGAGTGGTACGACAGCATGACCCCGTCCGAGCGGCCGAAGTCGTCGGCCGCGCCGTAGTTGAAGCCGCGCGATTGATTGCCGAACGCATATTGCGCCTGCACGTCGAAACCGCCGATCACCGGGCTGTGATATTCGATGTTGTTGCTGCTCTGCTGCCAGTTACGGCCGCGCACGAGCGATGCGGATGAAAACGCCTGCTGCACGAACGGATCGAATTCCCACACGCCGTCGCTGTCGATGAACAGGTTGCGGCCGGCCTGCAGTTGGCCCCACGTGTCGCTCTTCAGGCCGACGTACGCGCGGCGCGACCACATGCGTCCGCCGCCCGTCGTGCCGTTCATCACCTGGAACGCGGTTTCCAGGTTGAAGACCGTCGACATCCCGCCGCCGAGATCCTCGACGCCCTTCAGGCCGAACATGCTGGTGCCCCAGTCGCCGCCCTCCGCGCTCCAGCGCGTCGAGCTGCCGTTCGGCGTCGCGATGTGGTTCAGGTATTCGACGCCGCCGTCGACACGGCCGTACAGCGTCACGCTGGTCTGTGCGAACGCGGCGGCCGGTGCGGCGGCCACGATCAGCCATGCGAAATGTTTGAGTCGCAAAATGATGCCCCCTCGGTGTCTCGATCGTCCGACGCGCACCCCATGCACGCGCCGGAATTCCGTTCACCCGCGATCGATCGAAAAACGCCCGGGGCCCGCTGCGCAAAGCGCAATGAGGCCGCCGGAGATCGCGATGTTCTTGTAGAAATGAATCATGTTGTCGATCTGCTCGCCGCCCGTCATCGTCCAGTAGTGGTGGCCGATGATGCCGGTGCCGATCGTATACAGCGCAAGCAGCAGCGCGAGCGGCCGCGTCTGGAAACCGACGAGGATCGCGATGCCGACGAACAGCTCCATCACGACGGAGATCGCCGCCGACACGATCGGCGCGGGCGCGCCTTCGCTTCCCATGAACGCAATCGTCCCGGAGAAGTCGACGATCTTCTTCCAGCCGAACATCACGAACAGGATCACGAGCAGGATTCGGGACAGCAGCAGCAGCACATCGCGCTGGGACGCGAGAAACGGTTGATTCGGTGTCATGGTGTGATCAACGAAAGCGATGCGCGAAACGGCACGCACCGGATTGCCTGTGAACCGGGACGGACGGCCATCCGCGCCGCCCGCCCCGCTCTGCAACAACCGGCATCGGGGCCCGCCCGATGTGCTGTGCTCCTCCTCTTGTCAGCGTTGCCCTGCTTCGTGCTGCTTCGTGCGTGGCGTCAACGCGCCTTCGCTACGTCCTGCTCGGTCACCTTCGCGGCCGGATTGCCGAACTGGCCGGTCAGGTAGTTCGCCAGCGCGGCGATCTGCGCATCCGACAGCTCGTGGCGGAACGCCGGCATCCCGACGTCCTCGCTGCCGGCCTTGCGCTGCACGCCGTTCAGGATCACCTGCACCAGGTTCGCCGGGTTCGACGCGCCCACCGTCGAGTTGTGGAACAGCGACGGGTAATAGCCGTCCGGCGTGCCCTTGCCCTGCATCTGGTGACACGTTGCGCAGTTGCCGAGATACAGCCGCGCCGGGTCGATGCCCGACGACGCGAGCGGCACGCCGCGCAGCTTCAGCCCGTCTTCCGCCGGCTTGCCCCACGACGAACGCGACTGCTTCGCGTCGCCGTTGGCCACCGCCGGCACCGTGCGGATGTACGTCGCGATCGCGCCGATGTCGGCGTCGGTCATCTTCGAGAAGCTGTGCTCGACCGCCTCGGCCATCGGACCGGCCGCCTGCGCGACACCCGGCACGCTGCCGGTACGCAGGTACTGGACGAGTTGCGCCTGCGTCCAGCCGCCGATCCCCGCGTTCGGGTCGGACGTGATGTTGTAGCCGTCCCAGCCCGCCAGCACCGAACCCGACAGGAAGCTGCCGCACGTCTCGTCGAGCGACTTCTCCTGCATCGCGATGCCGCGCGGCGTGTGGCACGTGCTGCAGTGCGCGAGGCCCTGCACCAGGTACGCACCGCGGTTCCACTCCGCGCTCTGCGCCGGCTTGGGCTGGTACGCGCCGTCCTTCAGGAACAGCCAGTTCCAGATCGTCAGCGGCCAGCGCATGCTCAGCAGCGCGGGGATTTCGTTCTTCGGCGGCGCCTGCTTGACCGGTTCGATACCATGCATGAAGTACGCGTACAACGCCTGCACGTCGCCATCGTTGATCTTCGCGTACGACACGTACGGCATCGCCGGATACAGGTTGTCGCCGTTCTTCGACACGCCGTGACGCACCGCGCGCTCGAAGTCGTCGAACGTCCAGTTGCCGATGCCGGTATCGGGATCCGGCGTGATGTTGCTCGTGTAGATCTTGCCGAGCATCGGCACCGGCATCCCGAGGCCGCCGGCGAACGGCTTGCCGCCCTTCGCGGTGTGGCAGGCCATGCAGTCGCCCGCGACCGCGAGATATTCGCCGCGCTTGATCTGCGCGGGATCGGCCGAATCGGCCGCGCGCACGAGGCCCGGCAGCGCGAGGCAGCCGGCGACGAGGAAGGTGAGAGTAGATTTCCGCACGGTCAGACTTCCTTCTTCAGCGTGTCCGACATCCGCAGC
>Ga0154006_1000427_pt1 | contig 14093 bp, 11 predicted proteins | sample TSFL090MetaG_FD_104747 | JGI IMG/M metagenome (GOLD analysis project Ga0154006, IMG submission 104747) | Attine ant fungus gardens microbial communities from Florida, USA - TSFL090 MetaG | ecosystem: Host-associated > Fungi > Mycelium > Unclassified | place: USA: Florida, Wakulla State Forest...
CCCGGATCAATGACGATCGTCTTCAGATAAGGCGAAGCCATCAATGCCAAGTCTTCGTCGGCAGAAAAAAGAGCCGTTGACGTATTGTCCGTTTCGGGATTATCTTTTAGTCTATGGGAAGATGCGCATGATGCCAGTACGACCGACAACAGCAACATCTTTTGCAAAGTCTGCTTGAGCATTTTATATTGGATATACAAACGAAAAAGTATTGTACTCGCAAAAATACGTCCAAACTATTTCTAATTCTGCTTATTGGTGTTGGAATCCAAAGTATTCCTATTGGGCACGCTGCTGATACCCAGACTACGCTGCGTCAATATTGCCTGATATTGCACAATTGCCCGGAAAATGGCGCTCGCCACTTCGTTTTGCCCTTCCGCGCTTGTCAAGTAATCTTCTTCCTCTTCGTTACAGTTGAAACCAGTTTCCACCAATACGCTCGGCATCGCAGTCGCCTGCAATACCCAAATACCTTTTGGACGCTGACGCACGCCGCGGTCCACGCGCCCCTGCGCTGCAAAATTGTTTTGGATCAAAGTTCCAAGCATCAGACTACGTTCGAAATATTTGCGCATGCGGATGGAAGCCGCAATCTGCGCTTCGGGCGAATCGTAGGTCTGCGTAGAGTCCGCAGTGGAATCCGTTTCCGAAAACTCGCCAATATCGCTATCTTTCACTACGTTGGTTTTGCTGTCGTTTTTGCTGACGGACCAGATATAAGTTTCGGTACCGACGACGCCAGTCGGCGTGCTATAGCGGCGGTAGACAGGAACCGACCGCGTATGACGTTTTCTTCTTTTGCCTTTTCCGGTATAGTAAACTTTCGTTTCGTGGCCGACGACTTCCGAATGCCATTCCTTACCATTGCGTCCATCGTCGTTGACGTGTATGCTGATGAACAAGTCCCCATGATTTTCGTTGGCAAAATTGGCGCGCCAGCGATTGGCTTGGTCCTTGTTGAGCATGTGCGTAGGCAGATACGCGTCATTGCGCGTCATCAAAACGTTGATGCCGGGAAGGGAATCTTTTATTTTTTGGGCAAGCTTCTGACCTATTGCCAGCGCAATGTCCGACTCGTTGCTGCCATCTTTGCCTTGATTGCCCGGATCGGGAAGACCGTGACCCGGGTCGACGATGATCGTCTTTATCTGTGTTCCTCTATGTGCATTTGCATTGTTATCCTGCGCCGAAACTGTATTTATACCGATAGCCAACAACCCAACAAAAAAGAACTTTAAAACTTTTTTCCACATATTCACTTATCATTATCAGGGAATAAGTCCAAACTATACTTAGAACCCTTATTTTTGTCCTTTTTAAATATCTTTTAAAACTTGAAGCCAGCAAACTTTCTCTATTCGCTCGTTTTTAGACGTGAAAGAAGAAATTTTGTTTTTTCCAATATGTTCAATCGGGGTAAAGTTAAGGCAAAAATATATTTTCTAGCAGTTATGCTCTGCTTCCCTTTGCTCCTTTGGACTGTCCAGACACAGGCACAGCAACATCGTCCGAAGGAAATTGGAAATATTTTAACAGTCCCGGCAGATTCTCCTTTTTTCAAAATCCACGTTCCCGATACGATTCCGGCAGCTTGGGCGCAAAAATTGTCGTACCGCGACGCCAAATACCTTTTTTCCAAAAACTGGGGCGATACCAGCGAAAGGGTGCGCCTATTGACTTTTTATTCAAAAGACACGTTGACATCCATCATGGATTATTCGGCGGACGACTCGGCGGTCATATTGGTTCCGACAAAGGAAATTTTGCTGTACAGCAAGGCGAACGTCAACAGTAAACAGGAAGATATTGACCTCACAGCGCAATATATCCATTACGACCAACGCACCAATACGATCCGCGCTTACGGCGGCACGGACACGTCCAAAGGCGCGCTCAATATGCCGACCATCGTGCAGCAAGGTTCCAAAACCATCATGGACAGCATCACGATCAATACCAAATCGCAACGGCTTCTCACCAAAAATACTTATTATAATGAAGGCGAAATATTTGTCCATGCCGACGTCGTAAAGTCGGTGGACAAAAACACCGCCTATGCGTGGAAAGGACGTTTTACGACTTGTAACCTCGACACGCCACACTTCGATTTCGTCGCGCGAAAGATGAAACTCATCAAAAACAATATTGCGGTTTCAGGGCCGGCCTATCCCGAATTTGAAGGCGTACCGATTCCGATCGTGTTGCCGTTCGGGATTTTTCCGTTGCAAAGAGGTCGCCATTCTGGTTTTCTGCCGCCGCAATTCGTCAACAACGACAGTTACGGTTTGGGATTGGAAGGTTTGGGGTATTACAAAGTGTTCAACGACAATTGGGACTTGACGACACGTGCCAATCTGTATTCGTATGGCGGTTACATGATTTCCTTTGCGCCGCGCTATTACAAACGTTATCGCTATTCGGGCAACTTGAGTTTTCAGATGCAGCACACGGTGTTGCTCAACAGTTACTCGACATACACCAACGACGAGTTTACCAAAAACAATTCGTTTCAGCTGAACTGGAGTCACAGCATGGACGGAAAAGCGCATCCCGGCGTGAGTTTCTCGGCGAGTGTCAACGCCGGAAGTACACAGTACAACCGCTATGTGGCGAACAATCCCGTCGTGAATTTCCAAAACCAGATGAGTTCGTCCATCACTTGGTCCAAAATGTGGGGAGACGGCAAATACAACCTGTCCGTCGCCGCCAACCACAACCAAAACAATGCAACGCGCCTTGTCAACGTCAACGCGCCGACCGTCAACTTTTCGATGAACACCATGTATCCTTTTGCCAAAAAAGAAGCAGCAGGACAACAAAAATGGTACGAAAAAACAGGTATTGGCTACACGGGAACGTTCATCAACCAGATTGCGTTTTTTGATTCTGCATTCAGTTTCAAAAGACTATTGGACACCGCCAACTGGGGCGCGCAACATTCCATTCCGATTACGTTGTCACTGCCTTCGCTGGGACCAGTCATGGTTTCGCCGTCGATTTCGTTTAGCGACAACTGGTACGGACGCACAATACATACGGCATGGAACGACGTTGCCCAAAAAGTAGACACGACTTCCAGCGGACGCGGTTTTTACCAAGCGTATCAGACTAGTTTTGGGTTGTCGTTGAGCACCAGGATTTTCGGGAACTACAATTTCAAACCGACCAGCAATGTCGTCGCGATCCACCACGAAATAAGACCCAATATCAGCATTAGTTATTCGCCCAATACAAATACGAACAATTACTATTGGGTAAAAATCAACGACAGACAAAGAGTCTGGAGCATCAACGACAAAAACGAAACGACTTACGTGTACGGTGACTCCATCAGAGCTTCGCGATTTGCGGGCAACGTCGTCGGTGCATTTGGTGAAGGTCAATTTGGTGGTATCACGTTTGGGCTGGACAACCTGCTCGAAATGAAAAAGAAAAACTCGTCCGACACGACAGGCGACGATGACCACAAATTCAAAAAAATCAAGCTGATCGACGGTTTGAGCATTACTTCCGGTTTCAACTTTTTGGCGGATTCCCTGAAATGGCAACCGGTCAATATCTCGTTCCGCACCACTTTATTTGACAAAATCAATATCAACGGTGGCGCGATATTGGACCAATATGAAGTCGATCGGTATTCCGGTATCAAGATCAACAAACTCATGTGGTCCGAAGGAAAAATCGGACGATTCACGTCGGGAAACCTTTCGATTTCGTCTTCTTTCCAAAGCAAAAAAGCGGACGAAAAGAAAAAACAGGAAGACAACAGCCTTCCTTACGACCCGACCATGTCGATGACCGACCAACAAAATCAGCTCAATTATATCCGAAGCAATCCCGCAGAATTTGTGGATTTTGATATTCCCTGGAACGTTTCGACTTCTTTGGCGGTCAATTTTTCGCGCACCATCAATCCCGCGAACTATAAATTTTATACCAATATCAATTCCAGTTTGAGTGTCAACGGCGATTTCAGCATCACGCCCAAATGGAAAGGCGGCGGCAACTTGATGCTCGACATCAAAAACCAGAAAGTCGGCATGCTGACCTTTTTCCTGACAAGGGAAATGCACTGTTGGCAAATGGCCATTAACCTCACTCCGATCGGTTTGTACAAATCGTTCAGCATCGTACTGAATCCAAAATCGGGCATTCTGCGCGACTTACGCATCAACCGTTCCAGATATTTCTACAACCAATAGTTGTTTCAATGGACAATTGACAATGCGAAAAACGTTGTGCGTCGCTGTATCGTCCTGTCGTTGTGGTTATTTTATGGTGCGTTTTTTCAAAAAATTGGAGAAATGATTTTCGATCAAATATTGCGTGACCGTCGCAGCCGCGATGGCCAATATAGAAGAAGTTAAAATATAGACCGGCGTCCCGTTCCATTTTCCCAAACCATAATTATTAAACAAATACTGTGTTTCATATTGGGCAACCGGATGCAGCAAATACAGCGAAAAAGAAATTTTCCCAAAAAACAACAACCATTTCGGAATGCACCCCCCATATTGGTTTTCGTAAAAAACCAGCGTCGCTACCAATCCCAATAACGGCAAAGCCCAATGTGTAACGCCGTGGCCGCCGTTCCATTTTGCCAAAAGGTTAACGGCAACCCAAACCGAAAACACCGACAGCAAAACCCAATACACTTTTTTGTCCCAATGCGGTTTTCGGTACACAAACCACGCACCCAATAACATTCCCAATATAAAATCCCAAATGATTGGATTGGTCATCAAATTCAGATAACCTAACGCAAAATGGTAATGATGATGCGCGTCCAAAGAAATATTTCCCTTAAATGCAAAAGGAACTAAAAACAGCAAAACCAATATAACCGACGCAAAAACCGTGTATCGATATTTGCCAAACAGCAGACAAACCGTCAATAGCAGGTAAAAAAACATTTCGTAGTTGAGCGTCCAACCGACCGTAACCGCCGCATAACCGTAAAAAGGTGCGACTTTCAAGAAATCAACCGGCACAAACACAAACGACTTTCCAATATTTTCCAACGATTTGGCGTCATGCAAAAACGCCGTTCCGTGCCACGCCAACGCATAAAACAGCAATATCGAAAAATAATACAGCGGCAATATGCGCGTGACGCGGTTGACAAAAAAATGCCAAGCGGTTTTCCCCGGCGCAAGTTTGGACGGTTTTCGTTCCGTCACCATCACCATGATAAAACCGCTGATGATGAAAAAAAGATCAACACCCATCGCCGCCGCACCAAAAAACAGTTCGCCAAACGGTACGCTCGCCGTATTGAGCGACTCTCTTTTGTGAAAAATCATCACCATTACCGCCGCGATGCCGCGTAACATCTGAACGGTTTTTATTTGCCCTGATTTTGCCATTGAGGTTGCAAAGTAACACGATTTATATTGCTAACGTGTTCAATATGATTTAGATTTTGGGATGCGGAATTATCTGTAATTCTGAAAGACTTAAAATTAGTGTATGGCAACTGACAAAAACTTTTTGAGGTAAGTCCTATAATAAAAACAAACCATTATTCCTGTGGTTCGTGTCTTCATGGACTATGAATGCGGCAAACCATTTCCGTTTTTCATTTTCACGGTATAAAAGGTACGGCTTACAAAGCAGCGCCAACGGCACAAAAACGAACAACATCAGCCAATTCCCATTTGTGGATAACGCATTCCTTTTCTATCCGAAAAAATAAGCTTTAAATTTTACCTTTGTCCTCCGTCGTTTCTTACCGAAAAGAAACGCAAACCAGCGGAAAAACAGGATGCAAAATTATCTACAGGGACTCAACGGCCCTCAACACGAAGCAGTTACAACCATACAAGGTCCATTGATGATCGTCGCAGGCGCAGGTAGCGGCAAAACGAAAGTTTTGACGACACGTATCGCACACTTGCTAGCGCAGGGCGTAGACGCATTCAACATATTGGCACTGACGTTTACCAACAAGGCTGCCGCGGAAATGAAGGAACGTATCGAAAAGATATTGGGCAATTCGGAAGCGCGCAACCTTTATATTGGAACGTTTCACAGCGTGTTCGCGCGGATTTTGCGTGGCGAAGCCCACCGTTTGGGCTATCCAAATAGTTTCACGATATACGACAGCGAAGACAGCAAAAGTGTCATCAAATCCATCGTCAAGGAAATGAACCTCGACGACAAACAATACAAACCCAACGTCGTATTGGGCAGAATTTCTCAGGCAAAAAATGCGCTTGTCGGACCGTTGGAATATTTGCAGGATTCGCAATTGCAACAGGAAGATGCGCGCAACCAGCGTCCCGTGATTGGGCAGATTTACCAATCCTATGCCGCGCGTTGCTACAAAAACGGTGCGATGGATTTTGACGATCTTTTGTTGAAAATGTATGAATTGCTCAATACTTTTCCCGAAGTTCTGAGCCGTTTCCAGCACAAGTTCAAATACATATTGATCGACGAGTACCAGGATACCAACCCCGTCCAATATCAAATCACAAAACTATTGGCGGCGGCAAACGAAAACATCTGCGTAGTGGGTGACGACGCGCAGAGTATTTATAGTTTCCGTGGTGCGACGATCGAAAACATATTGCAGTTCCAGCAAGATTACGACGACGTCAAAGTGGTCAAACTCGAACAGAACTACCGTAGTACCAAAACGATTCTGGAAGTGGCCAATACGGTCATCAACAACAACAAAGGCCAGATCGAAAAAGCGCTGTGGACCGACAATGTTAGCGGTGAAAAAATCCGCGTCGTCCGCACCATGACCGACAACGACGAAGGAAAATTTGTCGCGGACACGATTAGCGAACAAGAACTGCGCAACCATTATAATCACGGCGATTTTGCAATATTGTACCGTACCAACGCACAAAGCCGTGCGTTAGAAGAAAGCCTGCGTAGACGCAGCATTCCTTATAGGATTTTTGGCGGTCTGAGTTTTTATCAACGTAAGGAAATCAAGGATTTCATCGCGTATCTGCGCGTGATCGCCAATACGCGCGACGAAGAAGCGTTGAAACGCATCATCAATTATCCGGTGCGCGGTATTGGAAAAACGACGATCGAGCGCGCATTGACTTTGGCAAGCGACCAAAACATTACTTTTTGGGAAGTATTGGTACGTGCAGGCGAAATGGGTTTTCGCGCCGGAACGTTGGACGCGATCAACAATTTCGTATTGATGATGCAATATTTCCAAAGTTTGCTCAAGGACAAAAACGCACACGAAGTGGCGACCTTAGTCGGTAAACACGCGGGGATCGTCAAAGAACTTTTCAACGACAAAACGACCGAAGGTCTTGCACGCTACGAAAACGTACAAGAGTTGCTGAACTCCATCAAAGGCTGGGTCGACGACCAGGACAACCTGACGCAGATTGACGAAGATGGTCAACTTTTGGACAATGTCGACAACGAAAGAACGCAGAATGCGATGTCGCTCGGTGCTTATTTACAACAAGTGACGCTGTTGACCGACGCGGACAAAGAGGAAGAAAACGAAAACGTCGTCAAACTGATGACAATACACGCCTCCAAAGGTTTGGAGTTTCCGGTTGTTTTTCTGGTTGGCGTCGAGGAAACGATTTTCCCGAGTGCGATGAGCATCAATACGCGCGAAGAACTAGAAGAAGAAAGACGTTTGTATTACGTTGCGGTGACGCGCGCCAAAACCAAACTTTGGATTACGCACGCCAATACGCGCTACCGTTTCGGAAACTTGATACAAAACGATCCGAGCCGTTTTATTTCCGAAATGCCCGAACAGTTCATCGACAGCAGTTACGCCGGTGCGGGACATTTCAATGTGGCGAACAACAACAATATGGGTTCGGCATTTGAACGTATGAACCGCGGATTCAGCAACAATGCTGCCGCTGCACAAAAAATGTACGGTCCACCGCCGTCCGCCAAAAGAAACATTTTGCCGACGCAACCACCCAAAAACTACACGCAGCCAGTCGTCAAAGAGCATCAGCCATCTGCCAATTTTGTAGCGAGCGATCCGTCTTTGATTCAGGACGGCAAGCAAGTAGAACATCAAAAATTTGGTTTCGGAAAAGTCGTCAAAGTGGAAGGCGCCGCGCACAATCCAATTGCGACGATACATTTCAAAGACAACGGCGAAAAGAAACTCATGCTCAACTATGCCAAATTGAGAGTTCTGGATTAAGCTGAAAGCGCAAAGCACAACGCAGAAAGCTACTCACAATATTATCGTCATTTCTCCCTACGGTCGAAATGACGGCGGAGAATATGTTTATCTACGATTATTAAAAATCTTTTTTTCTAAGTTAAAACACATTGTCAATTGTCCACTGTCAATTGTCCATTTACCCAAATGAATGAATGGTTTGCACAACGCAAGCCATTCTTTTTCCTATTGGACTATAAAGTCCAAAAAGGAACTTGTTTGTTATTGGACGATTTGCAAAAAGAAAATATTTTCTTCTCCGCTCCTATAGCTAACAATATCACGCAAACACCCAATGTTTGCAAGCATCTTCAGTTTGAAAAATTTCCCGAACCATTTGCAGACTATAAAAAAAAGTTTGACAAAGTAAAAACCGAAATACAGAATGGTAACAGCTATTTACTCAATCTCACTTGCCAAACGGCTATAAAAACTAATTATAGTCTATCCGAGTTTTTTCATATTGGACAAGCGAAATACAAACTATTGTTTCGTGACGATTTTGTACATTTTTCACCTGAAACTTTCATCACTATAAAAGGCAATACAATAGCGACTTTTCCGATGAAAGGTACTATTGACGCGTCTCAACAAGACGCTGCACAAATTATATTGGACGACAAAAAAGAAACAACCGAACAGTACATCATTACCGATCTATTGCGCAACGACCTGAGCATGATCGCCGACAATGTGGAAGTAAAACGTTTTCGGTATTTGGATCGTATTGAAACTAATAGCAAGCCATTGTTTCAAGTAAGCACGCATATTGAAGGAACTACAAAACCGGAATATTCCGACAAACCCGGGACACTGTTTTCCAAACTATTGCCCGCAGGTTCGATCTGCGGTGCACCTAAAAAGAAAACGCTAGAAATCATCGAACAAACGGAAAACTATCATCGCGGTTACTATACAGGGATTTGGGGTATATTTGACGGAACGCAGCTAGACAGTTGCGTCATTATTCGCATGATCGAAAAACAAGGCGAAAACTTTGTTTTCAAAAGTGGCGGAGGCATTACCGCTTCCAGTATTGCGGAAAAGGAATATCAAGAAATGATCGACAAAATCTATGTACCAATTTATTGAAAGTATTTTCTGGAAAAACCGCGCAATGCCTTTGCTGCATTGGCACGAGCTACGTTTTAAAGAAACGCAGATGCAGCATTTTGGCGTTATAGTCTATCCGTCCCTGAAAAATTTTATCAACAGAAATATTCCGGAAGACTGGATCGAAGAGCAAGTTTATAAAGTCCGCGTCGTCTATTCCGAAAAGTATATCGCCATTGAGTTTCAGCCTTATCAGAAAAAGAAAATCGAGCGACTATACTTAGTCGAAAACAACCATATCGACTATTCTTTTAAATACCTGAACCGTCAGGATTTGGACAATATGAAACTACCTTTTGACCCAAACGAAGAAATTGTTATAGTAAAGGACGGATTGTTGACCGACACGACATTTACCAATATAGCCCTATACAATGGACTATATTGGGAAACACCTGCCACGCCTTTATTGGAAGGAACGCAAAGAGCCAATCTATTGGATCAAAATACTATAAAACCCAGCGACATCAACATTCAGGATTTATATAAGTATTCGCATATACGTTTGTTCAATGCAATGGTCGACTGGGACGAAGCGTGGGAGCTACCGATCACCGCACTCACAATGTAATGCGAGCGTTGCCAATTATGAGTTATGAATGATAAACGTAGCGCAGAATACAGGTAACTAACGACCGTCCACCGACGACTCACCACTAAATTCTTATCTTCGCAAAAACTATTATCATGGCATTAGCGATCAACCATTATATCGACCACACTATATTAAAACCGACAACGTTGGTTTCGGATATTGAAAAGCTTTGCAGCGAAGCGATCCAATACGAATTTGCAGCCGTATGCGTTCCGCCAACCTTCATCAAAAAAGCAAAGGAACTCACTAAAAACGCCAACGTGAAAGTGGCGACCGTTATAGGATTCCCTTTCGGATATTCTGCGATCGAAGCGAAAGTAGCTGAGACCGTATTGGCATTGGTCGACGGCGCGGACGAACTAGATATTGTCATCAACTTAATCGCTTTGAAAAATAACGATTGGGCGTATTTGGCAAATGAAATCAACCATCTTGCACCATTGATCCAGTCCAAAGGAAAAGCCATCAAAATCATTATTGAAAGCGGTATATTGACCGACGACGAAATCATCAAATGCTGCGAACTGTACACGCCGGCGAACGTGGAATTTATGAAAACATCCACCGGTTACGCAGAAGTCGGCGCAACCGTACACGCCGTTGAGTTGATGCGCAAACACCTTCCGGACAATATACAGATTAAGGCTTCCGGCGGCATTCGTCACTATGATTTTGCAAAACAGTTGATCGATGCGGGAGCAACCCGTCTTGGATGCAGCGCCAGTGTTCAGATCGTAAAAGAAACGCCAGCTGATTAATCCATTATCAAGTTAGTCCAACTATAATTTTTCGTCTCATTAATATTAATGAGACGAAAAATTAAATCCAATATAATTCGCACTATACAATATGTCCACTTATAGTTATTCACGAGACGAAAAATTAAAAAAGCAAAAACTCATCGACCAACTTTTTCAAAAAAGAAAAAGTGTCAATGCCTTTCCTGTAAAGGCATTTTATGCGTTTCCGGAAGAAAAAATGGACGTAGCGTTAAAAGCCGGCGTCGGCACCAGCAAACGAAATTTTAAAAGAGCCGTTCACCGCAACCGCGTCAAACGCTTGCTGCGCGAGGCTTGGCGCCTTAACAAACCTGAGCTTCAAAATATATTGGCCAATAGTCCGCAGCAAATGATTGTATTTTTGCATTATTCGGACCGCATATTGCCCACTCAGGAATTTATCGGCGAAAAAGTAAAAATTTTGGTTCAAAAACTCATTCAGGCAGCGAATGAAAACCTTGCGAAAAATAGTTAGTTTTCCCTTTATCCTATTGATACGAATCTATCAATACGGCATATCTCCTATGATCGGTCCCAAATGCCGGTTCACACCGACTTGTTCGCAATATACCGCAGAAGCTATACAAAAACACGGTCCATTCAAAGGAATTGTACTAGGCATTAAAAGACTTTCGCGTTGTCACCCTGGCGGCGGAAGCGGCTACGACCCAGTACCTTAGTTAATGGACAATTGACAGTGGACAATGAAAAGCTTCCGACTATTTAGCTTTCGGCCTTTTCCGACTATATTAAAATCTTTTAATAATACGCAGATGATGCGTTCTTTGATTGAGTTCGCGGTTGATAATACCCTCGTTGTCGATCGGGTCAATATGCACTCGACCGGCGGAATGGATGATAGTATTGGGATCAAGCAAAATTCCAACGTGCGTAATATTTCCTTCTTCGTTATCAAAAAAAGCAAGATCACCACATTGCACCATCGGCAAAAATTCTACTAAGGTTCCTTCTTTCGCTTGTTGGGACGCGTCGCGCGGTATTTTTTTTCCAAAAAACTTCAATACATTTTGCACAAAACCACTGCAATCAACGCCAAACGTACTCCTTCCCCCCCATAAATAGCCCACGTTGAGATATTGCATCGCAATCGACTCAATCGCTTGCTGGTTAAAGGTTTCGTAGTCGTTGCCTAGTTTGCGTGCACGTTTGTAACGCACTTTATATTGTCCAATATTGCGCATTTTATAGATAGGCGTACCTACAGACAAATACATAGGCGTCTCGTTGAGAAAAGCCATCGCGCCATTCCTTTCGACATAGCCGACTTCTTTTTTCAATATAAAATGTTTGGAAACAGCCGTCAATTGTGTCGTCTGGATCCAGCCTTCATAGTTGTCGGCCAAACTTTTTACACGGGTAAAATCTCCTTTTTTGTCCATCACGACAGCTTTTTCGCCAAAAAGTAACTGGCTGACCATCTCGCTTCGGTGCGAAGATTCGGATCGCATAGGCGCTGCAGGAACAATGACGGCAACAAATTGCATAGAAGATTGTAATTTCAGGGCGTTAAAATATGGAATTCGGTGCAAAATTACATCCTATTTGCATCTTATCCCCGTTTTAAACGAAAACATGCATAAGAATCTGACGGACGACGAATTATTGGCAGCCTTCCACCGGAGCAAAGACAACCGGCTACTAGGCATTTTGCTGCAGCGCTACACGTTGCTATTGCTAGGCGTTTGCATGAAATACATGAAAGACGAAGCCGAGGCAAAGGACTGCGTGCAACAGGTTTTCATGAAAGTAGTGACCTACTTGCCCAATCATTCGGTCAGCAATTTTAAAAGTTGGATATACACCGTCGCCAAAAACCAGTGTTTCATGCAATTACGCAGCAAAAAAACAATGCCCGAAACAGCATTGATACCGGAGCTTTTGGAAGACGAACTCGTCTATACGAACGATAAGGAAAAAGAAATCCTGTTGCAGACAGTGGAAAATGCAGTCGCCGACTTGCCTTTCGGACAGAAAGAATGCATCCAGATGTTTTACCTGAAAAAAATGAGCTACAACGATATTGTACAGCAATCCGAATTTAGTTTGTTGCAGGTAAAAAGCTATATACAAAACGGAAAACGGAATCTAAAAATGCTCATCGAAAAACGGTTAAAATCTATTTAAAAATGGCGAAAGAAAATCTCGACAAAGACAATTTCCCATTGGATGACGAATGGATCAGCCGTCTGATGGAAGACAAACTTTCGGAAGCGGAAGCAGCAACGTTTTATGCCAATACGGACAATGACGAAATGCTTGCCGATGCAGTTGAAGGTTTGCATCAATATGAATCTATACAGCACGCAAAAAAGCAAGCGCACGACGTCAATCGCCAGCTATTGGATCAACTAAAATCCAATACCAGCAAGCATTCCAAACAACCACTATCAATGTCCACTATCGTTTGGGGTGCGTTGCTTTTTATTATAGTATTGGCACTTATAGGATTTTATTTAGTTAAAATGAAAGGACTATAACATTCCTAGAACGACTATAAAATCAAAGTTTTTATTTTCACAATCCCAGGGTTCGTGTGGACACAATCCCTTTTTTTATACAAAAAATACTTTACACATTTAGAGTGAAGTTTCGGTTCGTGTCCGTACCAACCACGAAAATAAAAGTCATCTTAAAAACCACCCTCACATTATCGTTTATTTAACAGCAGCCAAAGGTTACAAAAACTGTTTTTTAGGATAAATAACGGAATCTGGCCGGATCCATAAACAACAGAAAAACTATAAAAATTTACTTCAACTATTAAGCCTTTTATTATGAAAAAGCTGATATTTCCGGCCATCGCCCTTATTGGACTTCTATCATCCTGCGGCAAACAATCATTCAACGATTCTGCAATAGCCAACACCGGTACCGCAGACGAAGCAAAAGCTGCATCGTCCAATATGACAAGCGATATTTCCCTGGATTCGACACGCCAATATTTGCAAACAGCCTACATCAAAATGCAAGTGCGAAAACTACAGGAAACGAAAGAGCAAATACGTCAAATTGTACGCCAGCAAAAGGGTTTCATACTTTCATCTGAATTGGAAAACAATATCAACAACGAAAAAACAATTGTATTAAACAAAGATTCCGCGATGAAAGTAACCGAACTTTCCATAGGCAATACTTATAGTCTTAAAATACCTAGTGCAAAACTGGACAGCACGATTTTCCTTTTAGAAAAGATAGGCATTCGTATTGATAATAGTTCGCAAAAAGCGGAAGATATAACGATCCTATGGCAACAAAATAATAGCAACGACAATACGATTGGCAAATTGCGAAAAGTACAAGCAACTAACAACGCGGGCATCAACAAGGTGATGACGATGCATGAACTACAAAAAGAAAAAAAGAACGCAACACTCGAAAACAAGGAACTCGCCTATAATATACG
>Ga0154006_1000428_pt1 | contig 14086 bp, 11 predicted proteins | sample TSFL090MetaG_FD_104747 | JGI IMG/M metagenome (GOLD analysis project Ga0154006, IMG submission 104747) | Attine ant fungus gardens microbial communities from Florida, USA - TSFL090 MetaG | ecosystem: Host-associated > Fungi > Mycelium > Unclassified | place: USA: Florida, Wakulla State Forest...
AGGTTCCAGATCTCGATGTAGCGGTCGCCGTCTTCTTCGGGCGATCCCGGGGGGCCGCCCCAGATTTCCGGACCGTGGTCGTAGAAGATTTCCGAGCAGGGGCCGCAGGGGCCGGTGTCGGCCATCTGCCAGAAGTTGTCGGAGGCGTAGCGGGCGCCCTTGTTGTCGCCGATGCGGATGATGCGCTCGGCGGGTACGCCGATTTCCTTGGCCCAGATGTCATAGGCCTCGTCGTCTTCCTGGTAGACGGTGATCCACAGCTTTTCCTTGGGCAGCTTGTAGACCTCGGTCAGCAGCTCCCAGGCGTAGTGGATGGCGTCTTTCTTGAAGTAATCGCCGAAGCTGAAGTTGCCCAGCATCTCGAAAAACGTGTGGTGGCGCGCGGTGTAGCCCACGTTTTCGAGGTCGTTGTGCTTGCCGCCGGCGCGCACGCTGCGCTGCGCCGTGGTGGCACGCGTGTAGCTGCGGGTTTCCTTACCCGTGAAAACGTCCTTGAACTGCACCATGCCCGAATTGGTGAAGAGCAGCGTGGGGTCGTTGCCTGGCACCAGTGACGAGGACGGCACGATGGTGTGTCCCTTGGACTGGTAGAACTGCAGGAATTTCTGACGGATCTCGGAGGCTTTCATCGTGGATGAAGGTTGGAAATAGGCGAATTTTCCATTTTAGCTCAGGGAAGGACGGAGGGAAGAGCCGGCCAGGCCCTAGCGCATCATGCAGACGGCATAAACCTGGACATCCGTTTCCGCCCCCACCTGGCCGGTATCGCAGGAGGCATACCACGTGCTGTCGCCGATCGGATAGGAATAGGACAGCCGCGAGGCCGAACCCGACACGCACTGCCCGCCGCCGCCCGTGACTTTGTAACCGCCCGGGCAGGTCACCGTGCCTTGAGTCCAGGGACTGCCCCCGCCAGGACTTGAAATGTACTGGGCAACGATCTGGGTCGAGGGCGAAGCCGACCACGCTCCGGACTGGCATGACAGCAGCACACCCGACGGCGTGCGCCCCACCAGGCCATCCGGGCTGCACCCGGCGCCTGGGCTGGCCTGGCCGACTATCTGCAGGTACTCATTGGCCCGCAGCCGCGAACCGGCGACCTGCCCTGTTGCGCCGATGCCGCCGTCTACCGTCAAGCCGCCCTTGAGCTGGGGATCGCGTTCGTCGAAGCGGCGCACATACTGCGCAGCCGTGGCCAAGTCCATTCCGGCCCACAATACCGGCGTGCCCGCGGGCAATATCTCGGCGCCCGGGGCATAGGGATTGGGAAAATCGAAGGTCTTGCCGCGCAGCCGGCTGGCCGTCCCCGCCGTGGCATAGCCGCCGTAGCCCCCCGCCGCTTCGGTCAGCAGCGCCATGCGCATCATGTCGGGCAGACCCTGCGCATCCGACAATGGGCCGGAGGCGTAGACCAGCGCATCGACCCGGCACGCCGCCCCCGGGCAACCGGATGGCGGCGACAAGCGCACCTGCGCCGAAGCGCCGATCGGCGAAGACTCGGGAAAGCCCGGCGGCAGCAGGCCCTGGGCCTTGAACTCGGCAAGGGTCGGCGCGTGCAGATCCGCATATAAAGGCGCTCCATCAGGGCCGACAGGCACCCCGCCCTCGGCCAGCTTGTCGAAATGACGCTCCAGCATGCGATAGGCCGCATGGCGTATTTCCAGCAGCCATGTGCCTGTCGCCTGGGCTGCCGCGTCGTCGGCCCGCCGCATCAGCGCTGCCGCTCCCCACACCAACAGCAAGGTGCCGATCATCAAGGCGATGGCAAGTTCGATCAGGGCGTATCCATGCTGCCCGGGCCGTCGTGCCGCACGGCGAACGCTGCGCTTGGCCATGGCGCGCATCGCCTCAGCGCACCGTGAAGACAAAGGTATTGTTGTCGCCTTGCACGCACTGCGCCTCGGCGCGTGGCGCCATATAGGCCAAAGGCGGCGATGCCGTGCTGTCCTTGACCAGAACGGAACCGCCCTGCCCTTGCACGGCGATGATTTCAGCCGATCGCTGCATGACCGACGCCAGGCTCGGACATGCGGCATGGCTGACCCGGTTGAGCGTGACGACAAAGCCCGAACCGGCACCGCCCGATGCAAAGGCCACGGGCTCGACCGTCACGACGCCATTGCCCGATGTCCCCGCGCCACCCAGGCCATGCGCCACGACGGAGGCCGTGCCGGTGCCAGTAACCGATAAAACGCTGGAATCCCGCACCGCATTGGCCAGCGTGCCGGTGTCGATATCGAGGTAAGGCGTGGCTCCGGCCCCCTGGGCATTGGCCTTGGTGCGAGCCACGAAGCGCTGCAACTCCCGGCCGACCTCGGGCACCTTGTTCTCGATGACGTAGTTGCCGATGGCGGGAATGCCGATGATGGCGGCCAGCAGAATAATGGCCGCGACGATCGACACTTCGATCAGGGAGAAGCCACGCTGCCGGGCGGACAGGGGCGAGACGAGAAAAGCACTGTGCATGGACAACTCCTGGTAGATGAGTGAAAGACGAAACAGGTTTCAGGCATGGATGAGAAATCAGCCCGATGCGTGGAACTGCATCAAAGCCCGCCTGAGCTCGTCGATGGCTGCGTAATGCCAAAGGGTCAGTCCGATCACGGCTCCGGTCGCGCCCAGCAGACACAGCCAGCGCAAAGCGTGCGATTGCCTGCGCACGCGCGCCGCGACATGGGACTCGATGCGCAGCCGGGTTTGCTGCAGGCCTTGCGCCAGGCCATGGGCTCCCGCCATGTCGGCAAGAAACCACCAGAGCTCGCGATCCAGCAGCCCGGTATCCAGACTGTCGACGCCGACGATGCCGGCATCGATGCGGGCCAGCATGGCGCCAACGTGGCCGGCCAGCCAAGGTCTTGCATTCCACGCCAGGCCGGCCAGCGCTTCGCGCAACCGGGTGTCGATGTTGCCGCGCCGGCGCAGCAGCACACACAGCATGGCCAGGAAGCGGATGGCATGAAAGTCGCGGTACAAGCGCCAGACGAAAAACCGATCCAGCCGCCCGCGTACAGATCCGGTGAGGTTCGGCAGGCTCCAGAAAGCCAGCGCCACACTGGCTGGCACGCCGAAAGCCCACGCGGCCAAGGTATGGCGCACACCGTCGGCCAAGGCATACAAGCTGCGCGCCACCGGGCCCAGATAGTCCTGGGGCAGCCCATGGAATACATGCTGAAGCCGCGGCACGGTGAAATACGGCACGGCGCAAAGCAATGCGAGCGCCACGGCGACGGCCACCATGCCGGCCGCCGTCGTGGCCAACAACTCGTCCCGGACCGTATGGACCAATCGCACCGCATGAGCCAGATCGCACAACACCGCCACCAGGGCATCGCCGCCGGCCCGCTGGCCCGAAGCAATCAAGAGACACTCATCGGCCGGCAACGATTCAGCCCATGTCGCGGCCAGATCGCCGCCGGTTTCCTGGTAGCGCCTCGCCCACTGCCGCGACAGGCGGCCGCGCGCCCAGGCTGGACCATAACGCTGCGCGTCATCCTCGAAATGGTCCAGCAGGGTTTTACGCCCCTGCAGGGCCTGCAGCATTTCGGCAAGGTAGTCGTAGTAGTCCGCACGCGATGCCCGGAACCGCCTGGCATCCCCATATGCCCGCATCCGTGCCAGCCAGTGCGGGCCGGTATGCATAAACGGCCATCGCCGGCCATGTACCGTGGACTTCATGCCGCCGTCCTGCGACGTGCCCAGCCGCACAGGCCGAACTGACGCGCCAGCACCCGCGCGTCGATTTCGCCCTGTATGGCCTTGTAGACGGCACACAAGCTGACGGGCTTGCCCGTCATGTCCGGATCATCCGCCGGGCTGCGCGGCATACCGGCGAGGTAGCGCATCAGGGCCGGATTGTCCCGACGGCGTATGCAGTCGAGCAGCACGGCATCTTCGGAGGGCTCGAACATTTCCGCGGCGACGGTACGTCCGGCATGGCCTGCGAGGCGGTCCAGCCCCTGACGCGAACACTCGGCGCAACCCTCGGGATTGCGCAGGCGCAGCCGTGCCGGATCAGCATCGAATACACGGCCGAATTCCTCGGCCCAGCTACGCCAGGCCGGACCGTCGTCGCGCCTGCGGTCCCGCCACAGTGCGTCAAAAGACAGGGCGCACCGCGGGCACAGGCGTGGCAGCAGCGTTTGATAGACCAGCAGCTTGAGCACCCCGGGAGCCGCCAGAAAATCCCGTGAAACGCCGATGAAATCCGAAGCCAGGCGTTCGGGAATCATCAGGGCCGAGCCCGTGTGCGTGGTGGTATAGACACTGGCGCCACTACCGGCCAGATCCATGAACGCCCTGCCCGTTTCCTGATCGCGCACTTCGCCGATCAGCAGATCGTTCATTGCAGAGCGCTTGATGGTGCGCAGCTTGGCATCGAACGGATGCCGCGTCTCGGCATCCAGCGATCTGCCGACCGTATTCTGCAAAGCATTGCCGATCACATATTCGACCGGGTCTTCCAGCGTGATGACCTTGCGCGCAGGATCGATGCCGCGCATCAGGGTAGCCAGCGTGGTCGATTTACCCGAACCCACAATCCCGGCTATGACGATGGCGCCGCCTTCGCGTTCCCGCGCGCCTTCGAGCGCCCGCACTTGGGAAGGCAGGTAACCGAGCTGCTCGAGGGTGGCGCCCCCATCGGGGGCGTCCAGCCGCAGCAGACGCAGACAGACGGACGGCCCTGTGTCGGCGGCCAGGGATGCCCAGCGCAGCATGAACGGCGTGCCGTCCACCTGCATGGCAATACGCCCCTGCTGCTCGATGCGCGGATCGAACACGGCGCCGTTGCCGCCCCGCACATCCATCCAGGCCACTGCCAGCACTTCACGCAGCGTGGAAGCGGCGATCCCGTCAAAGCATGCCGGCGCGACATAATCGCCATTGATCGTGTAGCGCACCTGGGAAGCGCTGCCCCGTTCGTGCACATTGATGTGCAGATCGCTCGCCCCGGCCCGGACACCCCAGCGCACGAATTCGGCGAACATCGAGGCCAGCGCCGAACGCCTCGCCCCGGACGGCGCGTCGGCCAGTACGCCAGATGCGCCATGAAACTGGCCGCGCGCCACGGTCAGCAGCAGGGATGGCGCAAGCACATAGCGGGACGGGTCGGCAGGTTTCAGGCCGCGTGCCCGGAGCATGCGCTCGAGTTCGTCGGCCTGGTCTCCATCGACATAGTCGGCCAGGGCAAAGAGGGCGGCACTGCCATCGTCGAACAGAACCGGGCAGACCCGGCCCGACAAGGCAGCCAGGTCGAACTCCGCACCCAGCGACCGGACAAAACCCGGCGCCAGGCTGGCCAGGTCGTTCGATGACTCGAGCGCAGGCCAGGCTGACAGGCCAGGCATCCTTCCATATGTTTTCCCGCCGGCCGCATCGGCAATGCCAACTCCGACATGCGCCTCATTCATGGCCACCTCCCTTGCTGTGCAGGCATGCGGTGCGCAACGATTCCTGCCAGCGCAAGCGCACGCAGGGCTGCTCGATGCTCACCAGGCTGTAGCGCGGTTCGCCCGCGGCATCGGCTATGCCTAGCGGCCAGTGACGGCCCTGGCGGTAGCGCCACAATTCGCCGTTGATCATGATGTCGGCATGCAGGCTCCGACCCACGCCATAAATCGCCAATACTTCAAGCTGATCCCGGACATTGCCCGCCTGGCCGGCATGGGTACCAGGCGACATCCGCGGTGCGGACATGACCGTTCCGGGCGTTGCCAGCCAGTCCTGGGCGCGTTCCATGCGCTTGCCGGCCAAGGCGGCCCGGGCATCGGCGCGCAATAGATCGAGCACCGTGTCGGACTCGGGCCAGGGCGGCTCGGTCGCTGCCGCGGATTCCGGCTGCCCGGCCGGCACCAGTTGCGGCCAGGCAGCGAAGAGCATGGCGCTTACCCAGAGGGACAACCTGCCTCGGCAGGACTCAATGCAATTCATAGACAGTCCCTTGAAGTTGGGCAAGCAGCACACTGCCGGCCAGGACGGAAGGCCGGCCGGCATCGACACGCAGGGTGAAAGACGACCAGGAGGCAACCGTGTTTTGCAGCGCCAGCACGCCGAAGGAGCGCAAGGGCCCTGTCACTGACAGGGTCCGGGTCCGCAAGCCGGGAAGTCCGGGTTTGGCCGGGCTGGCGCCCGCCTGCCCGGCCAGGCGCTGCGCAATAGGCGGCTCGACGGGCAAGCCCAGCGTGACCTCGGAAAACGCGGGTGAAATGCGCTGCAAATTGCCCAGGAAAACCTGGGCAGGCCGGCGCGGCAAGGACACCGAGGCCAGTGTCGTACTCGCGCCTTGCACGCTCCAGCGCAGCACGCTGCGCTCCAGCGTCTCGAACTCGGCCTGCAACCCGGCGGGCGCCGCGGAGGACAAGGCCTCGAAAGTAGTCTGCGACTGCGCGCGCGCGTAGTGCGCGGCGCATTTCCAGCCGCTGCCTTGCGGCTCACAGGCGATGTTCTGCAGCGCCCAGCCCCGCAAGGCCAAAGGGATGCGATGAAACGATTCGATCAGCCTTTTCAGATCGGTCGCCGTATGAATGCGGATGCTGCCGCGCCAGGTATCGAAGGCAGCCTGCAATTCCACCGTCGGATCGGGAGCCACGGGCACAGGCGCATGGGATTTTTGCCATCGGTCCCAGGCCTGCGGCGCAAGCACAGCCAAGGCCGCACCCAAGGCGCAAGCCCGAACGGGCCAGGGCAGGCTTGCCCAGCGCGTATCCACCGCCAGCAGCCGGGATCCGGCATCCAGAGACTGCGCCACGCGATCCAGCAATTGTTCACCCTCGACCTGCCGCAAAGCGGGCCGTTGGGATTGCAAGGCATGCAAAGCCTGTTCGGCCGCCTCTCGTGTGGCATGGACATGATCGCCGCGCGACAGAACCGCGCCATCCTGCGCGGCAACCAGCCAATAGCGGCCGTCCGGCAAGGCCGCGACACTGCAAACCGCGCCTTCGGCATGCAGTTGCGCGTAGGCCTGAGCCGCGGCATGCAATTCGCCGCGGCGCGCGCTGCGATCCAGGCGTATGCATCCACCCGACATGGCCCGCTGTCCTCCGGTCACATAGTGAGATGCCTTCAACTGGCGAGCCCGGGCCCGGGCCATGGGTGCGATATGGCTGCCCACCAGGGCAAACCAGGTCAAGCCGAACACCAGGCCGCGACCCGCTCCTTCCCGCCTCACGATGCATGCCTGGCTCGATGCCTGGCTCATGGCGCGCCCCTTCACAGACCGTCCTCGACCTGGGCGGTGATGATCACCACCGTCGTCAGCCGCTCCTGCGATCCGCGATCCTGCCCTCCCGCCAGCAACGGCGCATCCGGCGTCAGGCGGCGGCGGTCGAATTCGTCTTCACGTCTGTCGAACCCCGAAAGAATGACCGGCACGCCGGGACGCAATTCGACCTGCTGCACCATGCCGTTGCCGTCGACGTTGAGTTGCTGCACCTGCAGCTGATTGCCCTCTTCGCCAAAAGAAATCGACTTCAAGGGCTGGGCGACGGTGTTGTCGTACGACACCGACAACAGGATGCTGCCGTCGTCCTGGGCATCGGGCACCAGTGTCAGCAGCGTGCCCACCGTTTCCTGTTTCTGTGAAATGGAAACGGACGGCAAAGCAGCGGTAATGCCGGTGGAAGCCGATGGCAAGGCCACGCTCTGCACCTGGTCGATATAGGTAAATGTCGAACGCACGGCATGCGTGACCGGCCGGCGATTGAGCGTGAGCAGCGGAACGCTGGCGTGCCGCAACACGGCGCCGCGCTCGCTCAACGCGGACACGATGGCGCGCGAACCCTGGAACGGGCCGGCGGCAACGCCCGCCTGCAGAGTCCCCGCGGTCGCACCGGCGCCGGCGGCCATGCCGCCCTGTACGGTGCCGCGCAAGCTGGCGTAAATGGCCGACCAGTCCAGGCCTGCCTCGGCAGTGTCATGCGCCGCCAGCGTGATTTCTTCGAAGACCAGGCGCACCCGGCGGGTCAGGGTGCGGTTCTCGCGTTCGATGAACGATGCAATGCGCTCCAGCACATCGGGCGTATCGGTAACGACCAGCGCCGTTCCGCCGCTTTCGATTTCGGCAATCACGCCGGCGCGCGTCAGGAAGGGTTCGAGCCGCCCCCGCACGGCCTGCAATGCCTGATGCTCGCCGGAACTGAGCGTTGTGCTGGAGCTGCTTTCAAAGCCGCCGCTCTGGGGATTGGCCGCCCGCCCCAGGCGGGCATCCACCCTGCTGGCCAGCGTCAAGGCTCGCACATCGAAGACGCGGGTCTGTGTGCGGTAGAACTCGATGGCCCCCTGGTGGTAACGCCAGTGCAGATACAGTTGGGCGGCCAGCGCATCGAGCGTGTCGGCCAGGGGCCGCGGACCGGAATGAATTTCGACACGCGTAGCGCCCGCCACGGCCAGGGGGGCCTTCTCGGCCAGCCGGGGAAGAAACAGCTCTTGCGGCAGCAAGGCATCGGGATGCACCCGCACGGCAATCCCCGTGGCCCGATGCAGGCGTTCGGCAATGCCGGGTAGATCCGCCTGTCCCGCGAAAAGCAGCGTGGTATCCACATTGGCCCGCAAAGCGGGCGGCAGCAATACCTCTCGCGCCAGCGCTTGCGCCGGCCCGGCCAGCCAGGGCTTGGCTACCTCTTGCGCGGCCTTGCGGGCTTCGGCATCGGCCAGCCCCTGCTTGAAACGACTCTGCGTAGTGTCGAGCAATTGCCGAGTCTCTTGCGCGTGGCCCTGCAACTGCGCCAGCTTCTGCGGCAACGTGCAGCCGGCCAGCGATACCGCCATCAGCGCCGCGCCCATGACGTAACGGTCTCTCATGACGCGGCTCCGGCGGGAACGGCCGATCGATCGCATGCCTGGGTATAAGCCACCACCCGAAGCACCTGATTGGCGTAGAAACAGGGTTGCACCGGCCGTTCGGACAACTCCGTCGAGGCCAGCAAGGCGCGAACTGCCTGCTTGAAATCCCCTGGGAACTCTGCCGTACCCGCGAGAGGAATATCGACGTCGACCGCCCAATGCTGAGGTTCGAATGTCCAGCCCGAAGCGGCCGCCCACCTGGCCAGCACGCCGCGCAGCGTTGCATCGGGCGGCCCCGCCCGCAACGCGGTGGCTAGCTGGGTGGGCTGCGCTGCCGGACGTGCATCCTGAGCCGCCACGCCCAAGGATTTATCCGGCGAGCGGGCCGGGGAGGCCGACATCGCGGCCTCGCTCAAGGGCACATGCTCGTTCAGCGCCGTCGCGGCATGCTCGACAACCGGCGCTTGCGGCACGGCAGCCACGGGCGCATCCTGCCGCGACGCACGCGCGACATAGCGGCCGCCGCGCAAGGTCAGCGCCTGCCACGCACCATCGATGACAACATAGGGATCCTGGCGCCGATAGACCAGCGGCAGATCGCCCTGCTGCGTGCTGGCGAAAATTGCCGGCACTTCCTGCCCCGGCGCAAACTGCAGCCAGATTTGCCGGTTTGTGCCGAACACCTGCAAGGGCGCCACGGCGGGATCGCCCGACAAGCGCCAGTTGAAGTCGTATTGCCCGGCCTGGTTCTGCTCGAACGCCGCGCCGCTACCAATGGCGCAGCCGGCCAGCAAAGCCAGGTACAGCAGACAGATGACGCGCACCATGCGAACCCCGATCGAAAATGACATCGGGGCATATGGTCAACCAGGCGGGGAATCGCAGCTAGACGGACATCTGCGAATGGATGGATTTGTCGCGCATGCGGGATGGCCCCGCATGCGGACTTTGCTTGTGCAGCTTAGAAGCCGAACACGCGCATGGCGTTGCCGCTGCGCACGGCGTCGCACGCCGACTTGGGCAGCATCTCGGTATTGGCGAAGGCGCCCTTGGTGTCGTGCACCTGGTGCGGCCAATCGGTGCCGAACATGACCTGGCTCTCGCCCACCACGGAGATCAGGAACTGCAGCGAGGCGGGGCTGTAGCTGATGCAGTCGTAGTAGATGTGGCGCAGGTAGTCGATGGGCTGGCGCTGCATCTTGCGGCGCGACGGGATCTCCACCTCGTTGCCCTTGGTGAAGCGGCCGGCCAGGTAAGGCAGCGTGCCGCCCGCGTGCGAGGCGATGATCTTGAGGTTGGGGAACTTGTCGAAGAAGCCTTCGAAGATCATGCGGGTGATGGCCAGCGTGGTGTCGAACATGAAGCCCACGGCCCAGCTCAGGTCGAACTTGGTCATGTCCATCTGCTGCACGCCCGGGGGGTCGGTGGGATGCACCAGCACCGGCAGCTTGCGGCGGTCGATTTCGGCCCAGATGGGCTCGAAGCGGGGGTCGGTCAGGCTGACGCCGTCGATGTTGGCCAGCACCATCACGCCCGAGGCGCCGTTGTCGCAGGTGCGCTTGAGTTCCGCCAGCGCGGCCTGCGGGTACTGCCAGGGCAGCGCGGTGAACCAGCGGATGCGGCCCGGGTGGGCGCGCTGCGCCTCGGCCATGGTGTCGTTGGACTCGCGCGCGGCCTGGCTGCTCACGGACTCGTCGCCCCAGAACACATTGGGGCAGGTCAGCGACACCACCGAGATGTCGATGCCGGACTCGTCCATGTGCTTGATGCGCATGTCGTAGTCGAAGTGGCCTTTTTGCGGGATCACCACGGGCGTGCTGCCGCGGAAGATCTCCTGCTGTCCGTCGGGGCGGGTCTGGATGTTGTATTCGCCACCCTTCTGCTTGAGCAGCTCCAGCCACTTGTGGGTGAAGGCATGGGTGTGTACGTCGATGACAGGCATTGCTGGTCTCCTGGTGTATGGGTGTTGCTTACGGCGCCGACGTGCCGACGGAAGAGGGTGTGGCGGCCTGCTGCGGCCGGCCCAGCATGATGGCGCCGATCAGGCCCAGCACGAAGAACACCGCGCAATAGTGGGCGGGCATCAGCGTGTCGTTGGTGACGTGCAGCAGCCAGGTCAGGATGAAGGGCGAGAAACCGCCGAAGATCGAGGCCGAGATGTTGTACGAGATGGCCAGACCGGTGGAGCGGACCTCGACCGGGAACAGGCCGGCCATGGTCGCCGGCATGGGGCTGTTGGAGGCGCTGATCAGCAGCGAAAAGACAATCTCGACCGTCAGCAGCGAGAACACGGTGGGCGACTGGTTGATCCAGTAATACCCCGGGTACAGCGCGACCAGGAACAGCGCCAGCGACCACAGGATGATGGCCCGGCCGCTGTAGCGGTCGGCCAGCTTGCCGAAGAACGGAATGGCGACCACGCGCAGCAGGATGGTCGCCAGCAGCACGGTAAAGGGCAGGCTCTCCGGCAGGTGCAGGTTGCGCACGGCGTAGATCGGCAGGTAGGTGATGATGACGTAAGACATCACGTTGAGCGCGGAGCTCAGCACCAGGGCGATGAACAGTTCGCGCGGATACTTCGAGAACACCTGGCCCAGCGTCACTTTGACGCGCTGGTCGACCTTCTGGAACGCTTCGGTCTCGGGAATGCGGCGGCGGATGTAGAAGCCGACCGGGCCGATCAACAGGCCCAGAAAGAAGGGCAGACGCCAGGCCCAGGAGTCCAGCGCCTCTTTGGTGAAGACGTGCGTCAGGGCGCTGCCCATGGCCACCGCCAGGAGCGCGCCCAGGGCCTGGGCGAACATCTGCCAACTGCCGTAGAAGTTGCGCTTGTTCTTGGGCGCGAACTCCACCAGCATGGCGGTGGCGGTGCCGAACTCGCCGCCGGCCGATATGCCCTGCAGGAGGCGCGCGCACAGCACGATGGCCGGCGCCAGCAGCCCGATCTGCTGGAAATTGGGTGTCAGGGCGATCATGGCCGCGGCCAGCGTCATCATGGCGATGACCAGGGTCAGACCCGCCTTGCGGCCCTTGCGGTCGGCATAGCGGCCCAGCCAGATGCCGCCCAGCGGACGCACCACGAAGCCCGCGCCGAAGGTGGCGGTGGTCAGCATGATGGCCGCGTATTCGCTCTCGCTGGGGAAAAACTGCTTGGCGATGATGATCGACATGAAGCCGAACACCACGAAGTCGTACCACTCGAGTACGTTGCCCAGGGTGGACGCGACGACGCCGCGCCAGTTGCTGCCTGTATTGCCTGCTTGCATGCTTGTCTCCGGTTCCCCGCCACGGCCTTTACGGCTGTTGTTGTGTTGCGGCTTTTGATCATTGTTGGTGTTCTTAGGCCGGAATTTAGGGGGATCCAGCCATATAAACAACCAAATAAAATCAATACCTCCATAAAATGACTTTATGAATCCGACCATCAAGCAATTACGGGCGTTTGCGCTGGCCTGCCGCTACGGCGTGCTGACGCGGGTGGCCGATGAACTGTGCATCACGCAGCCCGCCGTGAGCGTGCTGATCCGCCAGATGGAAGAAGCGCTGGGCATGCGGCTGTTCGACCGCACGTCGCGGTCGCTGCGGCCCACCGTGGCCGCGGACGAAATACTGCCCTCGGTGGAGCGCATGCTGCGCGACCTGGATTCGATCAAGTCCAGCGTGCGCGAACTGGCGGGGCGCGAACGCGGCCGGCTGCGATTCGCGGCCACGCCGTCGATCGCCTGCGCCATCGTGCCCAAGCTGCTGGCCGAATACCGCCAGCTCTACCCGAATATCGAGGTCTCGATCGACGACTCGGCGCCCGACCAACTGACGGCCCCGGCGCTGACGGGCGACACCGAGTTCAGCATCGGTACGGTCAACGACCCGCCCGACAGCCTGGTGCTGCAGTGCCTGGCCCGCGATCCGCTGTGCGCCATCTGCCGGCGCGACTCGAAGCTGGCGCGCAAGCGGCGCATCACCTGGGAAGATGCGCTGGCGTATCCGTGGATTACCGTGGGAGCCAAGAGCGGCATCCGCAACCTGGTCGACGAAGCGCTCTTTACCCTGGGGGTGCGCAAGACGGTGCAATACGAGGTGGCTTACATGACCACCGGCCTGTCCATGGCGCAAGCCGGACTGGGCGTGGCCATTTTTCCGGGTATTTTGCTGGCGTCGTTTCCGCACCCCGACCTGGTGGCGCGCAAGCTGGAAGCGCCGCTGGTGACGCGCGAACTCAGCCTGGTGCGGCGCGCCGAGCACTCGCTGTCTCCGGCGGCCGAGTCGTTTATAGCCTTGTGGTACCAGCGGTTTGGCCACCCGGACGCTCACCCCGAGGCGGGGTGAGCCGGGCCCCTGCCGATTAACGCGATCGAGGCGACTTCTTCCCTGCCCTCGCGACCTTTTTGGCCGGCTTGGCGGGCTGGCTGGCCTTCTTGGCCTCGGCCCGGCGCTGCTTGGCCGTCTGGCCCTTCAGGGCCTGCGGCTTGGGTGCGGCGGCGCGCTTGATCTTGCGCGGTTCGTCAGGCTTGCGGGCGGCTTCTTTGCGCAGGGTCTCGAAACTGGTGCCCTTGACCAGGCGGAATTCGATGCGGCGCGCTTCCAGGTCGACGCGCGACACCTGCACCTGCACCTTGTCGGTGAGACGGTAGCGCATGCCGGTGCGCTCGCCGCGCAGCTCGTGCAGGGCCTCGTTGAACTGGAAGTATTCGCCGCCCAATTCGGACACGTGCACCAGGCCCTCGACATGCAGGGTGTCGAGCGTGACGAAAATGCCGAAGCTCGCCACGCCGGTGACCGTGCCGCTGAAATCCTCGCCCACGCGCTCCTTGACGAACCAGCACTTGAGCCAGGCCTCGACGTCGCGCGAGGCTTCGTCGGCCCGGCGCTCGGTGGCCGAGAGAATGAGGCCGAGCTTTTCCCAGATGCCGTGCTCGTGCTCGCGCTGCGACTCGCCCTTGATGACGGGCTGGCCTTCCAGCTTGGGCACGTAGCGCTGGCCCTCGAGCAGCGCCTTGATGACGCGGTGCGTGAGCAGGTCGGGGTAGCGCCGGATGGGCGAGGTGAAGTGCGAGTAGCCGTCGTAGGACAGGCCGAAGTGGCCGACGTTGTCGGGGCTGTAGATGGCCTGCTGCATGGAGCGCAGGCACATGGTCTGCAGCAGCGGAAAATCGGGCCGGCCGCGCACCGAGTCGATGAACTGGCCGTAGTCGGACGCGGTGGGCTCGTCGCCGCCGCCCATGGACAGGCCCATGGTGCGCAGGAACTCGCGCAGGCTCTGCAGGCGCTCGGGCGTGGGGCCTTCGTGGATGCGGTAGAGGCCGGGGTG